>Ga0210408_10003062_pt1 | contig 15642 bp, 16 predicted proteins | sample IncBWH4MmetaG_FD_155471 | JGI IMG/M metagenome (GOLD analysis project Ga0210408, IMG submission 155471) | Forest soil microbial communities from Barre Woods Harvard Forest LTER site, Petersham, Massachusetts, United States - Inc-BW-H-4-M | ecosystem: Environmental > Terrestrial > Soil >...
GATCACCCCCTTTTCGCGGGCCACCCCGGATCGCGCGGGAGCGCGTCCCTACCACCAACAATGGCGGATCACCCCCTTTTCGCGGACCACCTCGGATCGCGCGGGAGCGCGTCCCTACCACCAACAATGGCGAATCACGCCCCTTTTCGCGGACCACCCCGGATCGCGCGGGAGCACGTCCCACCAGCAAAGGCGGACTCCCCGTCCCTTTTGGTGTGCGGCGCCGGATCATTAGCAGCGATTGTCTCCGAGCATATGCTACAAGCTAGTGTACCGTCGCGCTTATGCGAGACGGCATACCAGGATGAGTGATTTCTTCCAACATGGCCTGATCAGTACCTTACATCGACTCGTTGATGGACCTATTATTGACCTCAACAAGCCGCTGCCGGCTCTTCAATCGACCGTTCTTGTTCTACCGTGCCATCATGCCGAGATCTCAACTCCGGCACTGAATGGCATCGTGGAAAAACTGAACGAATCAGAATTCTTGTCTCAGGTGGTAGTCTCGATGAATGGCATTTCCAAGCACCGGATCAATGATGTGGAACTGTTCTGGTCACAATTGAAGATACCCCATGTAATCTTGCTCAATGATTGTCCCGATCTCCTGCAGCAACTCGAAAGGCGGAAATTGCGCCTCGATCCCGGCAAAGGACTTAATCTTTGGCTCGCGTTTGGCTGGCTCGCAGCAAATCGGTCATCCGGAACCGTCGTGGTCCACGATTGTGATATCGAGAACTACAGTTTGGACCTCCCGCTGACACTCGCGCTCCCTGTCGCACGGCTCGGCTACGATTACTGCAAAGGCTATTATAGCCGAGTCGGAGAACAGCTTTTCGGCCGGGTCACGAGGCTTTTCATGATTCCTTTGATCCGATCTCTGATTCGAGTGCTCGGACACACGCCTATGCTCGATTTCATCGATAGCTTTCGGTATCCGCTTTCCGGTGAATATTCGATGAGCTTCGATACAGCGATGAACTTGCCCATCGAAAACGGTTGGGCCATCGAGCTTGGGCTGCTCTGCGAATTGCACCGACAGCTCGATCCGGAAGCCATCTGCCAGGTTGACCTCGCGATTCTTTATGACCACAAGCATCAAAGCTTGGATCCCGCACAGCCAGGGAAAGGTCTTTTGCGCATGGCGTCGGAAATCGCCGGATCGCTTCTGACCCATCTGGAGCGCGAAGGATTTTTATTCGATGCCAGGACCTTGGAGAGCGTCCTGCGGACCTACCAGACGGTTTCCAACGACTTTGTCAGACGTTATCAGCATGTTGCGAACCTCAACGCCATCTCATTTGATTCATCCCGGGAGAGCGCCGCTGTCAGGGCGTTCTACGAAATCCTAAGAAGAGTTTCTTCCAACTTTCTCGATGGCCGGAAAGCGCAGAGCCTGCCGCCGTGGCGTCGAATGCTGAAATCGGGATGGGTACCCGACTTCAGCATCATCGTCCATTAAACCACGTAAGCGAAAGCTCCAGCTTTTGCCGTCTGTCTTGAAGAGGCGGCAAAATGAAGAGGCAAAAGCTGGAGCTTTCGCTTACGTAGCCGGAGAACTCTGCTGCCTGAGCCTGCATCGCTCACGATCTCTAAGGATTTGCGAGCGACGTAGGCTAGCCGAAATATTCTAAGATCACGGACGAATACCAGCTCGAGGACGATTCTGGTTGTAACTCCGGTATGAACTCCACGTTTGGTTTCAACTCTGGGCCATCCGGCAAGGGAGGAAACGGGGGTATCGCAGGGCCAAACTTCGGACCCGGCCCTAGACGATCCGGTATGTCTGGACTGTCCGGCATCCCCGGACGGGGCGGCATCAGCATCTCCGGTTCTGCAGTTTCGTCCGGGGGCAAATTCAAGCCATCAAGATGCTTTCGTAGCTTGTCCGGATCATTTCCGTCGATCATTACCCCATCTCTTCTGATGATCACGAACCGATGATCTCCTCCAGGCGGCCCGACCAAGACGCGCAACGCAACTCGCCGCAAATCAGGGTCAGGGTCCGTCTTCGCCGTCGCGATTAGGAAATCTCTCGCGGGCTTCGATTCGATTCGCGCCAAACCGCACAAACAACTTTCTTTGATGGGTTGTTCATTAGCGGATCGATAGATCGCTATAAATTGATCAACCGCTCCTGCGTCCGCATTTTCGGCCAACTGATCCAACGCTGCCAGCCGCACCGGCAGCGATTGATTTCGGGCTGCAAACTCGCTTAATTTTTCACGAATTCTTGGATTCGCGGACCGCCGGTGACTTAAGGTGCGCAAGATAAAGACTTTCGTCCGATCCTCTTTACTGTCGTCCAGCAATTGAAGAAGAGCTTCCGTCGCTTGATCGTTATCTATTTTCACCAACGATGCGACCGCTTCCTCGCGAACCCGAGGATCACTGTCGTTGAGCGTGGAATTTTTTAGCAGAGCGATGATTTCAGGGTCAGCTGCCTCCTTTTTGTCGACTTGCCCGTGGCAAAGCGAATTGTCCGTGGTTTCAGGCGAGGAGGGGCTGGCTTCGGGCGAAGGCTTGGCATCTTGGGCCTGCACATTCGATGTCCACGTCACCGCAGGCAGCCAGCAAATTCCTGCAACCGACGTTCCCAACAGCCCGAGGCCGGCCAAGGTTGTCGTGACCCAGCTCGGCTTCAACTTTCGGTCGCATTTTGTGTCGAGGATACGCGCGACGCGCCGGTAGAGTTGACGGCCGGTGCGGCTAACCCCGGAGGCCAGTGCGAGTGATCCACGGCTGGTTACGGCGAGACGCGTGAGCAGTTGCGCGTAACTTTTCGCGTGTCTGGACTCAGCCACGACCCAATCATCGCAAACGATCTCGCGAACGAGCCGTAACTCGTTTCCGACCAGCCATAGGAAGGGATTGAATGGATTGAAAGCAATGAAGACCCTCTGAAAAAAGTTTGTCCAATCATCGTATCGTTCCAGATGCGCTATTTCGTGGCGCAACACACGATGCCAGTCATCTTCAGAAAGTTGAGCAGCTAGCGTCGAAGGCAGAAGAACCTTGGGAGCCCATAGCCCGACCGCCATCGGAGCATGCACAAGCGCCGACTCGGCAAGCTGAATCCGCCGGCGGCTGGTCAGGTTTTCTGGCAGCGAGAGAATCCGCACCCGACAGTGCAGGATCCAAAGTGAATTGAGCGCGAGAAGCAGTCGTACGAGTAACACACAAGCCAGACCGGCCCACACTACAGCGACCAGAACGGGCCAGTTGATGGCCTGCATCCAACTGGACGCCAAGGGATTGCCGGGTCCCGACCCCCCGAGAAGCGTCTCCTGAATCTGACCGTCGAAAATTGATGGTTCCGGCGGGCTGGGTGCTTCTGCCGCAACCTTTGACGGTCGCGGACCTGGCGCGTTCATTTCTCCCCGGGTCGGCTGCAGGCAGGTAAGGATCGGCGCAACCGTCAACACGACGAACACAAAGGACAGGACTCGATGAGAGGTCGCCGCGCTCCCACGTCGCTGGCTAAGGAATAATGGCCTGACAACCAGAAATACGGAATAGATTGCGGCTGAAAGTATCAGCCCGTTGACCAGATGCTCCGCAAGGGCGCGTGAGATCGGCGCGATGAATTCAAATAGCCAGTTCACGGTTCCTCTCCCTGGTTGATCAGCCTCTGAATACGCTCTAAATCCTCAGGATCCATCTGGTCGGTCTCCAACAAATTCATCACGAGCAACTCCGGCGAATTATTGAAGAAGCGGCTGAGAATATGATTCACGGCCTTTTTTTGTGCCTGACTTCGGTTGACGACGGGGTGATAGACGTAAGCCTGCCCCTCCTTGGTATGCCTGACGTAGCCTTTTTGTTCGAGGATTCGCAGCGTCGTCAAGACAGTGCTGTAGCTGAGGCCCAACCGTTCAGGCAGGGCTTCAACCACCTCGGCTACGGTTGCGGAACCGCGTTGCCAGAGGACTTCCATCGGGCGCAGCTCAGCATCGGTTAGAGTTGGTGATTGTTTGCGAGCCATATCTATTAAGGAATTAGTAGACGAATATCAATTCGGGCGCGGAAGTCAATTAATTCTTTAGTAGCTAGCCTGCTCCGCTCAGAAGAAATCAAGCACTCGAGTACTCAAGAACTCAAGAAGAACCAAAAGTCTCGCGTCGAGGTCCGCATTCTTTCATTCTTGAGTCCTTGAGTCCTTGAGTTGTTGAGTCCTTCATTTTGCGAGGCTGCCCTGAGTAAGCAAAGGCGCCGGCCTTTGACCGTTCTTGATGAGGAGGCAAAATGAAGAGGCAAAAGCTGGAGCTTTCGCTTACAGTTAACGAGCGGATATGCTTCGATTTACGAAAATGAACGGCGCCGGGAACGATTTCATCCTCATCGATAATCGGGGCGGTGCTTATAAATTTTCGCCGCAACAAATAGCCTTTTTGTGTGACCGCCATCGAGGTGTCGGCGCGGACGGCCTGCTTCTCGCCGAGAGCCCCACAGGCCAGGCAGATTTTCGGATGCGATATTTCAATAGCGACGGCGGGGAAGCGGAAATGTGTGGTAACGGTGCTCGGTGCTTCGCGCGCTTTCTTGATAAGATCGCGGGTCCTTACCCTGAAGTCTCTTTCGAGACCATGGCGGGCGTAATTCAAGCTTCGTTTGAAGGAGAGCTCGTGAGACTTGCGATGAGTCGACCGCATCACATGGTATTAAGCCGGACTCTGGACATTGGTGGCTCAAAACGCCTATGCCATTCGGTCAACACGGGGGTACCACATGTCATTACATTTGTGGACGATCTCGAATCGACGCTAGTCCAGAAATGGGGAGGACAAATTCGGTATCATCAGGCATTTCAGCCTGACGGGACAAACGCCAATTTTGTCAAGGAACTCGAACCCGGAAAAATAGCCATTCGAACCTACGAGCGTGGAGTAGAAGCCGAGACGTTGGCGTGCGGCACGGGCGTGACTGCGGCGGGCCTCATCTACGCTGCGTTGAGCGACGCAACATCTCCGGTTCATATTCTGGTGCGAGGCGGAGATTGGCTGGAAGTGGGTTTTGAAAAGGTCGAAAACAGCTTCGAGCATGTCACACTGAAGGGTCCGGCTGACTTCGCATTCGAAGGTTCCATCGAAATTATTTAATCCCTCCAAACTTATGTTTACCGGCACCTACACAGCGATCGTCACGCCGTTCAAAAATGGGCAAGTCGATGAAAAAGCTTTTCGTAATTTGATTCAGTTCCAGATCGAGAACGGAGTTGATGGGATCGTTCCGACAGGTACTACTGGAGAGGCTGCCACGCTGGATTACGATGAACACCTGCGCGTGGTCGAACTCGCGATTGAGGAAGCGCATGGCCGTTGCAAGATCATCGCGGGCACGGGCTCTAATTCGACCCGTGAAGCGGTGGAACTCACCAAAAGAGTTGAAAAATTGGGTGTGGACGCGGCTCTCCTGGCAAGTCCTTATTATAACAAGCCGACTCAGGAAGGCGTCTATAGGCATTACCGGGCGATCGCCGAATCGACAGCGCTTAAGTTGATGCTGTACAATGTCCCGGGTCGCACAGCAGGTGAAATTGGCGTTGAAACCTGCGCGAGGCTGGCGAGAGACTGTAAGAGCATTGTCTCGATAAAGGAGGCGGGTGGTTCGCCGGAACGGGTCTCTGCACTGAGGAATCTCCTTCCTCCCGAGTTCACCATTCTTTCCGGAGACGACGTCTTGACTTTACCATTTATGGCGGTTGGCGCCGTCGGAGTGGTCAGCGTGGCTTCCAACGTCATTCCGAAGCAGATGACGGAGCTGGTGAACGCCTTCCTCGCCGGCCGGTCCGCCGACTCGCTGAAAGTGCACTCGCGCTATTATCAACTCTTTAAAGATCTCTTTATCGAATCCAATCCGATCCCCGTGAAAGCCGCGCTCTTTTTGATGGGAATGATCGAAAACGAGTTTCGTTTGCCGCTTTGTGAAATAGGAAAAGCGAACCAGGAGAAACTCCACCGGACTCTTAGCTCGCTGAAACTCGTATGATCAGGGTGCACGTGCACGGAGCGAGCGGACGCTTAGGTCAGGCGATCGTTCGAATGGCGACGGACACCGATGGATACGTAGTTTCCAAGTCCGGGCGGAAAGATGACCTTTCGTCACCGATAGCAGAATGCGATGTGGCAATTGACGTAAGTCAGCCGGAAGGCTCGGTCGCGATTGCCGCTTGCTGTGCTGCAAATGGAAAACCTTTGGTCATCGGAACGACTGGCCATTCGGCCGTTCAGCTTCAAAGCTTGAGAGATGGTGCGGCGCGGGTCGCGACGTTGCTTGCCCCAAATTTCAGCGTCGGAGTAAACCTGCTTTTCTGGCTTACGGAAAAAGCGGGCGCTATTCTCGGCACGGAGTTCGATGCGGAAATTGTCGAGCTGCACCACCGTCTGAAAAAAGACTCACCGAGCGGAACAGCGAAGCGGCTTGGTGAAATCATCGCGAAGACGAGAGCCATCGAATACGAACAGGCAGCTCGCCACGGACGCCAGGGTTTCGTTGGTGAGCGCACCAGGAACGAGATCGGGCTGCATGCCGTTCGTGCCGGAGATATCGTTGGCGAACACACTGTCTATTTTGCCGGAACCGGCGAACGCATCGAACTCACGCACCGTGCATCGGGGCGGGATACTTTCGCAAAAGGCGCCCTCCGAGCTGCAACCTGGCTGATCGGCAAGCCCGCAGGTTGGTACGACATGCAGGATGTGTTGGGGCTGAAGGAAGTGGCTAGTGGCTAGTGGCTAGTGGCTAGTGGCTAGTGGCTGGTGGCTAGTGGCTAGTGCCTGGTGAGGAGGGCTCGCGTCCGGCGTTGCAAGTCTGGAACCCGTCGCGGCCCCCTTTATCGTCAATTCACGCCTTTTTGCGCATTTTGTTCATTGTTCTATGGACGCGCGACGCCGGACGCGCGGGAGCGCATCCCTACCACGCCACGCGCGCGAACTACCGCCGGATGCCGACCAATCGCTTTCCGCTCCTAGCCACTACCTTCGAACTCAACTGTGTGATCGCCGAATCAAAAGAGCTTGCCACCGTTCGATCAACCGCTGAAGGCCCGAGTCTAAATTCCAGTCCTTCATCTCTTCGCCGGTGAACCAACGTAGTTCCTTGCTCTCCGGACTGGTACAAGCCTCCGCATGCTCTGGAGCAATGAGAAGGTATCGAACATCGTAGTGGAAATGTGCAGGCTCGTTTCCCAGCGCTGGAATTTCGTGGATATCGAGATCAAAGGGACGGGCAGATGCAACGACTAATCCGCTGATTCCTGATTCCTCGTATGCTTCGCGCTGCGCCGCCGAGAGCACGTCTTCCTCACCGTCACAATGGCCTCCAAATTGCAGCCAGAGATCGAGCTTACGATGATGATGCAATAGCCCGCGCGCACCGTCAGCGCTAACCACGAACGCGCTCCCGGTGAAATGAGCGGGAAAATTGTCGCGCCTGAAGCAGTTCGGGCAGGAATCAAGCAATTCAACCATTTGCTGGCGACAGGCCCATTCGTGTGGTCGATCAGAGAGGTCGAGAGATGATAAGATGTGTCGAAACTCAGCGGGCTTCATCGAAATTGTCTATTCGCATTTGGAAGGAAAGTCACGGACGCATCGGCGAGAATCACCAGCCACTAAAAGGACCCGCAATAGCGTGATCCATTTGAGAATATACAGACTAGCCGCTAGCCTCTAGTCGCCAGCCACCAAACCAATGCGTTGCGGAATCGCCTTAGGGTCCAATATCGAGAATCGTCTCGCAAACCTTTGCGAAGGATGCAAACGAGCATCTTCTTTGCATGAACCTGGCGTTCCTATCCGGGTCTCCTCTATCTACGAAACAACCCCGGTCGATTGCGAGCCCGGAACGACACCTTACCTTAACGCCGTGATGGAGATCAATTTCAGCGGGCCACCCGTTGCTCTGCTGGACCAGTTGCTACAGATCGAGCGAGAGATGGGCCGTCCATCGAAGAAACCCCGAAACTCTCCACGAAAAATCGATCTGGACGTTTTGTACGTTGGCAATCTCGTCCTGAATAACCCTGAGATCATCATTCCCCATCCCAGACTCGGTCAACGCCGGTTCGTCTTAACACCCTTGGCCGAAATAGCGCCCGAACTGATTCTACCTGGTTATTCGTTGTGCGTCCGGGCGCTTCTCGCAGACCTGAAAGACTCGGGCAAAGTCCTTCGACTCCATCATCCATTGTTAAATAGTGAATAAGATTACTCCCGATACCATCCGAAGCTCGAAGAGAACTCATCAAGCGATAGCGGCTCTCACGGCCTACGACTATCCCACGGCGAAGCTTCTGGACGAAGCCGGAATCGATCTCATTCTGGTAGGCGACTCGCTTGGAATGGCGGTGCTTGGCTACCCGGACACGACTCATGTTCAACTTGAAGAGGTTATCCATCACACTCGAGCGGTGGCAAGGGGCACGTCATCAGCCCTCCTGGTGGCTGACCTCCCGATCCACAGCTATGACAACGTGGATCTCGCGGTAGTCAGTTCCAAGCGGCTGATTGATGCCGGGGCTCACGCAGTGAAATTGGAAGGCGGGCAGGCTTGCTCCGCGCAGATCCGGGCAATCACCTCTGCCGGTATCCCGTTTGTCGGACACATCGGCATGCTGCCGCAGCACGTGCTTGAAGAGGGAGGTTACAGGATCAAAGGCCGAACGGCTGAAGAACGAAACGCCTTACTGAACGACGCCAGTGCGGTCGAGGAAAGCGGCGGATTTGCGGTCGTTCTCGAGTTAATCGACCCCCCCGTAGCCGCTGAGATCACTCGCGCTATCTCGATACCCACAATTGGCATAGGTTCCGGCGCCGACTGCGACGGACAAATCCTCGTATTTCACGATCTGGTTGGCTATTTCCCGTGGTTTAAACCGAAGCATGCAAAAGCGGAAGGCGACGTGGCCGGAGAGATCCGCAAGGCGGCTCGCGCGTATATCAAGCGCACCCGGGGAGATAAGTTTTGAGTTTTGAGTTTTGAGTTTTGGGTTTTGAGTTTTGGGTTTTGGGCAGGAGCATGCGGATTACGCCTTAGTTGGTTACCATCATTTACGCCAAAGCATAGAATCTGGATGCTCAAGCCGCCTGATCACTACGCAAAACCCAAAACTCAAAACCCAAAACTCAAAACCCAAAACCCAAAACTCAAAACCATTTCTACCCTTCGATAACGCTTCCCATCCCGCGAAACTTCTCGTAGCGCTCATTGAGAAGCCTATCGATCGGTATCGTCGTTAGCTGATCGAGATGAGATAGGAGAACAGTCTGCAGATTCCGCGCCGCGAGTCCATGATCCTGATGAGCACCGCCAAGCGGTTCCGGAACGACCTCGTCGATCAACCCCAACTCCTTAAGCTGTGCAGCGGTCAGCTTCAGCGCTTCCGCCGCTTCCGGTGCGTGGCTACGGTGTTTCCAGAGAATTGCGGCACAACCTTCCGGACTGATGACCGAATAGTAGGAGTTCTCCAGCATCAGGACACGATCAGCGACCCCTATTCCCAAGGCCCCGCCGGAACCACCTTCACCAATCACCGCGGCGATTATAGGTGTGCGCAAAAGCATCATTTCACGCAAATTCACGGCAATAGATTCCGAGATATGTCTTTCTTCGGCCCCGACTCCCGGGTAAGCCCCCGGCGTGTCAATTAGCGAGATCACCGGAAGGCGAAACCTTTCCCCAAGCCGCATGATACGGAGAGCCTTTCGGTAGCCTTCAGGATTTGCGCTCCCGAAATTGCGTCGAATATTCTCCTTCGTATCCCGACCCTTTTGATGCGCGACAACGACGCAACGGTAATCCGCAATTGTGGCGAACCCGCAAGGCATAGCCTGGTCGTCTCCAAAAAGCCGATCGCCGTGCAGTTCGAAGAAATCCGAAAAAGCAGAGTTCAGATAATCAAGTGCAAACGGCCGCGCAGTATGCCGCGCAACCTGCACTTTTTGCCAGGCTGTAAGCCCATCGTAAATTTCGCGTTTGGTCTCTTCAATCTTCTCCTCCATCGCCCGCACTTCGCGCTCGAGATCAAAAGAATGCAACTTCGAATGCTTCCTCAGCTCGTCCAGCTGTTTCTCGAGTTCGACGATTGGCTTCTCAAATTCCAGCGGGTGAACCTTCATTTGATGATTACCGGTGTTTCCTTCGTGACCAGAGCGAAGAGCTCCTCCATGTCGGTCGGTCCGAGCATGATCCCGGCATTTGGCTTTTGAGCATTGGGGGTTTGGGGATTGGGATTGGTTTCGGAGTATAGGGTGACACCATTATCGTTTACGACAATCCACCGGCTGCTTCCGAGGTATTTTTTTTCACCAAACGCAACGCGGGCTCCATCAGACCACGCGATCTTCTCGCGAGTCTTGAACTGGCCGGGAACGATCGTCGGCGGTAATTTGACTTCCAGAGGTTTGTACCACCGGAAAAAGTTCCCGTTTTTCAACAAGGTTACATCCTGCCTTTTCTTGTTAATCAATAAGCTGAACTGCCCCTTCGGAATGATAAGCCGTTGACCGGGCTGAATGACCATGCTTTCGAGACCGTTGGCTTTGAAGATCAGCTCGGCGGCAGACTTGGTCTTATTGGCGATTTTCGCTATCGAGTCGCCACGTGCAACAACGTATTCTGTCTTATCGGGACCTTGCGTCGGTGAAAAAAACGCCTGGATGTTCAGGTCGCCGAGCAGTTGTTTAGCGTCAGCGCTCTTGATCGAGTCAGGAAAGGTCTGGATCAGCGCCAATAGGATTCTTTCCGCATCGAATCGATCGCCAGCCCCGAGTTGTTGTTTCGCCTGATCGAGCATCGTGATACCCTGGTCGGGCGTTGGTGTTACGACTGCTTGACCCAGGTTTCCACGCCTGTCCATCGATTTGAAAAACAGCCGGTACGCGAGAAATCCTCCCCCTCCGAAGATCCCAAGTGCCAGCCCCGCGATGACGAGAAGCTTCACCAGGTTATTCATTCGGCGGACGAGACGCTAAATAATACCTTTGCGCCGGAAATCCTGAATATTCCCACCAGCCGACTGTTGAATCATTTCTACCGTAAACTTCAGCAGACAGATCTCCCAGCCCTCGTCGACGCCACAAATTACGGCACTTGAACTCCGCAACGCCTCCGGAACCTGACTCGTGACGCGATCCAGGACCGCTTCGATCGAATCATGCACCAGACGCTCGGAAAGATCGTCTTTGCGAATTTGAAATCCATATTTAAGCATTGCGGCATTTCGCATCTGTAGCATCTCGGCAAATTTCCGCGCTTTCTCTCCGAAGCCTTCGAGGGTCAGCTTCGCGATATTTTCGGCAGTCAAAATCTGGGGTCGATCGGCTTGAATCCTGCCGTCGCGGACCCGGATCTCGTTCGCCCTATCCATTAGCTCTGTTACGAGATAGAAGTGGAAGCTGGTCGTGCCAAACGTTTCGATCCGCCGTTCTGGGGAAAGAATCACCTTTGTGTTATCGATGGCGTACTGAAGATCGTCTTCCGAATGCATAAGTAAAATCTTCGAATCTAATCGGTTTCACAAAGGAAACAAACGCGCCGGGAATAGTTTTGCGTTTTGAGCTTCGCTTGAGAGGCAGGCAAAGGCTGGAGCCTTCGCTTACGACCCTTGGCCGCCGGCAGGAATGCACTGCCGCGCAATCCGGTGTCGCAGAGGGACACGCTCCTTCGTGGTCCGGCGTCACAGAGTGGTCGGGACGCGCTCCAGCGCGATCCGGGCCTGCACGTCCAATGAAGGTGGAAGAGCCTGAGTACAGACCTAAAACGAAAATACCCGGTGGCGACGGCCACCTTGCATTCAATGACACGTACGCGCCTCTCCCTGGCAGGCAAGGCAGATCGCAAACATCCCGGGCTCCTACCCGCTTATTTGGCCCGCTCTTCGATGTAACGGATGACGTCGCCGACCGTCTGCAGCTTTTCGGCATCTTCATCAGGAACTTCGACAGAAAACTCCTCCTCGAAGGCCATCACGAGTTCGACCGTATCAAGCGAGTCAGCGCCGAGATCCTCAATGAAGGAAGCGTTAGAGGTAACTTGCTCAGGATTGACCCCAAGCTGCTCGACGATGATCTCCTTCACCTTTTCTTCGATGGATTTCTCTGACATAAAATCGCGTTTTCTTCTCGGTTGTGGTTAAGACGTGCCTACGGTTAATTTATCTAGCCCGGTGATGGCAACTAAATTAATTGCGTCAAATAGCAACTACTTTCTTGTGGCCTGAAACGCTTGGTTTCGCCCAAGGAGTTTCAGTCTCCACGATCACACCCAAAAAATTCCGCTGAATTCGCCGCAACTTGGCCGCCAATCGAACAAAATAAACTCGCTTTGTTGCGAATCTTTGACACAACCGGGCGCCGGTTTCGCTGGTTTAATCTGGACTGTAACCACTTTTGTGTTGATCTATCAGTTGGAAACGACAACCTAGACGCCCGTTTCCATTACTTGCCTTGGCGATTGCTCCGATTGTTTTACTTTTAGGCTAAATATTGTTACCTCTAACGTGACCATGACGGAACCTCTTCCCTCTCTCGATCTTCGTTTAACGCCCGATTGGCTGAAGGAATCGGAGCCTGCGAACCGCTACGCAGACTACGAGGGCGACGCACAGCAGGACCGTCACCAGCGCGGGAGACGGGATCGGCGCGACGAACGTCCCAGGCGTTCGATTTCTCCAACTGACCGCAGTCGCCGAGAACAAGCTGATCGAAAGCCCCCTGCGAGCAACCGGCCTATTCAGAGCCCCCAGAGCCCGCAGGGCCCGATCCAACGCGCCACCGAAGGCGGCGGTCCGAAGCCGCTACGAAACGATCGACCGCGTTTTCAACGACGGGAAGAACAAGTCCCACGTCCAGAGGTCGAGCCGGCCCCTGTCCAGATCGACTTTCTCCCTGAGGAACGCGCTTTTTCAAAGATCATCCAGCAGATCAAGCTTGGGCACGTCGCTTATCCATTGTTCGGGCTGGCCCGGATGTTTTTAGAACGACCCGAGCGCCACCGGATCCGCGTCCGCTCATTGGACAATCACACGATGGTTTACCAATTCGGCGACTATGGACCGGTCGCAATGGATTCAAGCGCTCTGGAGCGAAACGCTTTCACCGAGAAGAAAGACGAGTTTTACGAGACCCAGATTGTCGAAAAAGAGCCGATTAAAGGAAATTACACGTCCGTAGCTCGGTGCACCCTGACCGGCAAGGTCCTCGGACCCACCAACTATCATGCTTTCCAACCCGCCCTTCGGGCGCTCTACGAGCAACGGTTCAGTCGGCGGATGAGCTTCGACGATTACCGGCGCGCCATTGAGATCACAAACGATGCGCAGGTCGTCGAGCAATGGAAAGACGAGGCACGAAAAGCTGTCACGTTCCGAACGAAGAATCAGGAAAGTCCTGTCACCTTCGACAACCTCGCCGCGGTTGAACAGCATTTCCGAACCAATCATTTGCCCGGCCTCATCCGGCCCTGTTTAGCCACAGAACTGTCCGGCGAGACAGCCCGGCATCTCCCGGACCGGGGGATTATTGCAGCCATCCGCAAGGCCAGGGACCGTGAAAACCGTTTTCCGGCTCAAATCGCCGGCGCCCTGCGGCACGGTCTGAACCAGGCCGGGCTGCACGTCTTTAAACACAAGAAAAGAATCCTCTATATTTCGACGGTTCGGCCGCAACTGTTCGACCCGAATCAAGCGTCAGTCTCATCCAACCTGGCCGCGATCCTTTCGACCATTAAATCATACCCGAAGATCTCGAGGAAACAGCTGGCGGAGAAGGTTCTCGCTAAACTCATCGGCGCAAAGTCAACCGATGAAGCCAGCTCCGAGTACCAACATGCGAAAACTGCCCTTGCGACCGATCTGATTTGGCTGGCAAAGGCCGGCCATGTCATTGAATTCGCGGATGGTACGCTCGATCTGCCGCTGCCGCCAAAACCAGCTGAGTCAGAAAAAGGTAGCGTGCATCCCTCGGCCCAACTCAACCTCGAAATTGAGAAGGCGGATTCCTCCCCCGATGAAGAATCGGAGGCCGTGCTCCTTGAGGCTGACGAGGAGGTCAACGCGGACTCCGAACGAGAGCCGAGTCCCGCCGTAGACGAAGTTCGCGCGCCCGAAACCGCCGGAGAAGAGTCGGTTCGGCACACTGCATCGCCGGCCGCCGGACCGGAATCAACCCTCCGACCTCCCCTCGAACTGGCATCGGATCCGGCAGAGCTCGTGGAAGCGACGGCAGAGTCGTTTCGAAGCGCTTAGTCATCCGGATCGCGGGGTTCCGTCAGTCGAAGTGGATAGTTGCAATGTAGCATAGGCTTCCAGCCTGTATCTTGCTCCTATCCAACGACATAGACCTGTCGGCCCGGACAGGCTGGAAGCCTATGCTACATTCCGCCGGCCCTTAGGTTCCGCCCAGGCCCAAACCGCCCTTGTCTTTGCATCATTCTATCTAGCCCGCAATGTGCGTGTGGCCGCCAAAAAGCAGCGGAATTTTCCGGCGTAGCCAGAGTTCCGCTGCCAGGGATTTGCTTCCACGTCCAACCTCACCTAGTTATTCCCCTATGCGGATCATTCGTTATCTTGCGCAAGAGGGAGACATCCGGTTTGCCGCCGAACAACCGGGCGGTCGTTGTTTCGATATTCGCGGAGATATTTTTCGAACTTTTGAAGTCACGGGCCATGAATCGAAGATGGTCAAAGTTCTGGCGCCCATAGAGCCTAGAGTGATTCTTTGTATCGGCCTGAACTATCGAAAACACGCGGAAGAAACCGGAGCTAAGATTCCTGAGTGGCCAGTTTTGTTTTTGAAGAGCCCTAACACTCTGCAGAACCCAGGTGATCCAATCGTCCTCCCGACAAAGCTTCGCAGCGACGAGGTGGATTACGAATGCGAGTTGGCCGTAATCATTGGCCGAGAGTGTAAGAACGTCTCAAAGGACCGGGCGCTGGAGGTTGTTTTCGGCTATACCGCCGCCAACGATGTCAGCGCGCGCGATTGGCAAAAGCGTTTCGGCGGCGGTCAGTTTTGTCGGGGAAAGAGTTTCGACACCTTTGCGCCGCTTGGGCCGGCGATCGTGACCAAAGACGAGATCCCCAACCCGAATTCGCTTCGGATCGGGACTCGAGTCAACGGGAAAACTCGCCAGAGTTCAAACACTTCGGACATGCTATTTGATGTACCGACGCTTGTCGAATTCCTGAGCGGAAGCACCACTCTTTACCCGGGTACTGTGATTCTGACGGGAACACCCCAAGGTGTGGGTATGGCCATGAATCCGCCTCAATACCTGGCTCCCGGGGATTTCGTGGAAATAGAAATTGAGAAAATTGGGGTTCTCAGCAATCCGGTAGTTGCAGAAGAATAAGGGGGAAGAATTCAGAAGTTGCCGGAGTTCAGGAGTTACAGAATGGGACAACTCCCAGTTCTCCGTTCTTCGGAGTTTCCGCCTTCCATACTAACCTGGTTTCTTCAGCGTCCGAGATTTTCTGAACTCCTGCAACTCTTGAACTTCTGAATTCTTCCCCTAATGCCTTTCGAACTCTCATCTCAATTCAAACCGCGGGGTGATCAGCAACGGGCGATCGATCAACTTTTTCGTTCGCTCGAGGCTGGTAACCGGCACCAAACGCTACTTGGGGTGACCGGTTCCGGT
>Ga0210408_10003064_pt1 | contig 15627 bp, 8 predicted proteins | sample IncBWH4MmetaG_FD_155471 | JGI IMG/M metagenome (GOLD analysis project Ga0210408, IMG submission 155471) | Forest soil microbial communities from Barre Woods Harvard Forest LTER site, Petersham, Massachusetts, United States - Inc-BW-H-4-M | ecosystem: Environmental > Terrestrial > Soil >...
ACGGGACCAAAGTCCACGGTCCACGTGTCATGCGACGAAAGTGTCTGACGGCGGACAGAGCCGCCGACAGGCAGGAACGCACCGGAACGAGCGCCAGGATTCCTCCGCACCAACCGCGCCGACCTCGAGATCCACTTCACCAAAGCCATTTTCGGCAGCTTCAACAACGTCTTGAACCTCAGGCTTCGACCATCTGAGCTGGCCGATATTGCCGTCCTCCGGACCACAGTTCGACCTCCAGACTTCCAGCACGCTGGGACCCGCGGCCCACTGGACGGTTGCCTCGGCCAGTCAGGGCGTTTCGATTATCCAAACTAACGGGCAGAACCTCGCAATGTTTATCGGTCCTGAGCCTCAACGCTGCTTCCGGCTGCAGCAAAGTCTGGCCGGCGTCAGTTCCACTTGTTTATGGAACACTATGGATAAGCCAGGCCAGCCGGTCTCTGATGCGTCATTTTGCCAGGGCTAAGAAAAACATAGGCGGTTGATTTTTTCCGGCCCGCGGGCAATCACGCCAACGTCTAATGTTTATAGCTACACGGACTTCAACGCCCCGTTTTACCTGTATCGCTTCTATCGGCTTTTTGCACAATAGTTGGTACGCCCTTCTGTCTTGTGGATTGACGATGCGCGCGTGATTACAACGAAGGAATACTATTATGGTTGCTTTGTGGCTGACGCCCGTTGATGCTTAACCATGAACAGCCTCCAACACCACGGGTTAAAAGAAGCGCACAAACAACTCCACTTACGCATGCAAAGGAGCGGCCTGGCATCCGTTAAGGTTGAGGTCACTCGCAGAGCCGGGAAATTGAAGTTCAATTTTACGGGTTCGGATGCGGAAGTGAAACAGGCCGAGAAGATCCTCGCAGATTGGAATTAATTCGGCGGTTGATCGAGAGAACGTGCCGCGATGCAAAACGCGTCATGCGAGCTTCGCCACGATTGGTGGCGGGTGGCGCGTGGTCTTGCTCGCCCTGGCGGGATTGATTAGCCTGGCGCACACCGCCTCACCCCAAACAGCCTTTTTTGCGGACGGTTACCATGGCGGAGTTTACGGCCATTATCCTGACCGGACCACGCGGTTCATCGTGGATACGTTGGAACAGCACCCACGCTGGCGGATCAACCTCGAGATCGAACCGGAGACCTGGGACCGGGCGAAGGAGAAGGACCGCGAGGCTTATGACCGGTTCAAGGCGCTGTTCGCCGAGCAAACCTCCCGGGGCCGGATTGAGTATGTAAACCCGGCCTATGGCCAATCCTACCTGTGGAACATTTCCGGCGAGAGCGTCATTCGCCAATTCCTCTATGGCATGCGAAAAGTCCGGGAGCATTTTCCTGAAACGGTCTTTTCAACCTATTCGTCGGAAGAACCCTGCTTCACCAGCGCCTTGCCGGGCATATTAAAATCGCTCGGCTTCACGAACGCGGTTTTAAAAAACCCGGACACCTGCTGGGGTGGATACACCAGGGCGTTTGGCGGCGAACTGGTCAACTGGATCGGACCCGACGGAACGAAACTGGTCACGGTGCCCCGATACGCTATCGAGGCCTTGAAGCCGCGCTCGACCTGGCAAACGATCGCGTGGAACAACTCCGCCGAATACCTCAGCGCGGCTCGCCAGGCCGGCATCGCTCACCCGGTGGGTATGTGTCTGCAGGACGCAGGCTGGGAAAATGGTCCCTGGCTGGGCGACAACCCCGACGCCTCGCGCCCAACCGAATATGTAACCTGGCGCAACTATTTCGAGAACGTTGCAACTGGAACCCCGACCCAGGATTGGCGTTTCAGCCAGGAGGATGTGTTAGTGAGCCTGGTCTGGGGTTCGCAAGTTCTCCAAAGGATCGCCCGGCAGGTGCGGTCCGCCGAAAACGAACTGCTCCGGGCCGAGAAGCTGGCGGCGTTGGCAGCGGTTTATCGAGGAACGGCCTGGCCGGCCGCGGAACTCGAGGAGGCCTGGAGAACTCTGCTGCTTGCCCAGCACCACGATTGCTGGATCGTCCCTTACAATGGCGGCGCCGGGAACACCTGGGCGGACAAGGTGGAACGCTGGACTGGGACGGCCAGGACCAACAGCGAAGTTGTCCTCAGTCGCGCCGCGGCCAGCCTGTCGCAAGCCGCCGGCACCGAGGGCCAGCTCTACGTTCGAGTCTTCAACACCACTGGGACACGCCGCCGGGACGTGGCCAGCGTGGTTCTACCGGGCGGTTGGGGTGCCGAGGAACCGCGAGTGCTGGATGCGTCGGGACGTGAGCTGCCTTCCCAAGTCGTGAAACGTCCTGACAGCGACATGCAGGAACTGCTCTTCAAAGCGCAGGTTCCGGCGATGGGCTACACCACCTGCCAGGTCCAAAGGAAGAAGCCGAGCCGCTTTACCGGAGCCTCCGCCCGGCTGCTCAAGGATGGAACCTGCGAACTGGCAACCGACCTTTACCACATCCTGCTCGACCCGGCGAAAGGAGGCACGGTCCGGAGCCTGGTGGTGAAAAGCCTTCCGAGCGCGGAGCGGGAATTGGTCGATGGCGCGAACGCCAGACGGTTCAACGAGTTTCGAGGAAACTTCTGCGAGGCGGGAGGGTTCCTATCGAGCGCCGATGCTCCCGCGGCGTTCCGGATTCTGGAGAGCGGGCCGGTCCGAGCTTGTTTGGAAATCAAGGGTCGAATCGGCCCGCATACTTTCACCGAACTCATCTCTGTCGCTCAGGGTCAGGCGAGAATTGATTTCGACCTGCGTTTGGAGTGGAAAGAGAATCCGGGCATCGGTTCCGGTTACGGCCAAACCGAGCGGTGGCGTTCCGAGGAACCCAAACGCGCCTTCTATGATGACCGGGAGAAACTGTTGGCGTTGTTCCCGTTGAAATTGAAGTCCTCGCGCATCTACAAAAACGCTCCTTATGATGTCACTCGAAGCGAATTGGCCGACACTTTTTTCAACACCTGGGATGGTATAAAGAACAATGTCATCCTGGACTGGGTCGATGCCATCGACGCGGACGGCAGCCGAGGCGTGGCTTTGCTTTCCGACCACACCACCAGTTACACGCATGGCCCTGATTTTCCCCTGGGCCTGACCCTCCAGTATTCAGGCATCGGCTTATGGGGCCGGCGATACAGCCTACGCGGTCCCAGTTCCATTCGATATGCCTTGGTGCCGCATGCGGCGTCATGGGACAAGGCGGCAATTTGGAGCGAGGACGCGCGCTGGAACGAGCCGCTCCTCGCCGTGAACATGGCGACGAAACCCGCCGCCAATGATCTCGAGAAGTCTTTGCTGGATGTCACGGGCACTGGATGGGAAGTGCCGGCCATGTTCCTGGAGAAGGGGAACGTGTTTGTCCGTTTATTCAACGCCCAGGGCGACGAAACGCCACAGCGAATTCGTTTCGGCGGCCGGGCAGAAACGGTGGAGTTGGTGGAGTTGGATGGACGCAGCATCAGCCGGCCGGCGGTCTCCACCGACGCCTCGGGCCGGCGCGTCATCAACCTGGCGATCCCCCGATTCGGAATCCGAACCTTGCGATTTGAACACACCCGACCATGACACACTCGAAACTAAGGCATTCGAGCGAAAATAAACTCGGTTCTGCTATGAGAACACATGATTCGGTCTCTCGCCGCGGGTTTCTGAAAACGGTGACGCTCTGCGGCGCCTCTGCCGCGGTCGGCACCCTCGACCTGTCGTTGACGGCGCTGGCGGCCGGCGACGCCACCAAACCCGGCTGGACCGAGCGCCCGATGCGCTGGGCGCAGCTCACCCTGGTCGAAGATGACCCGGGCAAATTCGACTTGCCATTCTGGCTCGACTATTTCCGGCGCACGCGCTCGGACGCCGCCTGTCTGAGCGCCGGCGGCTGCGTCGCCTATTACCCGACGCAGATACCCTTTCACCATCGCAGCGCCTGGCTCAAAGATTCGGACCCGTTCGGCGCGCTCGTCGCCGGCTGCCGCAAGCTCGGCATGGCGGTCGTCGCCCGCACCGATCCGCATGCGACTTATGACGATGCCCGGGAAGCGCACCCGGACTGGATCGCCGTCGATGCCGATGGCAAACCGCGCCGCCACTGGGCCTCGCCGGAGATGTGGGTGACGTGCGCGCTGGGACCGTACAATTTCGAGTTCATGACGGCGGTCAAGCGGGAGATCATGTCGCGCTACATGGTTGATGGCATCTTCATCAATCGCTGGGACGGCTCGGGCATGTGTTATTGCGAGCATTGCCGGGAAAACTTCAAAACGGCGAGCGGGTTCGACCTGCCCCGCACCAGCAATCCCCGGGACCGGGCGCGGCGCGCCCACCTGCTGTGGCGCCAGCAACGGCTGTTTGATTTGTGGCAGTTGTGGGACGGCGAAATCCGCAAGATTAACCACCACGCCCGGGTGATTCCCAACACGGGCGGCGGCGCGACCAGCTCGCTGGACATGAAAAAAATCGGCGAACTGGCCGACACGCTGTTCGCGGACCGCCAGGCCCGGCACGGACTTACCGTTCCGTGGAGCAATGGGAAGAACGGCAAGGAGTTCCGCGCGACGATGGGGCGCAAGCCGATTGTGGGGATTTTCAGCGTCGGTTTCGAGGAGCCGTACCGCTGGAAGGACTCCGTTCAGAGTGAGGCTGAAATTCGGCTGTGGGTGGCCGATGGCGTCGCCAACGATCTGCGTCCCTGGTTCACCAAATTCTCCGGCACACTCCGCGACAAACGCTGGCTCAAGGTCGTCGAGGATATCTACACGCGGCACCATCGCTGGGAGAAATACCTGCGTAACGACGCCCCGCTGGCGCGGGTGGCCCTGGTTTATTCGCAGCAAACGGCCTGGTTCTGCGACCGCCTGCGCGACCGAGTTGAAGACCCCACACTCGGCTGGTACCAGGCGCTGATAGAAGCGCGCATTCCCTTTGAAATGGTTCACGACCGGCTCCTCGACCCCGCGCATATCGGCCAATTCAAAACGCTGATTCTGCCCAATATCGCCGCCCTGTCCGACGAACAGTGCGCGCAACTGGCCCAATTCGTCGAACGTGGCGGCGGGCTCGTTGCCACCCACGAAACCTCGTTGTACGACGAGTGCGGTGAGCCGCGAAAGGATTTTGGCCTCGCGAGCCTGTTCGGTGTTTCCTTCAAGGGCCAGCCGCCCGGACCAATGCACAACTCGTATTTGCGCCTGGACCATTCGGCGCCGGCGGCTGGCGTCCTGCTCAAAGGACTCGAAGACGCGCCGCGGATCATCAATGGCGTTTGGCGGCTTGAAGTGGAACCGCTGGAGAAATCCCCGGCGACTGCGTTGCTGACCCTGATCCCATCCTATCCCGACTTGCCGATGGAGAAAGTTTATCCCCGCACGACCGAAACCGGCCCCGCGCAAGTCTTTCTCCGCGAGCGTGGCCGCGGGCGGGTGGTTTATTTTCCGTGGGACATCGACCGCACGTTTTGGGAAGTGCTGGCCGTCGAGCATGGCAGACTGCTGGCGAACGCCGTGGCCTGGGCGACGAACGAAGAGCCGCCGGTGACGGTTTCCGGCCAGGGAGTATTGGAGGTGACCGTCTGGCGCCAAAAAGACTCCATGACGGTTCACCTCGTGAACCTCACGAACCCGATGATGATGAAAGGGCCAATGCGCGAACTGCTGCCGGTGGGCGAACAGAAAGTCAGCGTGCGGCTCCCCGCCGGGATGAAAGCAGGAAAAGTCCGGTTGCTGGCGGCTGACCAGGCCCCGCGGCACGTTCACTCCGGCACACACCTGACCGTCACTGTCCCGTCCGTGCTGGACCACGAAGTCGTCGCCATCGATCTGTTCCCCGGAGTCCGGGCCGGCCTTGGAATCCGGCCGCTCAAGCAAACCCCAACCTGAACACTATCCGGTAATCTCATGCGAAGCCCCACCGATTCGGCCGATTCATTCCCTGCTCTTGCGGGTTGCAGGCAGCGCATCATGCCGCTGCTCCTGCTAGCCCTGGGCCTCACCACCACTATTCAAATGGCGGTTGCGGCGCCCGACCTCACCGCCATCCCGGTCCGCGGCAGCCTGGCTCTCAACCAGCCCGTCGCCGTCTATAACAACTGGTCCGCTTATGATGAGCTTTCGGACAACATCGAACTGACCGAAAGCCTGGCCATGAAAGAGGTGGACCAGATCCTCCGCCTCCGCCGCTCCGGCGTGCGCATCGATTATTACGTCATGGACGCTTTTTGGTACTCGACCAATGGCGGCTATCGCGAGTTCCGCCGCCCGCATTGGCCCAATGGCCCCGACCGCTGGCTCAAAGCTTGCCTCGAACACCAGATCAAACCCGGCCTCTGGGTTGCCTCCAATGTCCCTTTTCGGCTCGAGGTCCTGCCCGAATGGCGCTCCTCGATGGATGCCACCGGCTCGGCCATGTGCTTTTTCGACGGCGGTTTTCTGGCCCAGTTTATCGATACCCTCCAGTTCTGGTACGACCGCGGAGTGCGCCTGTTCAAATTCGATTTCGCCAACCTCACCATCGCCACGCCAGCCGCGGCCAAAAGCTTTACCAAAGACGAGATCATCCGCCAGAACGGCGAGGCACTACGAGCGGCGCTGCAGCATTTCAAGCAGAAGAACCCGGAGGTGCTTTTCGCCGCCTTTAATGGTTTCGGCGGCGATACCGAAGGCACCGCGGCCCCCATCCGCCAGACCGTTGACCTGCGCTGGCTCGAAGCCTTTGATTCCCTCTACTGCGGCGACCCGCGGTTCTCGGATGTGCCGGCGATGAACTCCTGGCGCTCGATGGACCTTTATTCCGATCACATGGTGCGCTACTACGAAGCCAACGGCGTGCCCCTGGAGCGAATCGACAATACGGGCTGCATGTTCGGCGTCGCCGGCACGTGTTATCAACGCCGCACCGCCGCCTGGAAAAGCATGCTCCTGCTCGAACACGCTCGCGGCGGCTGGATGAATGTGTATTACGGCAATCTTGAACTGCTCGACGACGCCAAAGCCGAATGGTTCGCCAAGGTCCAAAAGATCTATTTCCTGCTCCAATCCTTCGGCCGAACCTTTCCCTTTGGCGGTCTGCCGGGGAAGGAGGAACCTGGCGGATTCTGTTCCATCGACGCCAGCGGCGCCCTTTACACCGTAGTCAATCCCTCGCAGGCCGTGCGGGTGGTCCGGCTTCCCCAACTGCATCGCCTGCAGCCACCCCTGGCTTCCGGCCGGCTTCAATTCCGCGATGCCGGTTTCCAGCCCCGGTTGTCCCGAGACGAGCTGACCCTCGGCCCCGAGCAACTCGCCGTGGTGGGCTACGGCGAATACGCCAAATCCAAGTACGACCTCGGGATCCAGGAAGACGTCATTATCCCCAAAGAAATTCGTCCCCTCAGCGCGCAGTGCGCACCGGACGGAACCAATGCGGTGCTGGCGACCCTCAACGCTCCCGCCACGGGCGACCTGCGCATCGTCCTGCGCCAGTTTGCGGGCGGCAAGCCCCGGCGATCCTCCGCCGGCGCGCCGCCCAACGGCACGACGCTGGCCAAGCTGCTCAAGATCGAAGTCTCGCAAAACCACCACTCCCGGCCGGTGGTGTGCCAATATGACAAAGCGATCTGGAGCGGCCTCTCCTGGGGCGTCGGTGAAGTCCCCCACCACGAGCTGGACGCCGGCCTCCCCATTACGATCCGCTGCACTTCATCGGAGAAGCAACCGGTGGAATTGCGCCTGGAATTCTATGCCGTGAAGTACGATTGACAGACTACTGCACCAGCACGCGGTAGAACTTTTTTGCTGCGGTTGGCGCCACGGTATAAGGCGACGCGGCATTATTCGTGGCCCACGGCCCGGTGACGTTATTGGCCTCCAGGAGCGTGCCCACCGGCCAGGTCAACCGCACGTTCGCGCCGACTCGCTGGATGGTCAACGTGACGCTTGTGGACGCGTTGTAGAGGCTGAGCACCTGGTCCGGCGTGAACGCGTAATTGAAAACGGCGACTTCGTCGATCAGCCCATTAAAGGTGCGGTTGACATTATTCGCGTCATTGCCAATGTGCGCGTTTCCATCCCACACTGCATTTAAATGCTGGATGGGGTTGTCCACCGAGGACACACCATTGGTGTTGATGACGTAGAGCGTCGCGTTGGTTGGGTTTACCACCAGGGCCACAAATGACCATTGGTTGAAAGGAGGGACCAAACCGGACTGAAAATTATAGGTCGCCGGATCGTCGTTCCAGTTGTAGCCAATTTGGTCGTTATACGAGTAACCGATGCCCGCCGCGATGGTGGTGGCGCCGCGGCTGACGAACACGCCGGGGGTGTATGGGCTTTGGGAACCATTCGGATTGAGCCACAGCGTGAGCGTCGCGGTGTTGGTGTTGAGGTACAAGCTCGGCACCGTCACCCACGATTGGTCGGTGTTGGCCGTGGACTCCAGCGCGTAGTTGTTGGTTTCAAATCCTGGAAAATCGGGCGGCTGCGGACCGGCGATGGCGTAGAAGCCATTGGTGGCGACGCTCCCGTAGGTTCCGGCCAGTCCGCCCGCGTAGTCGTAGGCGGGCGGGTTGGTGGCCGGATTACCGGTTTCGTTCAGGCGCCAGTGGGCGATTGGATTGGCGGCCAGAACGGCGTTTTCATAAGGCGTCCCGCTGGGCTGAGCCAGCGTCAGGGTCGCCGCAGGGGCACTGGTGACGGCGCCGGCACCGGCCGTGTTGGTGACCACCAGCGTGTAGGCGGCGACATCCGCCGGGCCTACATTCGTGATGACCAAATTAGCGGTCAACGCGCCGGAGGTTTTGCCCCCGTTGGTGATGTTGGTGCCGTTCTTCCTCCACTGGTAGGCCAGCGGAGTGCCGATGACCGTCGCGCTGAACCGCGCGGTTCGCCCCGGGTAGAGCACTCGGGAGACTGGTTCAACGACAATCTGTGGCGGGATCGGGTGGACGCTCGTGAGGGTGATGCTGCGGACGTAAAAATCCGTATCGCTATTAGTGGGGTCCGAGAGGGCGTCGTACAGCTCGAACTGGATCCAATCGATCGGCCCGGAGTTTTTCAAGGTTCCAGCATTCGTGTAAGCCATCGCCGGATTATTGAGCGGCGTCAGGGTGAATTGATAATTGTCCGGGCCGGTCAGCGCGAAATCGAGCCGCGCACCCGCGGCGGCGGTATTGGTGTCATAGAGGGCGGAGTAACTATTCCCGGCGCCGTCACCGATCTTCCAGTTACCCACATTGGCATCATAGGGGTAGTAATCGAACATATACAGCGCGGCTCTCTCAACCGACCCCGAGCTGCCGGAATAAACGTTGTTGCTGCCGGAAACGAGCTTGATGGTATAGCCGCGGAAGAAGATGCGATTGGTAGGATTTTCAAAGACCGTGCTGAGCGTCTGGCCGACCTGCAGCGGGGCGAAGCCACGCCCGGCTTCAGCGAGATCGGAGCCGTTCGGTTTGCCATTTGGGTTGAACAGCGTCCAGGACAGCCCCAGGTGATTGAACGGCGATGAGTTGTCCATGCCCTGTTGGATGGCCGAGCCGCTGGTCCCAGTGAAGTCCCAAGGAGAAAAGCCGAACCCTCCGTTTTGCCCCGCGAACCAGCCGCTGGCGTAGGTGGGGTCGGTCGCGGAGTCGGAGGCGATTTGTCCAGAGCAAATTCCTGTCAGTATGGCAGTTGCGCCCGAGACGGCGCATGCCATGACGACGCCGCGCCTAAGCATAATGTACCTTCTCATGGGGGTTGGAAGTATTGAGTTCTTAGTTCATCCGCTCTGTTTCGATCAATGAATGGCTTGGACACGCAGAACGAAGTTCGGCGCCCGTTCGACCAAATCGGTTGCGGACTTCTCTCTCACCTTAGTTCACATCGGGAACGCTGGCAACTTGCCCCCGGTCGCTGCGTTCGCCGGTCGCCCGGACGTTTTGAAGGCACATTGGGAGAGAAAATTTTGAGCAATAGGCCTCTCCCAGCGACCTTGTCACTAGCCGTGGACTGCTTACAAAGACTCCCAGGTTTTACTTTCGCCGACGCAGGAAAACAAGGCCGCCGGCTCCCAACCCGATGAGCGCAAAAGTGGAAGGCTCAGGGATGATCGTCATGCTGCTAATTTCGAAATTGTTGGCCGTATCGTTCGGCCCGCCAGAAGTGCCGTCCCATAACCGGTAGTCAACCCAAGTGATCGGCCCCGCGAGTGTTCCAGACTGGGAGTAAGGGGTGGCCCCATTCAGCGGCGTCAAGGTCAGTGAATAGGTGGTCGCCGAGTTTAGCGTCAGGGCAATTCTCAGGCCGGCCGCGCCGGTGGTGGTGGAAGAGAGACTGGTACCCGTGCCGCCACCCGCATCGTTGACGCTCCAGTTACTTGCGGAGTAGTTGAATACAGAGAGCCGGAGTGCAGCCGCGTTGTTACCAGGAGCATTGTTGTCGGGGCCGCTGGTGAACAACAAATCAAATCCGCGATAAAAATGGAATGCGGTGGGGTTGTTTATGACCGTCTCGAACCTCTGAGTGGGCTGCAACCCGCCCACCTCACTAATGGCGCGCCCGGCATTAGCAAGACCGGTGTTATTGGCATGGGTGAACAGTGTCCACGCTGTTCCGATAGGAGAGGAACTGGTCAGCCCTTGATATGTCCCGGCCGGTGTGGGGTCGGTCCCATTAAAGCTCCAGGCTCCGAAGCCGGACCCGCCGTTTTGCCCGGCTGCCCATCCGCCGCTGTAGGTGGGATTGGTCGCGTAGTCAGCGGCAATCTGAGCCGAGCAGACACTTGGCATTATTGCCGTCGCGGCCGAAACGGCGCACGCGGTGGCCGCGCCACTCATCAGAAAATGGCTTCTCATGGTCTCCTTCCGGCCGGAGGCGGCACTTTGTTCTGTGTTCGGGGTGCTGGGTGAAAAGTGGCTTCTCATGTTGGTACGGCTGGTTGATGGTTTGTTGTGCTATTTGTGCGAATTCTTTACCATAAATTAACCATTTTGGCAATAGCTCAATTGGACTACGTGCAAACCCAAAAAGCGGAAATCAGGCGTAATTGAAGGCTTTGATGAAAGGTTCGAGTCGGGTCATGTACGGATCAAGGTACTTCTGATAATTCCGCCAACGGCCGACCGCCGTCCGGTAAAGGGGCCTTTTCACGTCCGCGTGGGATGGCGACCGGACGCGCTTCGCGCTGGCATGCTCGTAGAATTTCAGGACGTTGTCCTCGAACCCCATGCCCAGAAACCCCAGTACCGACCGAGCCACGGAAGCAAGGTCATCTACCATCTCCTCGTACCGGACATACCTCCACTGATCCCCCATGCGCGGGAGCATCTCGAGCCAGAATCCCATCACATTGGCGTACTGATTCACGGTTCCCTCAATGCTGTGGTAGGAGGAGCTGATCGGCGTGAGCGGCAGGGCCTGCATAAAGCAACTCACGATGACGTCGCGCGGGTCGCGCAGCGCGACGAGGAATTTCGTCTCGGGAAAAACTCGCACCACCATGGGAATCATTAAATTCAACGCCGGGTTCTTATCCAGGAGCAGGCGGCCGCCGATTTTGGCGCGAAGGAGCAGTTCGGCGCAATGGAAGTAGTTTTCACGCGCGTGGCAAAGCAGGCTGGGCGGAACCGAGTCGAGCGCCTGGATGATGCTGGTTCCTTCGGGAAAATCGCGAATGAGAGGCAGGTACGCCTCGTCGTGCATGAGCTTCGTCTCTTCGGCGCTGATCACGTCACTGTGGGCGTCGAGCACCTGCTCGAGGAGGGTTGTGCCGGAGCGTGGATGGCCGCAGAGCAGCGCGATCCGCCGCGGAGGCTGGAGCCTGGCAGCCTCAGCGCGCCAGCGGTCCATGACGGCGGTGGTAATGGTTTGCTCCATTTCCTTGGCGCGGTTTTGCATATGCTGGACTGTGGCAGCGTGCGGCCCCGCATAGGGGCGTAGAATGGCCTTCGCTTCCAACAGCGCGACCATGGCCTCGTCGTATTGGGCCTCGCCGTCCAGGATGCCGGCCAGCTCGTATGCCGCGCGGACGCGCACGTGAACGACGGCCGCGGGATTCGTCAGGAGCTGGCGGAGGAGCGGCTTGGCCTCCTGGAGGTTGCCGCGCAGCCGTGTGAGCATCGCCTCGGCGAGCAGCACGCGCGGGTCCTTGCGATCCATCTGCGCCGCGCGCGCGACCAGCTCGGCAGCTTCGTCTATGCGCTGGTCGCGAAGGTAAAGGTCTGCCAGCGTGATCAGCGAGGCGACGGAGACGCCCTTCTTCTGGCTGGCGCGCGCGAGGTAGGCCACCGCCAGGTCGAGCTCGTCGAGCTCCAAACAAATCCGCCCCGCTTCGCCGAGAGTGTGAGCGCGATCTTTCGAAATTTGCAACGCTTTCTCGACGTAGCCTTCGGCCGCGGGAAAGTCGTAACGCCGCCCATAAGCACGCGCGAGATCGAGCAGCCGGAGCGGGTTGAATGGCTCTTTATGGGCCACCCGCTCAATCAAGCTGATGCCCTTCTGGTAATCCTGCCGTCCCCAGGCCTCGTCGGCTTCCCGGTAGAGTCGCTCAATCGCGGGATTTGGTTGATTCAGGTGTGACCGGCTCATGTCGGTAAAAGCGGTTCTGAATTCTTGGTTTAATTGCCTTTTCAGGGCAAGGACATTGTGCTAGCCTCGTTGCATATCCGTCCGGAAGTTTGCATGACAAGCACAGTGCTCAAGCTTCACCTGGTCGCGATTTTCTGTTTCGTGTACCTGGTCCGGGCTGTTGCCGCTGCAGGTGCCGTTCCGGAGGCGGTAATAACTAATCAGTCCGCTTCATCGGCCGTTGATTCCCGGCCTTCGGTCCTCAGGACCGCAGAGCAGGTTCATTGGTTGACTCGCGAGGAGGCGGCCGGGGGCCGGCAGGTGCTGATCCGCGGTGTGATTACCTGCGCCTTTCCCGGATTCGAAGCGGCGGTGGTCCAGGACGAAACGAGTGGGATTTACATTGACCATTGGAATCCTTCAACCGGGGGGCCGCCCCGGGTCGGAGAGTTAGTTGAAGTTGAAGGCACGACCGATCCAGGCCAGTTCGCGCCGCGGATTCATGCAGTTCGGATTGCCCTGCTCGGCACCAGGGAGCTGCCACAACCGGTTCATCCCTACTGGGACCAGTTGATCAACGGCAGTCTGGATACCCAGTTCGTGGAGCTGGAGGGGATTGTTACCGCCGCCCGCGCGGACACGGTCACGCTGCTCACGCACGGCGGCAAGATCAATACGCTGGTCCTTGACACAAACGGTGGCACGAACGGCATCGCGTTGAAGCAATATGAAGGTGCGCTCGTGCGGCTGCGGGGTTGCTTATTTGCCTCCTGGGACCCTGCCACTCATCAGGTCAATGTCAGCGAGGTCCGCATGTTTGCTCCGTCGGTGACGGTGGTTGACGCTCCGCTGGCGGATGTCTTTGCCATGACGCCGAAACGGGTGACCGAGCTGCTTCTATTCGATCCCCAGGCCAGCGCGCTCAGACGAGTGAAAGTCGCCGGCCAGATCGTGCATGAGCGCCAGGGGCAATATTATGCGATGGACGGGACCAACGGCTTTCGGTTCCTCCCGAAAGGCAGTGTGAGTCTGGCGGTCGGTGACCTGGTGGAAGTGGTAGGCTTTCCGAGCTTGACGGGGCCGTCGCCCGTGTTGCTGGAGGCTATGGCGCGCAAAATGGGTGAGGCCTCCGTGCCAGGCCCCCGCCCGCTTGATGCAAACGGTTTGTTCCGCGCCGAAAACGACGCCATCCGCGTGCGTGTCGAAGCGGTGCTCTTGAATCTGAGCGGGGATCAGCGGACGCTGGAGTTGCAGGCCGGTTTGCAGCGATTCGTCGCTCACCTGGATGGTGAGGCCGGGCCAGCCGCCATGCCGCCATCCGCTTTGCCGGCCCCGGGGCAGAGTAAAGAAATTGATCTGCCGCCGGGAAGCCGGCTGGAGTTGACGGGCGTTTACGCCGGCAGCGGAGGCAACCGCACCACGGCGACGGAGGTCGCCAATTTCGAGTTGTTGCTGAACTCAGCGGTGGACATCCGGGTCTTGGTGCGGCCCCCGTTTTGGACGCTGTCGCGATTGCTGATTCTGGTAAGCGCGCTGCTGGGCGGCCTGGGTTTGGCCCTGGTTTGGATCCGGCTTCTCCATCACAAGGTTCAACAGCGCACGGCCCAGCTTCAGCGGGAGGTGCATGACCGCGAAAAGGCCGAGCATCAGCGCGCCCTGGCGCAGGAACGCGCCCGCATTGCGCGCGACTTGCACGACGATTTGGGCAGCAGTCTGACTGAGATCAGCATGCTGGCCACCGTCAGCCCCGCGCTGAATTTGCCCCCGGGTGAGGCAACCGAACGCATGGAGACCATCGCCGGAAAATCCCGCACCCTGGTTTACGCCCTGGACGAAATTGTCTGGGCGGTGGACCCGGAGCGCGACACGCTGGCTTCAGTGGCCCGGTACTTGGCGAGCTACGCGGAGGAATATCTCGCGGGGTTGAAGCTGGCGTGCCGCGTGCATATCCCCAATTGGTTTCCCGACCAGGTGGTTTCCGGCGAGGTGCGCCACCATCTCTTTCTCGCCGTGAAGGAGGCGCTCAACAACGCCGTCCGGCACGGCGGCGCCACCGAGATCGGCTTCCGCGTCCGGGTGCTGGAAAACCGGCTTTGGATTTTGATCACCGACAACGGAAGCGGCTTCGATACGTTCGGGGGCTCAAACGGGCATGGCCTGGTGAATCTGCGCAACCGGTTGGAGCAGTTGCACGGTCAGTGCGAACTGGAATCCGCTCCCGGGGCGGGCACGACCGTCTCCCTGCAATTGCCGCTGCCGATCCCGGAATAACTGCCATGAACACCGTCGCCATTGTTGAAGACAACGCCGTGATACGACAGACGTTCTGTCAGTGGATTGATGCCGCGCCCGGGTTCCGGTGTGTGTTCGCCTGCGCGACCGCTGAGGAGGCGCTGGCTGAAATCCCGCGGCTCAAGCCGGACGTTGTGCTCATGGACATTCATTTGCCCGGCCAATCGGGGATCGCCTGCACGGCCCAACTCAAAGAAAAGCTTCCCGACGTTCAAGTCATCATCGTGACCGTGTATCGCAATCACGAGTTGATTTTTCAGGCGTTGCAAGCCGGCGCCTGCGGCTATCTATTGAAGCGATCCAGTCCGGAGGAGCTGCTGAAAGCGATCAGCGAAGTGCGTTCCGGCGGCGCGCCGATGACCAGTGAAATTGCCCGCATGTTGGTGGAGGCCTTTCAGAAGAAACCCGCCACCCTGGTGGCCAGCGACGGACTGACCCAGCGTGAATCCGAGATTCTGGTTTTGCTCTCGGAGGGCCTGAGCAATAAGGAGATCGCCGACCGCGTCAAAATCAGTTACGACACGGTGCGCGCGCACCTGCGGCATATTTACGAAAAACTTCACGTGCGCGGGCGAACCGAGGCGGTCAGGAAATACTTGAAATCTTCGAACCCGGTTAGCACGGGATTAGGCCGTGAGGGAAGCTGATTGGACTTGGTGTCGAGTTAAGCTGCTGGCCCGGGCTTGTGTTCCAGTTGAGCATATTGGGTCCACCGCCGCCGAGCGCATCTCAGTTTCTTGCTGGGTTAAAGGAAGTATGAGGGAACAGGAGGTGCCAACGGTCATTCCGCCAGAATATTTCCAGACACATTAAGGCTTCGTCGCCTCGCTGACTCCAGA
>Ga0210408_10003067_pt1 | contig 15618 bp, 14 predicted proteins | sample IncBWH4MmetaG_FD_155471 | JGI IMG/M metagenome (GOLD analysis project Ga0210408, IMG submission 155471) | Forest soil microbial communities from Barre Woods Harvard Forest LTER site, Petersham, Massachusetts, United States - Inc-BW-H-4-M | ecosystem: Environmental > Terrestrial > Soil >...
CCCTCAGGACCGCCTGCCTCCCGGAACGTCAAGAAACTTGCCCTTCCCGAGGGTTATCGACCCCGCGGCGCCCCCGATCCGACCGCAACGTCACGTTCCCGATTCAATCGCGACCATGCACCGCAGACTACTCGTCGCGCTCGCGCGAACTCTACCCCGCTGTCCAACCTGCGCACGCGCCTTCACTCGCAGGACACCAAATGGCTAGTGACGCAGTAGTGCTAAGCCGGAGCGGAGCGACGGCGTGCCCACCGCCACACGAACAAACACATGGTGGGCACGTCGTCGGCGCCGCGCGCCTCCGCCTTAGCCCACCCTACGGCGTCGGTGATGGCGGGAGAAACAGCGCCCGTCCCAGCAGGGCCGCGACCGCGGCGCCGACGAGCTGCGCGAGAACGAAGCCCGGCACGTGATCGATGGCAATCCCGGCGAAAGTCGTGGTGAAGCCGCGCGCGAGCGTCACGGCCGGATTGGCGAACGAAGTCGAGGAGGTGAACCAATAGGCCGCCGTGATGGTCAGGCCCACGAGCCAGGGGATCGCCTGCGGCGCGTAGCGCAAGCCGCCGAGGATCGCGAGAACAAGCGTGAAGGTCGCAACCGCTTCGGCCAGCCATTGCGACGGCCCGCTGCGCACGGTGGTGCCGATCGCGAACGGCGCCAGGTCGAACATCAGGTGCGCGAGCGCGGTGCCGGCAATGCCGCCCACGCATTGCACCACAATGTAGGGCGCGACTTCGCTCCACGGCATCTCGCGGCGCGCCGCCAACACCAGCGTGACCGCCGGGTTGAAATGCGCGCCGGAGACGGGGCCGAGAATCGTGATGATCACGACGAGGATCGCGCCAGTCGGGATGGTGTTGCCGAGGAGCGCGATCGCCTGGTTTCCGCCGGAGAGCCGCTCGGCCATGATGCCCGAGCCGACCACCGTGGCGACCAGAATGAGGGTGCCGAGCCCTTCGGCGACAAGCCGCCGCGACAGCGGAATGCTGGCAGTCACGCCGCCGAGGCAGGGTCGTGCCCTGCGTCCTTCGTTTTGCCGATCGCCTCGAGCTGGCGCTGCAGCGACAGCGCATCGAGGGAGCGGATGGGCAAACTGACAAAGATATTGATGCGGTTCGACAGCATGCGCAACGCGTCCGCAAAGGCGAGGCGCACTTCCGCTTCGTTGCCGGTGGCGGCGGCGGGATCCGGCACGCCCCAGTGCGCCGTCATCGGCTGGCCCGGCCACACCGGGCAGGTTTCCGCCGCTGCGTTGTCGCAAACCGTGAACACGAAATCGAGCTTGGGTGCGTCCGGCTTGGCAAACTCGTTCCAGCTTTTCGAGCGCAGGCCGCTCACGTCGAAATTCATCCGGCGCAGCAAATCGAGCGCGTAGGGGTGCACTTGCCCCTTGGGCTGACTGCCCGCGGAATACGCCCTAAATTTCCCCATGCCCGCGCGATTGAGAATCACTTCGGCCATGATCGAACGCGCCGAGTTCCCGGTGCACAGGAACAGAACGGTGAAAGGCGGCTTCGCTTCAGGCGTGCTCATGCGTCACCTCTGTGCATAGACACGTGACAGCTCCATGACAGCATCAAACGTCCGTCTTCGACGCGCGCAGCAGAAACAGCACCGCGAGCGCCGACAAACATAGCCCGGCCGAGACCGCCAACACCCAAACGCCCATCGAGTCGAGCAGCAGACCGAATAACAGCGGCGCGGCGGCCTGCGCCGCCCGCGCCGGCGCGCCGAGCAATCCGGTGCGGGCGCCGTAGTTCACCGGGCCGAACAAGGCCAAGGGCACGGTGCCCCGCGCGATGGTGAGGAGCCCATTTCCTGCGCCATGCAGCAGCGCGAAGGCGGCCGCGGCGGGCGCCCCGAACGCGGCCAGCACCGCGGCTCCGATCGGGTGCATCGAGGCGGCGATGCGCGCCGAAACCAGCGGATGGATGCGCCGCATGATGATGAACTCGGCAAGCCGCGCCGCCACTTGCGCCGGCCCGACCAGCGCGGCGGCCGCGACCGCCTGCACCGTTGTCGATCCCATCATTTCAAACAATGCCGGCAAATGCGCCGCCATCGCGCCGGTGACGAACCACGCCGCCGCAAACACATAGGCGAGCAGGAACATTTCGCGCCGCGGCTCCCAGCTTGCCGGGGCATGTTGGTCGTGCGACGCCGCGCCGGAGGAACGCGGCAGGAGCAGCAGGTTGAGCGGTAAGCCGATCACGACGTGCATCGCCGCCCAGACGAAGCAGGTGCCGCGCCAACCGAACTGCGCATCGAGGAAAGCGGAGAGCGGCCAACCGACCGTCGAGGCGAAGCCGGCGATCAACGTAATCCCGGTGATCGGGCCGCGTGCGTCGCGGCCGTAGATTTCGGCGAGCGTTGCGAAAGCGGCATCGTAAAGCCCGAGCGCCATGCCGAGGCCCAACACCGCCCAGGCGACGCACTGAATTGCGATGCCGTTGCTGGCGCCGAGCACGGCGAGTCCGATGCTAAAGACGATGTTGGAGACGGCGAGAACGCCGCGCCCGCCGCGGCGGTCGATCAGGCGTCCCACCCAAGGACCGAGCGCGGCGGTGAGAAGGAGGGCGCCCGAGAACTCGGCAAACACCCACGCGCGCGGCACGCCGGCGGCCTTGGCCATGTCGTCGGCGAGAATGGCGGGCAGGTAATAGCTCGACGCCCAGGCGAGGGTCTGTGTGGTTCCCAGCGCCGCAACCACCACGCCGCGCGCGGATCTTCCTGCAGTCACCTCGCGCGGCCTACCGCGTGACGCCTACGGCGAGAACCAGCTCGAAAGCGTAACCCGCGATCAGCGCGCCCACGATCGCGAAGGCGAGATAGGGTGCGAACACCTTCGGCTTCACCAGCGCCCACAGGGTCGTCAAGACGGCGAAGCCCGTCGCGGTCGTCGCCAGCATGAAGGCGAGCGCCGCCGCGGGACTCATGCCGAGCTGGATGAGGCCGGCCACGAACGGGATCGCGGCGAGCCCGTTGAGGTAGACGGGCAGCCCGATCAGCACAGCGAGCGGGATGGCGAAGGGTCCGTTGCCGAGCCAGTGCGCGATCACCGCGGGCGGGAGCCATGCGGTCATGAGGCTCTCGAGCGCAAAGGCGAGCGCGAGCCAGCGGACCAGGAGCCACGCCATTCCCGCCGCGGAGGTGAGAAAAATCTGTGCCCGCTCCGCGTCTTCCCAGAAACGCCAGACCGGTTGCGCGGTCGCCTGGCTGCGCGAAGATTTGCAGCAGGATTTTGTTTGCACCGAAATGCGCAGCACGCCGTCGAGGGGCAAAAGACCGGCACGCGTGAGCGCCATGGTGCCGTAGCCGCCGAGCAAGCCCATGCCAACGGCCGCGAGCGCCTTGGCGACCGCGAATCCGAGCCCGATGCTGCCGGCGATCACGAAGAACTGGGTCGGGTCCATCAGCGGGGAGGCGATCCAGAACGCCATGACCGGCGCCAGCGGCACACCGGCGCCGAACAGGCCCGCCACCAGCGGGATCACGCCGCACGAGCAGAACGGCGTCAATCCGCCGACGATGGCGGCGAGCGGAATGACCCACGCTTCGCGCCCGACGAACGCGCGGGCAACGAGCGCGTCGGCGCCGGTCGCCTTGGCGCCGGCCGCGAACAGCACCGAAAGCGCGAACCACGGCGCCAGCCCGCCGAGTTCGGCGGCCACGTGGCCGAGCGTGCGCCGCCCGAGCGCCGGGTCGACCGCGGCAATGAAGACGAGCAACAAAACGAACGCCAGCACGACCCGGTCGAGGCGGCGGGCGAGCGCCGGCGCGCCGGCAACGAATTCGGCTGCGCGCAGGCGGATCGAGACCGCCCGGGCCGGCATCGGATTTGTTTCGATCGAGGCCATCGCGTCCTCCGTAGGGTGGGCTAAGCCCGCCGAAGCTTTAGCGAAGGCAGGCGTGCCCACCATCAATTGTCATGAACCATCTGCCGCGGCTTGCGGCTTCACCGCGCGCACGAACGCGCTCATGAACTTGCCGTCGACGGATGCGGCAATGGCATCGACATCGACGCCCTTGCTGCCGAGGAACTCGCGGGCGTCTTCGACCCGATAAACACGGGTGGGCTCGATGCCGACGGCCTCGAACCCGGCGTCGGTCAGTTTCGCGCGATAGTCGTTTTCTTCGAGCGCCCCGGCGATGCAGCCCACCCACAGCAGCATGTCGCGGCGCAGCCGCTCCGGTATCGCGCCGCGCGTCACCACGTCCGACACGGCAAAACGACCGCCCGGCCTGAGGACGCGGAAGGCTTCGCGCAACACCCGGTCCTTGTCGCCGGAAAGATTGATGACGCAGTTGGAAATGATCACGTCGACCGAGTTGTCCGGCAGCGGAATCGCCTCGATCTCGCCTTTGAGAAATTCGACGTTTTCGGCTCCCGCCTTGCTCTGATTTTCGCGCGCCAGCGCCAGCATTTCGTCGGTCATGTCGAGGCCGTAAGCCTTGCCGGTGGGGCCGACGCGACGGGCGGACAGCAGCACATCGATCCCGCCGCCCGATCCAAGATCGAGCACCGTCTCTCCCGGCTTCAATTCGGCAAGCGCCGTCGGATTGCCGCAGCCGAGCGAGGCGAGAACCGCCGCTTCCGGCAAGTCGCCCGTCTCATGGTCGGCATAAAGATTACTGGTGATGGGACTGCACTCATCTCGGTCTCCCCCGCCGCAGCAGGAGCCGCCGGCGCGCAGGGCCGCTTGCGAATATCTTTCTCGCACTGCTTCCTTGATGGCGTCGGTCATCGTGTCCTCCTTACAAATAGAGCATGATGCCGAAAAGTGGGTACCGGTTTCCCGCCTGCGCGAAGCCCTTGCGACGGTTCATCGTGTGGCTTGGCGCTTCGGCGGGCGAAGCGAGGTCGGAAAACATCGTGCTCAAACAATAACCCGTCACGCCGGCTCTTTCCTTCGTCTCTTCGGTGCCGCGGCCGGCGCGCAGTTTTCCGGGGCGCATTCGGCCACCCCCTGGCAGCAGTTCTCGCTGAGATAAGCGAGCAGCGCCCGCATGCTGTCGAAGCGGGCGGCGTAGATCATCGATCGGCCGGCCCGGCGGACGGTGACGAGGCCGGCGTGGCGCAGCCGGTCGAAGTGAAAGGTCAAGGTATTGGGCGCGAGCCCGAGCGCACTCGCCACCTGACCGGCCGAGAGACCGTCAGGGCCGGCTTGGACGAGCAGCCGGAAAACGTCGAGCCGATTGTCCTGGGCGAGCGCGGCCAGCGCTGCGACGGCATGTGTCTTTTCCATACTTCGACGAATATAGAAATGAATTGCGGCTGTCAAGCGTCATTTCAGCGGTTGTCGAAATATCTTCGACTCCCGCGCTGCCGTAGGGTGGGCTAAGCCGGAGCGAAGCGACGGCGTGCCCACCATCCCTCAACAAATAATCATCGTTGGTGGGCACGCACGCCTACGCCCTGCGGGCTTCGGCGCGCTTAGCCCACCCTACGGCACCGCCACCACCGCCGCTGCCCGCCTTGCCCGCGCGAACCACAGCAGCACGGCGAGGCCGAGCAAAGTGATGACGGCGAGATGCCCGAACGCCAGGCCCCAGCCGAGGAGACGGTCGCGGCCGGCGAGATCGAGAACGAAGCCGGCGAGCGGCGGTCCGACGAAGCCACCGGCGTAGCCGCACATGCTGTGCAACCCCATGGTGGCGCCGCGCCTCTCCTTGTCGGCCGCCGCCACCGTGCCGGCAGTCAGCGCCGCGCTGTCGAGATAGATCGCCGCGTTCCAAACAATCACCACGAGGACCGCAAGCGTGCTCGACACGGCCGCGCTCCACCCGGCGAAAACGGAAAGGACTGCCGCCACGCTCATGGCAAGAACGACGACGCGCAGGCGTCCGAAGCGTTGCGCCGCCTCGTTGCCGCTGATCGAGACGGCGACGCCGACGAATCCGGCGAAGGTGAAGAGCGTCGTCGGCGTGGGCAGCCACTCCGGCGCGCCGTGCCAGGCGATCGCCGTGGCGAAAAACGTGACGCCCCACGCGCGCAGCACCGCCATTTCCCAGGTGTGCACGGTGTAGCCGGCGATCCACGCCATGGCCGGCCGGTTGCGGAAGACCGGCCGATAGTCGAGCAGCGTTCGCAGCGGCGCTGTGTGTTTGGGCGGTGCGCCGGGCACGACGAGCGCCGCAATCAGGAACGCGGAGGCGGCGGCCGCGGCGCCGACCAAGAAGGCGGCCTCGGGGCCCGCCAACGCCGCGATCCAGCCGGCGATCGCGAACGAGGCGGCGTTGGAAATGCCGACGCCCAGCGCATGCCAGGAAACGACGCGGGACTGCGTGATGCCCTCGAGCGGATCGGCGATGATTTTCAGGCCGGGCATGTAGGTCGCGGCCCAGCCGGCGCCGGCGAGGATGCGAAATATCAGGGCGGACCAGAAGCCGCCGGCGACGAGCGCGAAGCCGAGGTGGGAGAGCGCGGTGAGCCCCGTGCCGAACAAATAAACATACCGCGCCGGATAGCGGTCGGTGAGCGCGAGCAGGATCGGCACCATCACCACGTAGGCGGCAAAGAAGGCGCCGACGAGCCAGCCCGCCTCGGTCGCGGAAAGCGTCCAGCGCGCCATGTAGGTCGGCAGCAGCGCCGGCAGCGCGAACCCGCCGATCTGCGCCAGCATCTGCGCCGTCACGATCGCGGCGGTGTAGCCGCGGGTCCCCGGGGCGGGACGCACGGTCATCGCGAGGCCGCTGAATGGTGCGGAGCGATCATGCCAAAAAGCGTATCACAGCCTCACGATTTTGCGTCGATCGGGCAGCACGCTCCACCTCCCCCCGCTTGCGGGGAGAGGTCGCCCGCCGAAGGCGGGCGGGTGAGGGGGGGCTCTCAGCAAACGCAGATCCTGACGAGATAAAAACTGGAACAATGACGAGCTGCGCAGTATGGAGGCCTGATGGAGATGATCGCGGCAGCCGTGCCGGCTGCGAGTCCCCCTCACCCGGATCGCTGACGCGATCCGACCTCTCCCCGCAAGCGGGGAGAGGTGACGCGTGCGGCTCGCCCCGCGCGATATTGTGAGACCATGCCTCCTTCAAAACACGTCACAGAAATTTGTTGTGTTGCGATCATGGTGGGCACGGCCGCTTCGCGGCCTTAGCCCACCCTACAACTAATTGCACGGCCTCAGCTCCGCTCTAATCCAGCGGCTCCAGTTTCACGATCGCGGCGCCGTGGTTGTTGCCGGCCCAGAAGGTGACCGGCGTGGTCGTGTCGTCGACGAAGACCCTGCGAATGTTGGTCTGCCGCGGCAGCAGATATTCGACCGCCGCGCCGGTCTCGGGGTCGAATCGCAGGACGCGGTCGCTCGACATCGACCCGCTCCATAATTCCTCATTCTTATCGAGGAAGACATCGTAAGGATAAGTGTGCGGCGTCGGTACGTCCCATTCCTTGAAGGTTTCCCGCTTGACGTTGAACATCGCGACCTTGTCGGCGGCGAACTCGGCAAACCACAGATGACCCTCTGCATCGAGCATGGTGCGGCGCGGCCGCGACCTCGGGGTCGGCGTGGGATAGAGCGTCACGGCGCCGGTCTTGGCGTCCACCCGCCCGATGCTCTCGTCGCCGAAATCCATGAAGAAGAGATTGTTCTCCGTGTCGGCGGCGAGGCCATAGGGCGAATGAGTTCTCCCACCGCCCAGGCCGGCGAAGGGTTCGAAACTCTCGTATCGGCCGCTGGCGAGATCGAGCCGCAGGAGCGCCTGTTTGCTCACCTCGTTTGTCCACACCTTGCCGTCCGCCTGCGAGCTGCGCGGCATGACCATCGATTGCTGCGTGGCTTCGCTATTCATCTCGGGTGGAACGGGAAACATTTCAAAGCGCTTCGTGCGGACGTCGAACTTCGCGAGCCCGCCCTGAAACATCAGGGCGAGCCACCAGTTGCCGTCCTGGTCCGGCTCCATGGCCAGGCTTCCGGTCGGGAAGCCGGGCTTGAGCATCGGCACGGCATACTCGGCGTGTTCGCCGGTCCTGGGGTCGAGCCGGCCGAGGAACGGCTCGACGAAATTCGAGTACCAGATCACCCCGTCACGATCGGTGCGCACGTCGTGCGGAGCGATCGTCCGCCGCGGCAAATCGTATTCGGTGATCACGACCCGCGTGGCTCGCCCCTTCGGCCGCGGCAAAGTCTTGAGCGGATACGGCCACGTCGGCCCGGCGCTCAAATTGACCGTCGCGAGATACGCCGCCACCTTGCGCACGCGCTCGTCGGCAACCTCCCGCTCGGCCACGCGCCCTTGCACCCGCGCCATAGTGGTGTTGTTGGCGTAATTGGCCATGCGGCGCAGCACCGGGGCGAACTCCTCGGCACTGAATTTCGAACGCACGATCCGTTCGAGCGTATGGCAGCTCATGCACTCGATCAGCGGGCGTTTCTGCTCCGCCGTTCCCGGCATGCTCATGAGCCATTCGGTGTTGGTGAGCTGGGCCGCGAGATCCTCGGTCTTGCGCAGCCCGAGGCGGAGATTCTCGGCTTGCGGCGACGGCAGCGTAATCGCTTGCCGAGCGTCGAGATCGTAGCCGACGGCGCGAATGCGCAGCGCATACTGTCCGGGTGACAGCTTCGCCCGGGGAACCCGGAAGCGGCCGTTCGTGTCGCTGACGACCGTTATGGTGATCGGCGTGCCGGCTTTCTGCACGCTGACCAGCACCCCTTCCATCGGCCCTTCTTCCGCCGAGGAGACTTGGCCGGCGATTGCCTGCGCCTGCGCCTGTGCCGGCGCGCGTGCAAACGGCAAGACGGCGGAAATTGCAATCAGGCCGCCGAGAACGAGCCCGGCGATCGCGTGCCGATGCGTCGGCGTGGATGTCATTCGTGTTCGAGCGTGCAGTCGATCTCGATCGGGTCTTTGCCGTCCCCGCCCGGCGCGCTCCGCCGGACAACGTCTTTCTGCCGATAGCCGTCTTTGCTGCAGGTGAAGGTCACATCGTCCGGACTTGTCTGAAAGGCGAGTATCGGAAGCTTGTAGGCGCCGGTTATGTCGCTCTGAGTCATGAGCGCAATCGTCTTGGTCTGAACCTTCACCTTTGCGTTATCGATCGCGGCGCCGTTCGTGTCCTTGACCGAGCCGAAATAGTAAGCGTGATGATCGTCCTCATCGAGCGTCGAACCTCCGGCGAGCGCCGTGCCGGCCATGCCGCAGCTCGGACCAAGAGCCGCCAGGGCGGCAAGGCTGGCTCTGGTAATGCGATTCATCGAGCGCTCCGTCACTCGGCGGAGTGCAATCTTAGCGCAGGAAATAACCCCTGAGGAGATAGCCGAACGCGATCAGGACCGCGACCGGAACCGCCCAAGACAGGCCCGGCCACACCCGTTTGGCGAGGCTTTCCGGCAGGAAGCTGGCAACGGCCGCGACAACCGCCGCCGCGATCGCCGCGGTTGCGATCCAGCCATACCAATACATGGTCGGCCCGGCCGCGGTCGGCGTCGTCAGCGGCGCGAACGCGCCGGTTGCCGGCGCATACGAGAAGAGCGCCCAATTATATTCCACCGCAAACACGTAGACGACCGAGAACACCGCGGCAAAGGTCACCGTGAATACCGCATAGGAAGGCGAAGGCCTCATGTGCCTAGTCCGCGCACGTTGTTGGCGAGGTGTCCGACCAGGAAGCCCCACCACACGACGAAGCCCAACACCGTCGTGAGCATCGCTCGCGTGCGCGCGTATTCCTCGCGCAGGGGCGCTCGCCAGAAGTACCAATAAGCCGGAAGAATCGCCAACCCGATGGTGACGATGTGTTCCTTCAGCTCAAATGCGCCGAACGTTTTCCAGAAGCGTCCGCGTTCGAGGGTGAGCCGGGCGCCGATGCGATAGTTCGTATAGATGATTCCGCCGAGGATCGCCGTTGTCAGGAACAATACGACGATCGCGTTGACGTAAGAGGCGGGAGGAACGGCGCGCAGCCGGTTGAGGAAAGTAGCCGACTTGGTCCGCGCCGGCAGCCAAACGCCGATCGCTTGATGCGTCACCGCGCCGAGCAGCATGAAGGCCGCAAGGCCGTGCGCAACAAGAAGCGTGATCCACATGGGCTATCCCCCGCATCACGTTATCACCGGCGGCGGAACCGGGCAAACGGCCGTAGGGTGGGCTAAGGCCGCGTAGCGAAAGCGCAGCGGCCGTGCCCACCAACGGCCAAACAAACACATGGTGGTCACGTCCGCTCGCTCCGCTCGCGGCCTTAGCCCACCCTACGGAAACGCTACGCCGGTGTCATCCCCAGCGCGGCGATGCGCGCGCGCACGGCGGGGTCGGCGAGCGCGACGAGTAACGCCTGCACGGCCGGCCGTTCGCGGCGGCGCTCGACCAGCAAAAAGTCGTAAGCCTCGGGCGTGAGCGGCAGGAAGCCGAGGCCGTAGAGCCGCGCGACCGACGCGATGGCGACGCCCCAGTCGGCGCGGCCCTGCGCCACCGCGGCGGCGACCGCGTTGTGCGAGCGCGGCTGATTGCCGTAGCCGGGCGGGCGGCTGCCGACGAGCAGCTGATCGATCAGAATCCTTGTGCCGGCCCCGGCGTTGCGGTTGACCATCAGGCAATCGGGATCGGCGAGCGCGGTTATGAGCGCGTCTTTCGCCGCGCGGCCGGCAAAGCGCGCGTCGCCCGCGCGATGCACGATGCCCTGCAGGCGCTCCCAGCCGCGCACCAGCGCGAGCCCGGGCGCGACGAGGTGCGCGTTGTAGCGGCCGCTCGCCGGGTCGAGCAGATGAACCGGCGCCAGGTCGCATTCGCCGCGCCGCGCCGCCGCGACCCCGCCGAGGCTGCCGATGGCGATCGTGCGCGCCGTCAGCCCGCGCTCGGCGAGCGCGCCGAGCACCGCGTCGAGCGCCACGCAATGGCTCCCCGCGATGACGAGGTCGGGCGCGCGCGCTTCGCCGATGAGCGTGACCCTGGCGCGCGTATCGGCTTCGAGCGCGGAACTGAGCGCATCGACGGCGAGGAAACCATCGGCCTGCGAGAACGCGGTGATCGCGCCGGAGCCCTTCGGCGTCGGAAACGCGATCGGTCCGTCATCGCCCGCGGCCAGGGCCACCAGAACAAACTCCTTGCGGCCGAGCTCCGACGGCAGCCGCACCGGCACGGTCGCCTCGAGCGTGCGCTCGGATTCGGGCAGCCGCCCGGCCCGCGCGCGGATCACCGGCGCCACGAACGCGTGGAAAGTCAAGATCGCCGAAGTGGGAAACCCCGGTAGCACGACGACCGGTTTGTTGTTGACGACCGCAAGACACAGCGGCTTGCCCGGCTTGAGCGCGACCCCGTGCACGAGGATGCCGGGCTCGCCCAGCCGCGCGACAACCTGATGCGAGAGGTCGCCGACGCCCTTCGAGGTGCCGCCGCTGAGCACGACCATGTCGCAGCGGGAGAGCGCGTCGCGCAACGCCGCCTCGAGAACCGCCGCGTCGTCCGGGACGATGCCGAGCCGTACCGGCACGCCGCCCGATTCCGTCACCGCGGCGGCGAGGATTTCGCCGTTGCTGTCGTAGACCGTGCCCGGCCGCAGCGTCTCGCCCGGGCGCACCAGTTCGTTGCCGGTCGAGAGCAGGGCGACCGTCGGCCGTCGCACCACGTCGGCGCCAGCGAACCCGCAGCCGGCGAGCATGCCGATCTCGCGCGCTGTGAGATGCGCGCCGCGCCGCAGCAGCGTTTCCCCGCGCGCGATGTCGGAGCCGGCGTAGGAAACAAATTGTCCCGGCGCAACGGCCCGGCGCACCGCGATCTCTGCACCCGCGGCGGCTTCCATCAATTCTGTATGTTCGATCATCACCACCGCGTCGGCGCCGCGCGGCAGCACGCCGCCGGTCGCGATTGCGGTCGCCGAGCCGGTCGCAACCGTGAGCGCGGGAGCGCGGCCGCATACGATTACCTCGTCGTTGAGGTTCAGCCGGCGCGGCGCCGCATCGCTCGCGCCCGTGGTGTCGGCCGCGCGCACGGCGAAGCCGTCGACGTTCGAGCGATCGAACGGCGGCGCGTCGACGGCCGCCGCCACGTCGGCGGCGAGCACGCGCCCGAGCGCCTCGGCGAGCGGCACGCTCTCGCCGGGCAATGGCGCGAGATTAAGATGCCGGGCGAAGCGCGCCTGCGCCTCCTCGGCCGAAACCACTTCGAGAAACTGTTCCTGGCGCGCCGCCGCGCGCACCGCGTCGGCGAGGCGGTCGCGGGCGGCTTCACGCGGACGTTGCGGGCTGCGGCTCATGGCAGCGCGTGCATAGCGACCGTCGCTCCGGGCGGAAAGCCTTCGCGCTCGGGCGCGACCAGCACAAAACCGTCGGCCTGCGCCAGCGCGTGCAGCGGATAGTATCCGGACGCGACCGGCTCGACGCCGTTCTCGCAAGCCCGCACCAGCACGACCTCCGCCATCCCGACCGTCGAGGCGATCTTGCGCGCGAGGCGCACCGGCGTTGCGGGTTCCGGCGCATCGCGCCCGGTGAGCCGCATGATGAGATGACGGCCGAGCACGAGCCACGCCGCCAGCGCGGCGTCGAGCCGCCCCGGAATAATGAGGACGGGGCGGGCGCCGCGCTCGCCCAGGGCGGAGGTCTCGCCCGGCATCAGGCCGACGCCGTGGGCGTGCACGGTGCCGAGCCGTGCCAACGTGCGCACGCTCGCATCGTGATGACCCACGCCGCTGCCGCCGACGATGACGACGGCGTCGCCGTGGCGAATTTCTTCGAGCGCGCGGTCGAGGGTCGAGGTGCCGTCGCGCGCGCCGGGCACGATCTCGGCGTCGCCTCCCGCGCGCGCGATGTCGCGCGCAAGCGGCGGCGCGACCGTGTCGTCGACCGCGTCGATGAAAACATTGGCGGTGACGATGACGAGCCGCGGCGCGCGCACCAAAACGCGCGGCACGCCCGTTGCCCGCAGCAGCGCGACATCGACGGCACGCAGACGCTCGCCGGTGCGGCGCAGGATCTGCCCCGGCGCCGCATCCGCGCCGGCCGCGAACACGCCGTCGCCGGGCACCGCGGACGCCATCGCTTCGGCGACGCCGCCGTGCACGGTCACTGCGTCTGGCGGCAGCACCGCGTCGGTCTCCGGCGGGAGCGGCGCGCCCACTTCCACGAAGGTCGGCGGCGGCGTCAGCGCGACCGGCGCATAGGGACCGGCGTCGGAAACTAAATCGCTGCGCACCGCCCAGCCGTCGCGCAGCGCGATGGCCGCGGCCGGCAGCGATTGTTCGACCGCAACATCGGCTGCGAGCACGCGGCCGGCGGCGGCCGCAACCTCGACCGCGCGCGCTTCGACCGGCCGCGCCAGCGCGTCGATGCGCGCCAGCACCTCGGCGAGCGGCAGGAGACGCGACGGCAAGCGTTGCGGCATGGCGGGGGACATGGCGGCGGAATATGTGCCGATCTGGCGGCTGCGGGGCAAGCTACGATTTATCATCTACCACATTTTTAATAGAAGGTGTCGGCACGAGCCGTCCTTGGATGCTCTGTTAGTGTCTCTTCTTCCGATTCATTGGTCCCGCACCGCTGCGGCGGGTGTTTGCTTGTGTGAGGTTACCCGTGAAGGGCGGATTTCGCCTTCAAAAATGAGTATCAATCTGCTGATTTAGTCTTGCAGCAGCGCGGAGATACATGAAAGGTTATGAGGCGCTTGCTTGAAGAAGTACTTCCCTTGCGGCCCGACTAGCACACGCAAATCCAGCTTCGTCACCCTTGGACTAATGCTGCAGTTCTGAAAGCCATTTTGCTAAGGACAGCGAGGTTAGTATCGTGTCTCTTTTTTGCAACACTCTAAGATTATATTTCTATTATCTGCCTTCACGCGTTGCGTCACTCCAGTCCTTCGTGTTCGATGGTGTTATAAAGACTGGGGGCAGTCATGAAGGTTCACCAATTGGGGCGACGCGGCAGTGCTGAGCATCACGGAGGAGGTATGCTCGGCGGTCCCTGGCGGCGTTTTGCTGCCTCCGCAAGTGCTCTCCTACTGAGTGCTGGATGCGCAAGTACACAGTTGAACTACAATACGGTCGACATATCATCTACGATAGATAGCGTCTATGTCCGGCAATCTCTGAATAACCTAAGTAAATTCATTGATGATCCCTATGCTATCCCTTCCCAGGTTATAATGGCGTCGGGAACAGTTCAAACAACGAACACTATATCGCCATCGGCAAATTTCCCCTTGTCCTCACAACTCGCGAGAATGACTCAAATTGCCCCCGCCGGGTTAACGCTAACGTCCACGAATACGACGGCTGGCGCTGGCGCCACCGTTAGCGGCACAAACACGGCTCAGCAGAACTACAATATCGCTCCGTTGAATGACGCAAATACTCTGCGTAATCAACAAGCCCTCTATCGTCATGCGGTCTTTGGAAGGCCGCTTGTTGGTCATTACCAGACGCCGCGAGTCTTCTTTCAAGACAAATTCTACGACGATCCGTATCAGCTTCAGTTGCCGCACTGCGTGCTCTGCGCAGTTCACCAAGGCGTATTTTCGGGGCAGCAAAGACCATTGGTTCGGGTAAACCCCGCCTTGCCCCCCAAGTGGCTGTATTGGGATACTGATCCTTATCTCAATGACCTGTTAGCCAAGGGCGAGCCGGTGCATCTAGGACATTACGGCAATCACGAGCTCTTTATGAGCCGGGCCGATTATGACGCCGGCATCCTTACAAACTTTGTCATGTTTACCTTGCCCAACACTGCACCGGTGGAAGTCATTACACCTGTGGCTGTATCCGTCACACCTGGCACACCTGGGGCAACCGGCGCCGCCGCGCCCTTCTCGCTAAATACCCGAATACTGCCTCAAGAAAGACTGGGACCAGCATTCATCGTCCCGCAGGGTATCCAGCCGTAATCGTCGCAACGATTCACTTTGCCCGTGGGCCGACAAACGCCCGCACAGGCCAGAGGGGTGCAAGCCGTGAAAAGCAGAGCGGTCAGCTGGATAGTACTTCTCGTGGCGTTCTTAGCACCTGCTGGCGCTTCAGCAGCGGAAAGATACGATCTAATATTTACTAAAGCGGCCTATGCCAGTCCGACGCAGAGCCGACTGAACTATTCCGCATTCGTTGGAGATCGGCAAACAGGCGGCATTTATTCATGCATTGGGTGGATTATGCTTAAACCAACAGGCGACGTCGACTTGCAAAACCACCAAGAGCATTGTGACAACGCTTACGTGCCGCCAGCTGGTCCGCCTGGCGACTATACGTTTAGCCGACTTAGCGCGCTCGACCCATCGACGTCGGCGAATAAACCAAGCATGGATCCAGCTTGGGGATTTTGGCGAATTGATCAGAACCAACATCGGCTCGCGTTCTGCTTCCGGTACGGCTCCCCTACCGTCAAATGGACCTGCTTTGAGGCAGCGCTGCCTTAGCGGTGACCCCGTGACGGGGCATGGGCACGATGCCGTAGGGTGGGCTAAGCGCGCCGATGGGCGCGCGTGCCCACCAACGATGGTTCGTGACGATGCATGGTGGGTACGGGCCTTCGGCCCTTAACCCACCCTACAAATCTTTTGATCACGCTGATCCCCGCTCGTGCTGGCGCACCGCGCGCCCGGAAAGCGACATCAGCGGCGGCATCTTGAATTTGCGCAGCTCGGAGGCTTTCGCCGCTTCGCCGGTGCCGTGCGGGCGGTCGCCTTTGATCGTCACCCGTT
>Ga0210408_10003069_pt1 | contig 15614 bp, 20 predicted proteins | sample IncBWH4MmetaG_FD_155471 | JGI IMG/M metagenome (GOLD analysis project Ga0210408, IMG submission 155471) | Forest soil microbial communities from Barre Woods Harvard Forest LTER site, Petersham, Massachusetts, United States - Inc-BW-H-4-M | ecosystem: Environmental > Terrestrial > Soil >...
CCGCCTTGGGGGGGCCGGCACGCCGCTCACGTGACCGCTTCAGGAGAGATCGTATTCCCGTTGCGATGCAAGGGGGTCATCAGGTCGCAGCGAAGCTAAAGCCGAACGCGGTCTTCGCCGGGGATCGTGCCGGATGCCGGCTTGGAACAGCGACCCCGCAGCGGCGGGATTCAATCCAGGTCCAGACGACTGAGGACGACCGTGCGCTGATGTCTGCGACGGAACGCGCTTTCCTGTTCGATCAACGCGGCGGAGTTGCGCCACGGACATCGACGCTGAAGGAGCCGCCGATCTTCATGCAGGTGTCGGTCCCCTCGACTTTGACAAAACCGGGACCAAACGCGGCACAGGGATTGCCGGCGGCGCTCTTGGCAGGCGGAAACCGATCAGGGGGTGTGGCGTAGTCCGGCTTCGGACGGCTTACGGGAGCCGCGAGAACGGCTGAACCCGACAGGACGGCGACGAGCATGGCGAGGAAGAAGGTCCGCATTGCCGCTCCTTGTCAGGCCTTCTGAGGGCATGGCTCTCCCCGGCGGGGTGTGGCGTCCGCGAGGCAAGTGCTTGTGAAAGCGACATATATCTCGTTTCGTTGGCCTTTTCCCACTTTTTTCGCGCCATCAGTGTCCAACATGGGCAACTTCTAGCAACCTCCAACAAAACGGAAGGAACAGTATTTGCCCGCTTGCCAGCGCCGGCTAGCCGGACCTCGGTGGGATCAGCGCTTTGCGTCGGCTGCTTGAAGGCAAGGGGGACTCGTTATTCTTGCCGCGGAGATATTCCGGGCCTGATCGACGTCTAACTGGCGGGTCCGGCGCGCAAAAGTGCTGCACTGGGCAAACATTGCTATGTCGGCCATCGGCCCGTCGCGACAAATCTAGCGGCTCGCGATGAGGTCTCCTGACGGAGGCAGACCCGACTTGATTTGCTCGCTGCGAGTACGACGGCTCATGACCCCGTCGCGGGCCGCTCCCTGGCGCTCCCGGGACCTAAGGCCTTGAGCTCGCAATATGCTAGTCTGAGCCGGCGCGCTCCCCTTTTCAGCCCGGACGTTGCACCGTGACCTATGGTCGTCACCCAGCATGGACCCGCTTCCGCGGTGCCCCCGACGATGTGATCATCATTCCACTTGTTCTTGTCACGCTCGCCGCCAACAAAATCCTGCGTTTCATTCTTGCGATCTTGATGCGGCTGCTCGACTACGCCTTTCCTTTCGCAATGCAGATTGTCTGGCTTCCGCTCTTCGCGGCCAAGGTTCTTGGCAACGTCATCGTTACGACCACAAGCGGCGCGTTGCGGTTCTTTCCCCTTTCCGAGACGAAACGTCGACAGTGGAGGATATCGATCCGCCGGCGTTGGTCGTGGCTCCGGCGGAAGATCAGCTATCTCGCGTTCGAACACGCCGTGCATATTGTCTTCGAAGGCGGCATGGCATGGGTGTTCCGACAATGCCGGCATCTCACGCCGAACACCGCATTGCTCGTGATCCTGGGCGCGGTACTCTGGCTCCCACTCTCTTTCGGGATCGCAACGGCGATGCACGCGGTATTGTTTGCCAAGCTCACATCCTGGCCGGCTTGGATGCAACTCCTGCATCCGCTGGCAACGGTCATCGCCAAGAGCAAGCTTTTGGTGCTACCGGTGTACCCGGCAGCTTGGCCACAGGCCAGAAAGCATTCATTCGTTCAGCTCGTATTCAAGAGCTATGAAGCGATCCAGGGCCTGTATGCGATCAAAAAGATCGGTCTTCGTTATCGGCAGGCAGAGATCGCCGGCATCGCGGCGGTTGAGAGGCTTGAGCGCACCGCCGGCCTCGCATCGGCGATGATGTGGCTGCGCAAGGCCCATGTCGCCGAACATCTCGGCGTCGAAAAGCCCACTCAGAAATTGCGTTCGTTCTTCTCGCGATGGTCCATCAAGTTCTCAGCCGAATACTACGAGACGAAGGAACGGCAAGGTGTCCCATCATTGGAAGGCAGCAAGCTGCAAACGCTGAGATGATCATCAATCTCAAAACCGCCAGCGGTCTCACCGTCCGCCGTCGCTGCTCGGCTGCGCCGACACGCCTGCCGGTCGAGGCGGTAACCTGATTTCAACCAGGTTCGCCTATCACGAATGCATCACGGATGGGCCTGCATCCGCGATCAGCAGGCTCCCGCCGGTGCACCGCACGCCGGCGGGAGTTTCATCTGTGTGGGGGCTGCTGCTTCGGTCCCACGCCTGCACTGGCGCGCAGTGGGCCGCCAGGCTTTCCCCGGCGGCCCGATTGCCTAAGCTCAATCCCACAAAGCAGCAATTGGCTCGGCTAAAAGGATATCAGCTGCGACACGAAAAAATTCCCTGGGGCTTCGGTCCCGCGCCCAAATCCAGCATCATCCGAAATGAAACAGGCCGCCAACTGGGGCGGCCCGTTACCTGAATGGCCTCGGCTTGGGTGCCGGGGGCTGGTTTGCTTTGGAGATTTCCATCCGAGCTTCTTCTGATTCCTTGACTAATCTTAGCGTCTTGAGGCGCGCCATGTTTTGGCGAATATCAACGGCCTTTTTTGCCTCTTCTTGCATGACCACCTCGCGATGCGCGACCATGAGGCGCTCTCTGTTCGCTTTGGCAGCTAGGCGCAGGGATCGTTCTTGATCGTGACTCATTCTATGGCCTCCGGCCTTGACCTGCGGCTTGGAACATGAGCATGCGCCCATTAGGCGCTTGGCTGGCCACCAAATGCGAGTCTTTTAACGTGTCGTCGGGGTCTGGATGGGCGGCTCGGTCCCACGCTCCACTCAGCGGCCCGGAGCGTTCCGTAAGCACGCGCCGGGCCTGACCGGGCGACGTCAGGGGAGCAACATCGCCGGGCTGTCGCGAGCCTACTCCCTATGTGGCTGGGATCGCCTGCGGCTCAAACGCGCAGGGGGGGTGAGCCCGCAGCCCGAACCCACAGCAGCGGCCTTTCTAGACTCGGCAAAGGGCTCGGCCCGTTGTCACCTCCGTTGTCACCGGCGAGCGCGGTCATAATGCCGATGTATGGGACAGTCGTTGGACACGGCGCGCGACGTTACGGATAAGTGCTTGATATTGTTGGCGCTCCCTAGCGGAATCGAACCGCTCTCTCCACCGTGAAAGGGCCGCTCCCTTGTCCGCAGAAGTCCGTGGATGTCCAAAATTCAAAAGTGACAACAAATAGTTAGTCCGATATCATCCATGACAGTCCGCCAGTGTTTGCCGTCAAATGCTGGACATTTGCTGGACACGGCCGGTCCAGAGGGCTGCTCTCGGGTGGTTTGATGGCGCGCAGGGTGCTTGACACGACGCTGGATACGAGGACGGCCCGTAGCCGTCTCAAGGCACGCGGCAAGCCCTATTGGCGGCAGCTCGAGCCCGGCCTGTCGATCGGCTTCCGCAAGCCGCTTAGCGGCCCAGGAAAGTGGGTTGTGCGGCACCATCTCGGCGGCAAGAACGAATATAAGACCGACACGTTCGGAACGGCCGACGATTACTCGGACCCTGACGGCATTGTCGTCCTCAGCTTCTGGGAGGCTCAGACAAAGGCCCGTCAATTGATGGTCGAACGGGCAGGCGGCGACGCGGTCGCACGCGGGCCCAGGACGGTCGCCTCGTCGGTGGAGAGCTACATTGAGTTCTTGAAGGGCAACCGGAAGTCGGGGAGCGAAGCGCGCTATGCTGCTGACGCGTTCATTCTTCCGGCTCTTGGCAAGATCAAGCTGGAGAAGCTCACATCGGACCAGATTCGGAAGTGGCATGCTGGACTGGCAAAGGTGCCGGCGAGGGTGCGTACCGCGAAGGGCAGCGAGCAGCAATTTCGGGCCGACGATAATGATCCTGAGCGCGAGCGCCGGCGCAAGTCGACGGCAAACCGGATCCTCACGATATTGAAGGCAGCTCTCAACCGATCGTGGCGCGACGGTTACCCCGCGAGCGATCGTGCATGGCGCCGCGTCGAGCCGTTCAAGAATGTCGATTCCGCGCGGATTCGGTATCTGTCGATCGATGAGGCGACGCGCTTCATCAACACCGCCGACGAGGACTTCCGGAGGCTCGTGCGTGGCGCACTAGAGAGCGGCGCGCGATATGGTGAGCTTTGTGATTTTTTAGTCTCGGACTTCAATCCCGACGCGGGGACGCTCTCTATACCGGACCCGAAACCGGGCAAGCCGCAGCATGTCGTCCTTAGTCAGGACGGCGTCGAGTTCTTCGAGCAAGTCACGGCAGGGCGCGGCGGCTCCGAGGCGATGTTCCTGAAGGCTGATGGCTCGCGATGGCTTCCCGATCATCAGGCCGAGCCCATGCGCGAGACCAATAAGCGCGCGAAGATTTCCCCGCCAATCAACTTTCATGGACTGCGACATACCTGGGCAAGCCATGCCGTTATGAACGGAATGCCTTTGCTGGTGGTCGCAAAGAATCTCGGTCATACGAGCACGCGAATGGTCGAGAAGCACTACGGCCATCTAGCTCCATCGTACGTCGCACAGGCTGTGCGCGCGCACGCGCCACGGTTCGGCGCTACCGGCGCAAGCAAGGTCAAAAAGCTGCGGCCGAAAGGAGTTCGCTCGAAATAGCCGAAGGGCATCACAACCCGCGGACGGGGTTCGAAAACTGCCCGTCGAGTAGGTCTTGGATGACGGTCTCGGGGTCGGTGGCCTCGACGTCGGTTTCGCAGTAGGCGAGCGGCCCGCCGGCAATGTTGTGCACATCGGGAAGTGAAGGTCGCCGATTGTCTCCGGCTTCAGCAGGCGTAAGCTGCCAGCGCGCGGATAGGACGGCCATCTGACAAGCCGGCACAGCACCACCGGTTTCCGCGCGCACTTTGGTGCCCCTCGCAAGGTGCGCGATGGCAAACAAAATTGGTTCTCCGCCTACACGGAAAGAGGAGCTGGAAAAACTCCCCCAGTTCGAACCCGACTATTGCGAACGGCCTAATTTCTCGTCAGACCGAGAAGCTCACATTCGAAAGCTCCTCGCCGATTTCATTGGGGTCCATGTTCGATCAATAGAGTGGGACGGCGAACTGACTGGCATGGATCGGTTCATCGAGAACGCCATGCTCGCAATTGCAAGTTTTGAGCACTGCAGGGGGATTGAGGTAAATTTCGACAGAGGGATTGCGAAGGAGGCTCTTAACCTGGCTCTCGAAAGAGTTTTGGACACCCGCCGAGCGCTTGAACAGATTGCAAGAAACCGAGAGTTATCAAAATTTCTCGAAGATATTTTTGTCACCGACATAAGGGGCAATGACGCTCAAGAGACGAAGCGGGGCCGTAGCATAACCTCTGCGTTCCGCCGCTCTCGAGGGGTACTTGAAGCCTACCGAACGATAGCGCCTCAGGCGTTGGCACACCACCTGATGAGCTTAGAACCAATTCTCACCATCGCGGTGGAAAGAGTAGAATATCAATGGGGTGATTTTCAAAGAGACACGATTGCGCAAGACCTCTGCGACGACCTCGCTCTTGCTTGGATTTCTGGCACCGGCAGGCTCCCAACATTTTCAAAGCCAAATCCTAGGTTGCGCAATAAATCTGGCTTTGCCGAGCTTCTTTCGCTCGTCAATAATTCCATTGTCGAACCTCAGTTCAAGCACAAAGCCGATTTTGGAAACTACGGGGTCAATTCACGTAACAAAATGCGAAAAAAGTTCCCCGCTTTGGCTGTTAGTCGAGAACCCCCGCGGCGCGGATAGGGGGATGGCCCCTAACAACTGATTCGATTTTAGCTTCGCCAGCATGCGCAAAGGTACGCATGTGGTCGCCGGGACTACCCCGGCTGTCAACGGCGAGGTCAAAATGAACTCTCAACAGCTTGTTTATACGGTTGCCGAAGCCTGCGCGACTGCTCGCTCCGGCCGCACCGCGCTTTACGAGGCCATTCGCAGCGGCGCATTAATCGCAAGGAAGCGCGGCCGTAGGACTTTGATCTTGGCTGACGACTTGCGGCGTTGGATCGAAGGTCATCCCGCCGCCCAGCGGAAACCCCCATCGAAATAACAAACCCCAGTCAAGGTCTCGAACACCTTGCCGGGGCTTTTGTCCTCAATTCCTACCGAAGGAAAAACAGACGTGCCCAACATAAATCATCGGCGTTCGAAGCGCCACAAAATCCCCCGGGAGATCGAACGCCTCTTCGTTGAAGACATCGACGTTGGGAACCGCCTTCGGCCAATTGATGAGGCGGCGGTTGTGGCGCTCGCCGAGAGCATGCAGCGACTTGGCCAGCTTTCTCCGATTTCGGTCTATTGCCCCGACGACAGTACGTTGCTGTTGGTGACCGGCTTGCACCGGCTCGAAGCCGCCAAGCGCCTCGGATGGGACGAGATCGACGCGTTGTTTGTCACCGGCAACGAGATCGATCGCGAACTGCAGGAGATCGCCGAGAACCTGCACCGATCTGAATTGACGGTGCTCGAGCGCGATACGCTGATCGGTCGATGGGCCGAACTAACGGCAGTAAAGGCGTCTCAGGTTGAGACACCTTTGGGCGGGAGACAACCAAGCGAGAAAGGCGTCCGCAAGGTCGCCAACGATCTCGGCCTTGATAAGTCGGACGTCCAGCGCGCCGTCAAGGTCGCGTCAATATCGCCGGAGGCCAAACGGGCCGCGCATGTTGCCGGTCTCGACGAGAACCGCACCGCGTTGCTCCAGGTGGCTAAAGAGGCCACTCCGGAAGCTCAGGTCGCCAAGGTAGGCGCAATCTCATCAGCCGAGACTGCGAAGGCGAAGAACCGGGCGGCCGCCACCGTCGCCGTCGAGCCGAAGGCGCTGAAGAAAAGCGGCGACGTTGCGGATACCCCCCTGAGCGGCGAGGTGAATCGCTTCGCTGAATTTTGTCGCGCTAACTCGCCGGCATCGGTCGCCGTGCCGGGCGAGTTTGCGGAGATGCGCGTCCGCATCGCCGAAATCAGGGAATGGCTCGGCCAATTTCTTACAGCGCTGGGTCGTGGCGAAGCGACCGACATCGTGGCCAAGGCAGCGGAAGGCCCGCGTGGTCCTGACATCGTGCCGCCCGCAAGACACGAACCGGTAGCCGCGGCAAGCGACCTTTGGCGCGACCTCGATATGCCCCCATACCTCGACCGACGAGGGAAGGCGACCGCCGAAAAAGCGTATTCCAAATCAAGGTAACTCATGACCGCAATAATCGTACCCTTCCCGCTTGCGAGCCGACGATCGATGATCCTTCGACAAGCGCGGTATGCCGCGGCGCTAAACCCAGATGCCGCAGAGCGCCACATTCAGCGGCAGCTAAAGATTCAGGGCGAGGCGATGCGCCGAAGAGGCATCGACGAGCGTTTGATCACCCGAGAGATCGGCTGCTTGGAAACCTCGATCCGGGCCACGTTGTTGTGTGCTGCCTCAGGTGGCGTCCGATGATTGGTCCACGTGGTCGCGCCACGAGTACCGCAACCGGAAAGCGCTTCCGAAAGGCTATTAGCTTCCCGCAGGGTGTTGGCTGGTGCGTTCCGGTCCCGCGGGACCTCCTGAACAGCCCAGCCTGGCTCGCAATGTCCGACCAATGCCGCAAGCTGGTTGATGCAGTGATGGCGGAGCATGCCGATCACGGCGGCCTGGAGAACGGCAACCTCATGGCGCCCTATAACATGTTGCAGGCCAGGGGCATGCGGCGCGGCAACATCCTGAACGCCATCGTTGAGGCCGAAGCGCTCGGGATAGTGGATCCGGCACGCGGGGCGCGGTCTTACGGTTCGCGCAAGGCACCTTCGCGATATCGGCTGACTTGGCTTGGTACGCCCGACGGACTGATGCCGACCAACGAGTGGAAATCGATCAAGACTGTCGTCGAAGCGAAGACGCGTATCTCAAACGCCCTAAACAAATTGAAGCGGGAGCGCGCCATCAGGGCTGCCAATAAAGCTGAGTACGCCGCCAAGCGGGCCGAACGTTCGAGGGTGGCATGAAAGAAATTCCCCAGTGTCATTTCATGCATTCCCCGGTGACGGTTTTGGAACTTGTTGGTTACAAAACCGAAACTAGGAGGAAGCGCGAGTTTCAACAGAATTGGGCACTCGCACCAAGTTACATACGGTGGAACAGCCTTCTTAGATCTTCCCTGTATAGTTGCCGCTTCTTCGCGACAAGACCTTTGGAGAATACGACGTCGTGGTCGACGACACGCCGACGTCGCCGAACCAGAAGGAAGCCAACTGGGCGATCATCCAGCCGCTGCTTGCGATCTTCAAGGAGCAGCTAATGCAGAACCCGAAGGTGTTTGCCGAGATGCTCGAGTACTCGCCGCTGCCGGCGAAGCTCGTCGAGATGATCAAGAATTTCGTTACCGAAGCTGAGAACGATCCGAGCAAGCAGCAGGAAGTGGCAACAGCCAAGCAGCTCGTGGTCGCAGCGCAAATGGCTTCGATCGACAAGGTTCAGTCGATCGCAGAAATGAACGACGCCAAGGCAGGCGCAACGCAAGCCACCGCTTCCTACGATCTAGCGATGGTGCAGCACATGCTAGCCAGCGGAGAGTTCGACAAGTTGAAGACGCACCTGGAGGTATTGAAGACTGCGGCCGATGCGCGCAAGGCGGATGCTGACGCGCGAGCATCGAGCGCTAAAGCCAGAACGGCTCACGTCGACGCGCATACCAAGTTGATCGAGGCTCTATCCGGTCATCAGGCATCGAAGGTCGACAGCGCGGTTAAGCTTGGCCAGCTGCATAACGACACGGTTGCCACGCATGCCGGAGCGGTCCGGGATATCGCAGCAGCCCACAAGGACCATGCGACCGCGCATCGCGAACGGGTAGGCGCGGTGGTTGATGCGATGCAACCTGCCTATAGCCGGACTGCAACATGACCAGCAGCCCCCAGCGCGCGCTTACCGCCTTGTACAAAGGGATCCGCGAAGCCGTCCGTCAATCCCAGCTCGCCTACAAGTTTTCCCCGAACTCCTACACGCATGGATCGCTCAGTGCGTGTCTAGCGGCTGAGAACGCGCTCGAGGTTATCCGAGCACACCTCAGCGAGGGCAATATTCAAGGAGAATAGAATGAGAAATGCGTCGACAAAATTCCGAGAAAAAATAAACCCGAGAGCCGGTTTGTTGCACCGGTCAACGTGCCTAGTCCGCGAGCTTCTCGACCGCGGATATGGCGGAAGAGGGGTTACAAAGAATCTCGGCCAGAGAGGCAGAACATCCAATAATTATCGAGCAAAACTGAAGCGGCAGCACCGGCGCGATGCGGAGCAAAATAAGGGCGGCTGTGTGCTCGATCACCCGGTCTGGAGTGCGCCGCTCGGATGCCATTTGGGTCAGTGACCCGATTTATTTTCCTTTTTTCGTCAACGCCAAATGACGACCACTTATTCAAAAAAAGGCCAACCGTGCCGAGCCCCGCGCAGAGGTTGGGACGGGTGTGGTGCTCGAACCGCCGGACACAGCGGCCTTCGTCCTTCCGGCCTTGCTTTCCCATTGCGAGGGAAGGCCGCCGGCCCCCAGAGCACGAGCGGGGATGGCTCAGGAAGCTCGTGTGCAGGCGGTAGAGCCCCTCGACCGACCAAAGACTAGCCCCATACAAAGTTAACTCACGGAGCGCCTCCGCACCGTTCACAAGGAAACGTTATGAACGCCGTTGAACCACCGTTTGGAAATGTGCTCGGCGACGAAGAAGCACTCAGCTGGCTCCAGAATCGGCCTACCGGCCGCCTCGAGGTTTCGGTCGCCGAACTCGCGAGCCTGTGGGGATGGGGCCGAACGCGCGTCTATCGCCGCCTCGAGCGATGGGAACAGGAAGGCCGGATCGCCAAGTGCGGCGGGCCAGGCGGCCGCTGGCTGGTGTCCGCCGTGGCGGACCGCCCAATGGCCTTGACGGGAGCGGTGTCCGCCACCCCGGGCGTTCCGGCGGACAGGGTGGACACCGAGAAATCTCAGGAGCTTGCGCCGAAATTGTCCGGACCCATTCCAGCCGGTGTCCACCGGGCGGAATGGCATCCGGACGCAGGCCGTGCCAGCGGGCGCCTCGCCCGGATGGCTATCTCGGCGGTTCTCGTCGTGATCGCGCTGGCTATTGCGTGGTTCGGAATCCGCATCAACGCTTGGTACGGCGCAATGCTCGGACGCACGGCCGAAGCTTCCCTGCTGCTCGCCGGGCTCTCGGTCGCGGCCGATAGCCTGGCGCTGGTGTTGCCCGCCACAGGACGAATGCTGTGGCTTGACCGTCGCCTCGGCGCCGCGGCGATGGCGTGGGGCTTATGGTCCCTAACGACGGTTATCGCGCTGCTCGCCAGCGTCGGTTTTGCCTCACTCAACATCGCCGATGTGACAGCGGCTCGAGCGAAGACGGCATCCAGTATCGAGCGCCTCACTGCTCGCCTCGAACAGCTTCGCCTCGAGCGCCCCGCCATCCGCGAGCCGCGATCGGTCGCGGCGATCGACGCCGAGATCCAGATTGCGCAGCCTGGCACCGCCGCCGCGTGGAGAGCAACGGCGGGCTGCACCGACGTTACCCTACCAAAATCAGGCGAGGCCTGCGCACCGCTCCTTGCCCTGCGCCAGGCCCGCGGCGAAGCCATGCGCCGGGACGCGATCGACGCCGAACTGCACGACCTCGCGATAGAGATCGATCGGCTGCCAGCCGCGACCGTGGCGGATCCTCAGGCCGACACCGCTGCGCGGCTCGCCCGCTGGCTCACCGCCGGCCTCGCCCGGATCACGCCGGAAGACGTCGCGATGGCGCGCATCGCCGGCATGGCGTTTCTGCCGCAGGTCGGCGGCTTGGTAACGATGCTCGCGATGGCGCTGTGGCCGGGCGGAAGTCAACGGCGCGGGGCCAGCGAGCCGCGCTGATGCGATTAAAGCGGATGAGGCTCTAATACACCCACGCCAATTGCCGAACGATCACGGACGGCCTTCTGGTGGACCAACACGCCAGAAGCGACGTCATGTTCTGTATGGAGCCCATTGCAGACCCTAGGGAACATTCGGAAATCACCTTTTCGAATGACCCCGAGGCAGCGCAAGACCGAGCGCGGGCGTAAGAAGAACGACGACGCCAATAAACCTTCTGCCGCCCTCGCCGAATACGCTAGCGGCTATCAGCGAGGCAAAAGGCGCCTAATCTTTGCGACGTTCGTGCTGATTGCGGCATCCCTTTCACGTGTGCCGGTGCTATTTCTCTTTGGACTTCGCGGCTTCCCTAGCTAATCGCTCAGCGCGCAATCGTTCGTAGTTTTTTTGGAAGGCTTCCTGCGCTTTTTCGTATTCAGTTACTGCCTTTCGCTTACCTGCTCGTGGAAAAGCCTTTACCGCCTGTCGTTGCGCGAGGTCCTTCCTCATTTTATCGATCATGGATCACCGGCTGCATTATCGACGCCGCTGCCTGCGGCTAGCAGATGCCCGGACGCCTTTAATTTTGGCCGTGCGATTCGGCGCGGGTCGCGCTTTGCCGGGTTGCGTTTTGCGCTTTGGCTCGGATTGCGCGTCGCGGACCGGTTCGGGTTGCGTGTTACGGACCGGCTGGGGTTGCGTATTGCGGACCGCCTCGGCCAGCATCTCGAGCAGCTCAGCCTTGGTCTTTGTCTTTGTCTTATCGCTCATAGATCACCTCCGTGACCGATGAGACAACGGTAACGCGGCGACGGTGCCGTGCAAGAAATCCCGCGGATTAAGATTGCCGGTTAAGTTTAATGGCGGTGGCTTTATCGCGATAGGACTGGCGTGCATCACGGCGGATGGACCGCCGATGAGATTCTGGCCTGGGAGCAATTCCGCCTCCAGTTGATGCCCAAGCCCATCATCATGGCCATGCCGGAGGACGAATCGTGGTTCAGGGAAGAATGCGAGAAAACCCCCGGTTCCATTGTCTTCGTCAAGCCAGTTCCAAGGAATAAAAACTATGAACGGAAAGCGAATCACCGTCACCCAGGGACTGCGTGGATGGTATGCCCGGCCGGAAAGAAACTGATTGAGGGACGTCGCCGCTCTGATCCCCGATCAATCCTGGGCAAGCTGCTCGAGGGCAGTCGGCGCCCCAATATTACTTGGCGGCGCTATCCGGTACGCTCTCAAGCACCTGGCCGACGAGGGCAAGATCAGCTCCTATAGCGAGCGGCCGCCGGACGGCTATAACGTGAAAGCTCAGCCGCGCGCCACGGTACCTGCGATCAACGAGGCCACGGAAACGATTGGGTAGTTTTCCAAAAAAACAGATTCTGACGCGTGAGCAAGCCAAGTTCATCATCTGGTGCCTCACGTACGATCGGATCCAGCAGAAGGCCAAAGGATCCAGATATCACACGTATGGGCTGCTCACGAAGCTCGCAAAAACATTCCGCGTAACTCGAGCATGCATCGTGCAGATCGACCAGCGGCGAATTTGGCGCAGCATCAATCGACCGAAGCCGAAACAGCAATTTTTCATCGAGGTAAACAGATGAGCATCATCGAAGACGCAAAGGCCGAGCTCGACGCAATTAATTTTTGGCGAGGATGATATACGTGCAAGCTGAACCTCGATTATGATCGCAATAAAGGGCGTTACAAATCGGTGGATTACGTGGATTACGACATCCAATAAATCGGCTTGTTCATAATGGAACCGGAACGTCGAATTAATTTAGGTAGGAGCGCAAGCTCGTCAATTTCGATTGACAATTGATTCAGAAAATAATTCAGAAAATAAGCATCCTATCGCACTGATCGTAAATGTCTTTTAGGCATCCGCGGGTCAGACCCCGACGTGATGCCAGCGCCGACCATTTCCAGTAACGTCCCGGTCATTCCCAGAACGCGCCAGGCCAAAAGGGCCTGTCCGTTCAAAAAGGCCCCCGCCTGGCCCCGCAATCGGGAGGCTACGTAGGCCAGTTCGCATCGCCGATGCCGGCTATTTGGCGACAATTATGAAAAGCATCCGAACTCGCCATGCACCTCTTCATGCGGCCATCTTCCCGAAAATTCGCTCTGCCCTCGTGGTCTTGGAGGGGTTCATCCGGGATTTGTGCGCGCTCGATGGCAGTCATGGGTCCGACGAGCGCGACAAGGCGCAGGCGTATTCCGATCGCTGCGGCTATCCGTACTTGAACGACAGCTAATCGGTGCCAATCGCCGGCCAGCCCGCCGGTTCGCGCCGGCGGGTTTTGCTTGCCCAGTGCCGCGACCGCCGCTCTACTGCTGCAATCGTTATTGCGAGGGGAGAGCGACGTGGCGAGCGGGACAGTGAAATGGTTTAACGGCCAAAAGGGTTATGGCTTCATCGCGCCGGATGGCGGCGGCAAGGACGTTTTCGTCCATATTTCGGCCGTCGAGAAGGCCGGCCTGGACGGCCTGCCGGATGGCGCCAAGGTGACGTTCGATATCGTCCCGAACCGCGGCAAGGAATCGGCGGAAAATCTGCGGGTGAAGTAAGTTCGCCAGCGGCTTTCTGCTGCAGCGGTCCTTCGCGCGCCCCGGCGCCGCGCGTGGGCTCGTTATTTCCATCGGCGGTGGGGGTGTGAAGGTAGCGGCCGCCTCAAAGGAGCGGGGGCGGCCCTGAGGCCCCGGGGACGCGCCATCGGTCGCGCGCCAGCTTGCGGCGTCCCCAATGATGCTTTTTGCCCGACGGCTCGAAAACGCGCAAATTCAAAAAAGACTACACGAGGCGAATGCTGCGGTTGCAGCGCTTTCCCTCAGCGGGATGACCGACTACCCGACGGTAATCGAAGTCGCGCCCATGAACTACGCTACCGAATGACGTCCGTTGTTGGGAGCAATGCGGAAAACATCTGCTCGCAGTGAGGATTTCGCATATTGACCCGAAGGCGACTTCGATCACCAGGATTCGCCGAAATGGCTGAGGCACTAATCCCTGTCTCGATTGAACCTCCTCAATCCAGTTAAGACATACGCGTATTCAGGGTGAGGGGCTTTTTGCTCGCCTTGGACGTCTCCGATTGCAGTACCCACAGGTTCCTGACGCGGACTAGCAAGGGAGCGACGCTATGAGTGTCACCAAGATTGCCATATTAGCAGCCTCGATCACCATATCCTTCACTATCGCGCAAGCGGCAGAGGTGCCGGACGCCCTGACTGTCGAATGGCAAGGCAAGCACCCATGCGAAAAGCTGTTTGAGGATGCACAGATCCGGGTCGCACGCTGTACTTTCCCGCCGGGGGCAGTGCACGTCTGCCACTCGCATCCGTCGTACCTAACATATGTGGTAAGCGGTGGTCAGGGTCAGGTGCAAGATGACAAAGGCACACGCAAGATTGATGTAGTTGCCGGTGCATTTGCAAACATACTGCCGATCCCATGGCACGAGTTTACCAACGTCGGCGACACCACCATTCAATACGTCGTCGTCGAGAAGAAATACGAGACCGTCCCGAGCGTTGATCAATCATCATGCCCAAAACGTGACGCAAACCGTTAGCCGAATAATGTTGTTCGAACGGTCTTATTGCAGCGCATGAGCCTGAAAATGGCCCCGAGCCGAAGAAGTTTGAAAGGTCCCGGATGTCTGCAGTCACGGGTACACCGGACTCCCCTCGCGCGGTCCGCGACCGCTGCTTGTAACCAACTTCAGACATGCCCCGCTCAGCTTCGGCTGAGCGGGGCATGTTGGCTGTTCCGTCTGCCTACCGTAATGCAGGCGCGCACCGCCTTAAAGGATGCGAAACAGTTGCCCATGCCGGCCACCAGAATAACGGACGCTCCGCGCTGCTCGTCACTTCTGACTCTGGCCCACCGTTGCGGCTGGCAACCAATACTCACCCTCAGTCTGCTGCTGGTTCATGTTCTTCTCGGGGTCAAACGCAACGCTGGTTCTCAGGAAGCCGCGAACACCCTGGTATTTTCCGGTTCCGCCGGTGAATAGGGTGACACCTGTGAAGGTGCTTTTCTTTGAACCATCAGGGGCGACCGTGGTTTGGCTCGTTCCACTAAATTCAGCAAAGATCTTGTCGCCATTTTCGAGCGAGGTCACCTCGTATCCCCAGGCTCGGCCATTGCGATCGACGTAGTCGGAGTAACCGTGGGTAAATGACTCCGTGCGCTTGAGGCGCTCGCAGTTTGGCTTGTCGTTCGGATAGGTGCGGTGAAGCTCGAAGACGCGGATCTGATGCCCAGGCATATCGCCGACGTCCATCACATGTTGCTGCGTATACTCGGACTTGGCGGCCGTAGCTTCCTCGCTGACCTTGCATCTTTCTTGAGCCGACACTGTGGAGAAACAGATCGGTGCTACCGCCAGACCCAAAGATATGGCGCATATAAAACGTGTGTTGTTTGACATGGTGTTCCCTCCAGTTAAGGAGCGCGTGCTCATTCGAAGCCGAATTGATCCGTCAAGCGGATGCTGAGGGCTCGGCACGGTCGTTTATTGGACGGAGGTTTGTCGCCGACACTACCTCGAATGTCGAACGCGCTAACGCAGCATGGACCTCGTCCGTGGGAGATGTCAACGCCGCCCCGCCGACGGGCGCTCCTTACGCAGGCACCGTGGTGGCCTCGAATAGCTCGGCTTCGGGCTGGGGAGCCAGCCAGAAAAACGGAATTGATCCCGGGCGAACGATCCGCCGCACTCTCACTCAGGATGAGAGTGGAAGCAATCCGCATGGCGCTGACGTCCGGAAGCGGGCCGTTCCTGTCAATGTCCGTTCGTGGCCCGACGCAGA
>Ga0210408_10003071_pt1 | contig 15613 bp, 8 predicted proteins | sample IncBWH4MmetaG_FD_155471 | JGI IMG/M metagenome (GOLD analysis project Ga0210408, IMG submission 155471) | Forest soil microbial communities from Barre Woods Harvard Forest LTER site, Petersham, Massachusetts, United States - Inc-BW-H-4-M | ecosystem: Environmental > Terrestrial > Soil >...
CTTTACAACGATGCTCGGCACCGCGCTCTGAATAGGCATGTTACTCAAAATCAGTGTCGGCAGTCCTTCGGGAGTGAACCCATTCACAGGGTTCATGGTGATACCGTAGCCGTGCGTATATATAAGTTTCTCGTTGATCCAATTGCGACTGCTCTCTGGGAGCTTATCGACGTTGAGCTCGCGTGCGGCAAGCATCACCTGACGCGTTGTGCCGTTGATTTCATAGCGATCGATATCGATATCGGGAAAGTCGTAGTAGGTTCGAATTTCCTGAATCTGACGCAGTGTGTCCTGCAGTGCGCGCCAGTCCCACAGTCGGATGTTCTGCAGCGTAGCCTGATTGTTTGCCGGATCGGCCGCCTCGACGGTCGTCTGAGCGGGAAATTCGCGCTGCGCAAGGCGGTCTAATCCATAGGCCTGCCGCGTCAGGTCAATATTGTAGGCAATGTAGGGTCGCTCGCGAACCAGTTCGTTGGGCTTCACGATAAAGCTGCTGACGTACGAGCCAACGATCTGAATCGCGAGATAACAGACCGCGGCCGGAGCGACTGCTGCCACCAACCAGCGCGCGCGCGGGACCGCCACGACGTTGATGGTTGCAATCGCAGCACCAAGAACAAGTGCGGCACAGACTGCGAGCATTCCAGGAAGCATGACGTGCGCATCCGTGTAGGTGACGCCGCCAAAGATCGTATGTTCGTCGAACAGTCGCTCGAATCGAGCGATATACGCCCGCATCGTGAGGATCAGCAAAAGGAACCCGAACGCAATGGAGAACCCGCGCCACGGCCGGGAGGTGTATCTGCTTCGGCGTCCCGAGAGAATTGTTGTACTGCCAGTAACGAAAATGAAGAAAACGGCGATCACACAGGCAATTACGGCTACCGATAGCAGCCAGCCCGTAATGATCTGCCATACCGGCAGAGCGAACAGATAGAAGCTGATCTGCTTGCCGAAGATCGGATCCACAGCGCCACCGGTCGCGCGCGTTGCGTACCAATACAGCGCGAAGGCAGGCCACTCAGTCAACATGCTTGCCCCGGTCACGATGGCGACGACGAGGGAGACCCCGACACCGAGGAGGTGCAGGATGCGCGCAACTGGTAGCTTCAACGGCTGGCCGCCGATGACGATCCTGTAGTCTTCCGGCAAATCGGATTGGTAAGCCCGCCTCAGCGCCAGGAACCATCCGTACAGAAAAAGAAACGTGACAGCAAAAAATGCCGCAAAGACTGCCCATTGAAGGGTGAGTGTCTTCCGGAACACGTCCCCGTAACCGAGCGACCCGAACCAGAGGGCGTCAACGTAATACGATAACGCCGTCCGGCTGCTGAAAATGACGATGGCAAGGATGGCCAGAACGAGGAAAAACAGACGGCGAGGGAGAAACCGTCGCGGCGGTTGCTGCCAGTCGACTATATCGGGCATGAGCCTAGCCTGCTTTCAAGAGCGCTTCCGTCTGACGACCAAGCAGACCCAATTGTACGCTGTCTGCTCTCGAGACCATCGACTATCGCCGACCTGACACGGTACAGTGCGAGGGCGCTCACCAATTCGGTAGCACGCTGCGTGAGTTAGCGTAATTGTTGCTTGAGTTCGTTGTCCTGCTTATTTGCGGAATGGATGCAAGGTGTGTCGCTCAAATTCCTTTGGCAGCGGCAACAATTCACTCGCGTCCGTGGATCGAGTCGCCCAGTCAACGAGATCCCGGTATTGCTCGAATTCTGTAATTTCCCCGAACCATTGCGCCCCTTTTCGTTGGAGATAGTCACCACATTCGGAAGGTCACACGGTCCTAGGCAGCCGCTGATCGTCAATTGAACCCTCTTCAGTAACCCTCTGGCACGCCACTCCTTTTTCAGCCAATCCACAGGAACCGGGGGTCTACCGTTTTCGGTGTTTCCGCAGCAACATCCTTGGCAAACCGTGAGATGTCCGATAACGAGCCGCTTCGTTGCCAGAGGATGTGTATAGTCAGCAGACATACGTTGTCATCTATTCTTGTGCGACTGCTGGCGATTGGGAAAAGAGTCCGCGCACCAGACCATGAGCAGAGGAAACTGGGGGAAGCAGCCGGGCGGAGTTCAGGAACGCGGAAGAGAGAAAGAGATCAAGTCAATGACGATGCTCGCGATTCTCGTAAGCATGGTCGGCGCAGTCCTCGTTGTAGCCGCGGTCGAATACATTCGCCGGTCTCGTAAGACGAGGGAGCCGATCCAACTCGGTATCGACAAAAAGCTTCGCCCGTAAGAATTCAGGAAACATGAGGAGAAGACAGTGAATTGCGCCGGCCGCTTTCCGTTTGCAAGTGTGGCGCGCATTTGCGGACACGCGTATCGCGGCCGTGGGAATCGCGGAGTCGTATTGCTACGAGAGCCCTAGGCCCGAGGAATTCGGTGCTGCTGGACTGAACTGGGAACGAATTGGCTGGCGCATACGAGTGCGATTCAAGTCGTTAAGCAATCTGGTTCGGCCCAAGGAACATATAGAATTGCTCCGGCCGCTACTCTCGGATCGATACGCTCCGTTACAACCGAATGGAAATGGAATCCAGTCTGTTTACCTAACGGGGTTTCAGAAGGCTTCGCCGAGGCGCTCATCGCACTTATCGGTCCTGAGGCAATCGCAGTCCAGTCGAACGCGATCCAAGCTGACAGGAGCATGACCGTGGCTAATGCGGACTTGGAACTGTGGGAACACCACATTGAGTCCGAAGTGGATCGAGACATCAGTGTTCCACCTACCGACAGAGAAGCGATCATCACCGCTAGGAGAGGCCAAGGTCTCTTCAAGCAGCGGGTGATGGCGATTGAGCGATTCTGCCGCATTACGCGCGTTGACAATCCCACGCACCTGCGGGCCAGTCACTGCAAGCCGTGGCGGGATTCCACAAACAATGAACGCCTGGACGGAGAGAATGGGCTTCTGCTTACGCCCAGTATCGATCATTTGTTCGACCGAGGGTTCATCAGCTTTCAGGACGATGGCCAACTGATTGTATCGCCGGTAGCGGACGCTTCGTCGCTGGAGCGGATGGGCGTGCCAACACGGGAGACGGTTAACGTGGGAGCGTTCTCGTCGGGGCAGCGACGATTTCTGGAATACCATCGGGACGCGGTATTGCTGAGAGCGGTTCGCTGAAGGCGTGCATGCCCCAAACCGCCTACGTTGGGATCGATGTCGCGTGTGCAAAGAGAAAGCGGTTGCCGCTGGCGGCATGCGTGTTCTCCGTTGGCCGCTTGGAAGCCATGCCCCTCCGAGATTGGTCCACAAGACCCCACTTGGTGAGGGCAACCTGATGGCGCTCGAAACTGAGTTCCAGGAGTGGTTCGCCGAGGATACGGTTCGCCATCTTCGTGAGGTCGAGGCCCACTTCTCGGTCAAGATTAAGCGTATCGCCATAGATGCACCGAGTGACGCTAGCCGCCACAGCTCTTTTTCTTCCTCGTCGTTGAGAGTCGTGAATGGCATCGTGGCATTCCCGCGTCAGGCGTTCGCCTCTATGTCTCCACTGTGGTTATCAATCAAGTCGCAGTGAAAGGGCAGCACCTTTCTCCCATTCCTGGAGCATACGCTCTCCGACATCAGCAAAGTCAGATTGCTGTTTAATGTAGGAGCGGATTTCGGGCGTGGTGTGTGACATCGCGTCGCCAATGCGCTCCAGAATCTGTTTGACCTTGGAAGGAGTGCCCGCCATTCGTGTTTCACCGAGCCTGCGAAGTTCCTTCCCGCTCGGCCACTTGGTCGTTCCGTTGAGAGTGAGCGCCATACTGTCTTCGGGCAGGTAGACAGACGTGGTCACGAGATCGTAGACCGGAGCAAGCCTTGCTTCCCCGAGAACATCATCATAGACAATCCCGAAATTCTTCAGATGCGCGTCGCCATTGCGAAGGCTGCAATTAAGCGCAATCAAGGTAAAGAGCTTTTCCAGATCTTCGTTTATGTGCGGTGAGTTCGAAAACTCCTGAAACCGCTTCATGATCGAGGTCTCATAGCTACCGCGATATTTCTCATCGGTCCTCCGGGCGTTAAGCACGCAAAAATCCTCGAAGCCGCGATAGGTGCCGTCCGTGCGAAGATCAAAACGGTCAATCACGAGCGCCATGCCATCTTCAGCGAGCCGATAGGGAGGCGCTTCAAGTCCGCACCTCTGTGCCACTGTGAGGCAGAAGTACTCGTTCGCCGCGAGCTGCGGATACTCGTGCGACTCCCACAATTTCACGATGTGGGTGGCGCCCCTGTTGCTCTGAGAGAGGCGGGGTTTAGCCTGCTTCAAGACGACGGATGCCTGTTCGTCGCGCACGAGGATTTTGGGCTGCACGCCGCTGATGCCGGAAAAGGATGCAAACTTGTCGATCAAATAACGGAATAGGTCTTCGTCTCGGCGGCGCACAAGGATTTCGTCCACGGACTGAAAGGGAACTTCCTCATGGAGCTGCTCTTTTTCGCCTGTAAAGCGAATGCGGCCCACCTGTGATCGCCCGACAATCGCGAGCAGATCAAACTCGTCAAACGTGCCGGTGGCTTTTGCAAACGCGAGGCGGAGGCGCTCGCGCAAAACCCCCTCGGGGAGATTCATCTCGAAAATAGGGGGCAAGCCAAAAGTGGTATCCCAAGAGGGCAGCCGCACGGGCATGGTGACAGAGACTGCTCGCTGTGGTGTTACTTCTGGCAGATAGATAAATGTGCTGCCACGATCGCCGTACCTGTCGAGCAAACCGGCTTCAACGCCGTCGGTCCAGACCTTGATCATCGCGATCCTCTTGCATGAGTTCGTCCAGAGTCGGCCTGCGCGAACCCGTTTCCTGGAGCTTTAGCTCCATGCCCAGCGCAGAGAGAATTTTGGTAATCTTGGAAAATCCCAACTCACCGATGCGACCGTTCTCCAGTGCATCAAGCGTTGAACGGCCAATGGAAGCCTTCTTTGCCAATTCGGCCTGGCTGAGGCCAAGCTTTCTTCGCCTTGCGGCGATCTGGGCACCTAAAGGGAAGATGGTCAGCATGTGCTTAATATACTAGGCATTCATTGGCTATTTCAAGCAGTTTGCCTAGTGTATAGTGCATGAAGTTCCATGCTGCCTCCCGTCTGCCTTATCCCGCCTGAAGAACTGCCGGGCTCGGAGGGCAGAGACATTGGAGAGCCTCAGTTCAGATTCTGGCTTCTTGATGTGATAAAGCCCGCAAGATGGCATCCAGAACTCGATCGAGGTGCTTGCCGACGTCTTCGGCGAGAAACCGGAGGATCAGATAGCCGTTCTCCTGAAGCAAGGCATCTTTACGACGATCTCGCCGGTAGGCGTCCGCATCGCCCAGATGCTGGCCACCGTCCAATTCGATGGCGATTCGGGACGGCGCGCAAAGCAGATCAACCTCCATGCGACCCCAGCCATCGAATGGAATCGGCAACTCCACATTCAAACGAAACTTTCCGTTCGTTGCGGCCAAGGTTTCGAGTCGTCGATATAGAAATGCCTCGCTTGCGCTTCGCGCTCGATTGGCGCCCTCGGCATTCGGAGCTGGCATTACGGCTACGCCGACAAATAGATTTGCCAGAGAAGAATCTACACCATCGCGCACCAAGCGGCGTACGCTGGCGGCGTATTGGCTCTTCCATTCGGGATCGATGGGAAGTGGCACGTCCGCAGGCCAGCCGGGCACGGCGCTGCCCGGAAGCTGCATCTTGTAGCCAATCGCTTCGTAGCCGCGACCGCGGCGATCAAACATCCGCGCGAGCATGGGCACATTGAGGTCAGCATAGTCGTAGACGCGCACTTCGCGCTTGCCGTCATAGAGACGATGCAGCCTGCCCACGTATTGCGCGATGGTTCCATGCCACGAGACGGGCAGCGTCAGAAATAAGGTGTCGAGCCGGGCATCATCAAAACCTTCGCCCACATAGCGGCCGGTGGCCAAAATCACGCGCGCCTCGTCCGCCGGAATGGCGGCCAAGCGGGCGGAGATGGCGTCAAGTTCCTTTTTGCGCATCCCTCCTCGGAGCACCACCAGGTGCCGCACCTCGGGCGCCAATTGCTTTGTCAAAGAGTTCAGATGTTCATTCCGTTCGGTCAGCACCAGCGGCGAACGTCCCTCCCGAAGGGTTTGGATCAGGTCATGGCAGATGAGCTGATTGCGCTCTTCATCGGCAATCAGCTCTTCATAGAGTTCGTGAAATTGTTGCCGTACATTGGGATTGGCCGGCCGCAGCGGGCGAAAGTCGGTCGGGCGAACCATCACCGTATGCTTGAAGGGGTGAGCCGCCACGCGCTCCTTGGAATTAGCCCGATAACGCACAGGACCGCATTGCATAAAGATGATCGGATGGTGGCCATCCTTCCGCATGACCGTTGCTGACAAACCCGTGACGAACTTCGCCTTGGCCCGGCGCGCAACCTGCTCAAAACTTTGGGCGGAGAGATGGTGGCATTCATCTACAACGAGGTGCCCATAGTTGCCAACCAGGTCATCGACTACGCCGTTTCGGACCAGGCTCTGGGTCACCCCCACATCCAGCAGGCCGGTGGGCTTCTTGCGGCCCCCACCAATCCGCCCAATAACGCGAACCGGCATTCCCAAGAAGGTGGAAAGTCGCTCGATCCATTGCTGTTGCAATTGCCGCCGATGCACCAATACGAGCGTATTGACGCCGCGTTTCGCAATCAGCCACGCGGCCACCACGGTCTTGCCGAACGCGGTGGTAGCTGCCAACACTCCCGTGTCGTGGGCAAGCATGGCCTGGGCGGCGACGATCTGCTCGGGGCGCAGTTCACCCTGGAATGTCGCCTTCAGCGGTTGGCCAGGGTTGCGTTGGTCCCGGACTACTGTTTTGATGTTCAGACCCGACAGGGTTTGAAGCAGGTCATCCAGGCAGCCGCGCGGCAATCCAACGTGCTTCGGGTGATCTTCAGCGCAGGCGATAATTCGAGGCTTGTCGTAGGTCGAAAGCCGCATGGCCTGCGCCTTGTAGAATTCTGGATTTTGGAACGCCGCCAGCCGGATCAAGCGGTTGCGGAGGGCAGGAGGCAATACCTCTTTCCCGATATATATCTGATTGGCTAACGTAAGTTCTAAGGTTTTCGGAAGGGGACCAGCGATCGGGGTATCTCTCCTGCGCCGCGAGGGCGGAGCCATCCAGGGTGTCGCTTCCTCTTCATCGCCTTCTGGCACTAAACGGACGTCAATTACCTTCCCTTTCGCTTCGGCGAGACGGACCACTTCTTCAACTTCACCGCGGCTAATTTTATGGATCGAGGACAAGAACTCCCATTGGTCAAGATACGGTGTCATTCGCTCATCCAGGAAAACGCCATTGCCTGATTCCCGCGGCCGCTTCTGCAGTGGCAAGGCGATTAAGTTGCCGAAGCCGCCTGGCGGAAGAGTGTCTTGATTGGGAAAGAAACGGTCGTACGAATCCAGGCCAATGTCGGGACGGCGTTCCATGGTTTCCGTCAGAATATGCGCCCCAAACTTACGCGCCAAAGTGGCAGGCACGGCTTCGTTGAAGAAGAACCAAATGTGTCCGCCCCTGCCCGAGCGCGATCGCTCCAAGGCCGCCGGCAAATTCATTTGACGGCAAGTTTCCAAAAGCGCGCCGACATCGTCCTGCCATGTTGTTTTGTCAAAATCGGCGGCGAGGAAGAAACAGGTTTCATCCAGAAGCATCGGATAAACGCCTATGACGAAATCACTGCTATGGTCGTCATGACCTTGCAGATGCCAGCGAATCACATCGTCAGTTACGGGAAGAAAACACTGGTGGGGACATTCGGAACATTTGATCCTTGGTTTTTCGCAGATGCCCTGGACCCATTCATTACCACATACCGGCGAATAGCCGGCCCTGCCAGTCTTGCGGCTTTCGAAGCGACGAGGGTAAACATCTTCGCGTCCATGAAACAGCGAGCGGAAGAGGGCGATTTTGGCCTCGGCGGGGGAATGCTGATTCACGCCAGCCTGGTGCAAGACAGGCAGTCTGACAAGGGTGCCCACGACCCTATTCTACATTTGCATCCCCGCAAAGCTCCAAGCACAATCGAAACTGACCAAGAGCTTGGCTGACAAGATCGTGACCGAGTTAAATCTTTCGCGGCTGCCAGATTCCGAACTTCATGAACCGCGATAGTTTACCGTCGTTCGCGGTTTCTCTCTTTAGAAATCTCGACCTTCAGTTGCAACAAATGTAGTTCCCGATAGCAGCTCAGGGATTAGGATTCGTCGAAAGCACTCAGAACGTACCGGCTACATAGGTAACAACCTCGGGCCGAACGGGTTGTCGAGCGATTCCGGCACTCGAGTATCGAGATCGAAGTACCCCAGATCATAATCCATAAAGCTGACCAACCAGATGTCGTCGTGAACTTCTTTGATGCCGACGGCCTGGCCGGCAAAACGGTGCTGAAGTTAATCTCTTTGTGGCCCAGACAGATGCGTCCGCAGTTGGTGACGACGAAAAAAGGAGAAAAAATCTGGGTAATAGTACATTTTTCGAGGAAGTGGCTATCACTCGTTTAAGAGATGACGAAGAATCACTTTGAGCTCGTCATTAGTTTGCCGCAGCATTCAGGACGCTGCGGTAGTTCGGAGCTATTCCACCCACCGCCGAGCGCTTGAACCAGTGTCACAGCATCTACCATGCGGCGGCCAAGAATATTTACGGCCGTGACCTCGTCCGAGAGAGCGGCGCTCTGGGCGGTTGTCACTTCCAGGTAACTCGTGACGCCACCCTTGTACCGAGTATTCGCAAGTTCCAGATATTTCTGAGCCGCGGCCACTGCTTTGTCCTGAACCTGTGCTTCGTTCTCCAGGATGCGCAACGCGGCCAGGTTGTCCTCCACTTGTTGAAAACCTGTCAGTACTGTTTCGCGATAGTTGGCAACTGTCTGATCGTAGGCTGCTAGGGTTTGATCCAGGTTGGCACGGCGGCGGCCACCATCAAAAATGGGCGCTATTGCGGAACCACCCACCGACCAGAGGGCGCTCGGGCCAGACAAGAGCGTGCCAATTACACCACTTTCGAAACCACCTGTGGCGCCTAAACTAATGGTCGGATAATAAGCCGCCTTGGCTACACCGATTTGCGCGTTGGCTGAAGCCATGCGCCTTTCCGCCGCTGCGATATCGGGACGGCGCTCAAGCAATTCTGAGGGTAGACCCGCCGGAATCGGCGGAGGAGGGGTTGTGAGGGGAAGAGCGGCAAGACTGAAGTGGGCTGGAGGCTTACCTATCAGAACTGCCACTGCGTGTTCGTACTGCGCTCGGGCAACGCCAACATCGATTGCCTGCGCGCGAGTGGTTTCGAGTTGGGTTCTGGCCTGTTGGACTTCCAGGTCGGAAGCAAGGCCACCGGCAAACCGGTTCTCAATCAATTCCAAGGCTTGTTGATACTGCGTTACGGTGGAATTCAGAAGCTGCTCCTCAGCATCAAGTGTGCGGGCCTGGAAGTAGTCCAAAGCCAATTGGGCATGCATAGACAAGTTCACAGTAGCGAGGTCGGCGGCGCTGGCTTGCGCCTGAGCACGCGAAGACTCAACGGTGCGGCGTACTCGTCCCCAGACGTCGACTTCGTAAGACAGTTCAAAAGGGATTTGAAAGTCGTTATAGGTAACACCATTGGTGGCGAGGCTAGGAGGCCGATTGTTAGAGATTTTGTTTCGCGTCGCGCTCGCGCCCCCGTTGATCGCGGGAAAATAAGCCGCGCGGTTGTAGCGGAGCATCGCACGAGCCTGGGTATATTGAGCCTCGGCAATCTTCAAATTCTGGTTGGAGACATTGACTAGCAATTCGAGGGAATTCAGTTGCGGGTCCTGAAACATCTCCCACCAGTCGCCGCCGAGGTTCTGCTCGTTCGGCTGTGCCTGCTTCCAATTTGCCAGCTCCTTGTAGGCTGGAGGAACTTCTGCGGTGGGCCGCTTATATGTTGGTCCAACCGTGCATCCGCAGATCTGGAGTAGGGCTATGGCCGGCAGAAATACAAGCCAGGGTGTTCGCCGTGCCCTCTCGACCAAGGTCTTGTTTCGAGGACGTTTCACTTGATATCTCCTGGTAACGCTGCCTGAACGATTTGGACTTGTTGTCCGGTAACGATGGAATCGGGTGGGTTGATAATGACCTGATCGTCCAGCTTGAGGCCGGAGACGATCTCTATTTGATTGCCGAAATCGTGCCCAGGAGTCACAGCAGTAAGCGTGACTTTTCCATCCTTCACAAGGGCGACTCGTAAACCCTCCGAGCGAAATATCAGAGTATTGACCGGAAGTAGGAAAGTGGAGGCCTGGGTCGGGACTGCCAGGTGGACCTCTGCATAAGAGCCGGTGAGCAGCGTACCAGTAGGATTATCCACATCGATTTCGATCAGCAGGGTGCGGGTTGTGACAGTGATGGCATCGGCTGTGCGGACGAGTTTTCCGCTAAATCTGCGGCCTGGAAACTCAGCCAGGCTGAGATCCGCGGTCATGCCGACTTTGACCCCTTGTGAGTATTCCTCCGGGACGTTTACGTAGACGCGTAGCTTTCCAGGTTGAGCGACGTGAAATAGATCGGTCTTCAATCCGCCACCGCTACCAGAATTGATCAGATCGCCGATATCAGTGTTTCGAGCTGTGACAACTCCGTCGAACGGGGCGTAGACCTTTTCAAAAGATACCAGTGCGGTGTACTGCTCAACGGCTGCCTGGTCTGCTTCGACAATTGCTTTATTGGCATTATAAGTACCGACGGCGTTGTCGACATCCTGCTGGGAGACGGCGTTGCTTTTCAAGAGCCCCTGATACCGAGACTTGGTGATGGAGGCGAGCTCAAGATTTGCCTGTGCGGTTAGCAGGTTGCTGCGGGCTTGCTGGAGTTGCTGGTCGACTTCCGGTGTTTCGATAACGGCAAGCAGTTGGCCTTGCTTTACGGGCGCTCCAATATCGACGTACCACTTCCTCAAATACCCGTTGGTGCGCGCATAGATCGGCGAAGTGATGAATGGCTGTACATTTCCGGGAAGGATGATCTCTTGGGCAGGAGCAGTTTGTTTTGGTGATACAACCGACACCGCCGTGAGAGCCACCTGCGCGGTCTCCGCGTTCAGCGCCGTGCGCGCCTTGACACGGGACAAGATGCCTGAGACCAACAGGGCGGCGACGGCGATTAACGCGATCGCCAGGCCCAGCCATCGTCTGTGCGGGCGCTGTGGTCTTCCCACATCGCCCGACAGAGGCGTTGGCCCGCCGGTTTGTTTTGTATCTTCAATTTGTTGCGACATAGTGACTCCACAAAGAATTTTGCCTAGTGTTTGTTAATCCGTTTGGGCCGGCTGCCTGCGCGACCCCCGCAGAACGCTGAAAAATGCTGGGACAAAGAACAGCGTAGAAACCGTAGCGAAAAGCAACCCACCTATAACCGCCCGCCCAAGAGGCGCATTTTGTTCCCCGCCGTCCCCTAGTCCGAGGGCCATTGGCACCATGCCGATGATCATGGCGAGAGCGGTCATCAGCACAGGTCGAAAGCGCGTGAAGCCTGCTTCCAGTGCGGCGCTAATGGAATCGCTTCCTTCCTGCATTTTTTCAGTTGCAAAGCTCACAACCAAGATGCTGTTCGAGGTGGCCACGCCCATGCACATGATGGCTCCCATGAGTGCTGGTACGCTGAGGGTGGTGTGCGTTATAAACAAAAACCATGCAATGCCGGCGAGTGCTGCGGGCAGCGCGGAAATCATGATGAAAGGATCCAGCCAGGACTGAAAGTTGACCACGATGAGCAGGTATACGAGAACGATCGAGAACGCCAGCCCGCTTAGAAGCCCGATGTACGAGGCTCGCATCGTCTGAACCTGTCCGCGGACAACGACTTGAGAACCACGCGGTAATTGCTGGCGAGTTTCGTCAATAACTTTGTAGATGTCGCCGGATACGCTGCCCAAGTCGCGCCCCGCGGTAGCGCCAAAGATGTCAATCACCGGCGCCACGTTGTAATGAGAAACCACTGCCATTCCTGAGCCTCGCTGCGTTGACACCAGGCTGGCCATGAGCGACGGAGGAGCTGTTGGATCTGTGCCGGTGATCGGGATGTTCTCAACGTCCTGCAGTGTGTCCGTGCGATATTGCGGCGTCTGCGTGGCAATTTGATAGCTGACACGATTTTTGGGGTCAACCCAGAATGTTGGTGAGGTCTGGAAGCTGCCACTCAGTGACACGAGAAGATTTTGCGCGATATCGTGAGCAGTGAAACCAAGTTGCTCCGCTTTCGTGCGCTCGACCCGCAGGCGCAGATAAGGCTGATCGAATGGCTGCTGGATCCGCAAATCAGCTGTTCCTGAGACGTATTTCAACTTGCTGAGTAGCGCATCTGCGTAGCGCTGGTTTCCCTCCAGGTCGTTTCCCACGACCTGGACATCAATGGGAGCCGGCAAGCCAAAGTTCAGGATTTGGCTGACCATGTCGGCAGGCAAGAATGCGAAGCTCACGCCAGGAAACTGTTTTGGGAGTGTCAGTCGAAGGTGATGAATGAAGTCATCCGTGGGATGGTGCTTGGCGGAAAGGGTCACAAGAATGTCGGCATCGGAACTGCCGACTGGAGCCGAATTGCTGTAAGAAAGATTGATGCCGCTGTAGGGGAGACCAATGTTGTCAATAACGTTGTTGACTTCGCTTGCCGGAATCTGTTGTCGAATCGACTTCTCGACCTGGTCGCAAAGGTTGGCGGTTTCCTCGATGCGCATTCCGGTAGGCGCGCGCAAATGAAGCTTGAAAGAGCCGCTGTCAACACTGGGAAAGAAGTCCCGGCCCAGCCAAGGGATCAGAATCGCGAGAGAGCCCAGGCAGCTCGCGAAGAACACAATCAGGAAAGCACGCCGGTGGTGGAGGCAAATCTCCAGCAGACCGCGATAGCTGTGGCGAAATGTCTCGAAGGCCCGTTCAAAACGCTTCTGAAGTCGAACGAGCGGATTGCTGCTTGGGGCTCCGGCTTCATGTTTATCTCCCCGCAACAGGTACTTGGCCATGGTCGGAACGATGGTCCGCGATAGGAAATACGAGGCCAACATAGCGAAAACAACTGCTTCCGCAAGAGGCACAAATAGGTACCGTGCAACACCGGAGAGCAGGAACATGGGAGCAAACACAATGCAGATCGACAGTGTGGATACGAAAGCAGGTGTTGCGATTTGCGACGCGCTGTCTAGGACAACTTCATCCATGTCCTTCTCAGGTTCCGCCTCACGGTTGCGATTTATGTTCTCGACCTCGACGGTCGCGTCGTCCACCAGTATGCCGACCGCCAGAGCGAGTCCGCCGAGGGTCATAATATTGATTGTTTCTCCGATCGCGCTAAGCACAATGATGGAGGTGAGGATCGCCAGAGGGATCGAGGTCGCTATGATGACGGTGCTACGCCAACTGCCGAGAAAAATGAGAATCATGAAAGCAGTCAGACACGCGGCAATCAGCGTCTCCCGGACGACCCCACTGATCGCACCACGAACAAAAATGGATTGATCGGCCAGCGGGGCTATATCGAGCTGCGGTGGAACCGTGGTTTTAATTTGAGGCAGAAGAGCCTTGATGCCGGCGATCACGTCCAGGGTTGACGCATTGCCCGCCTTCTGGATAGTCAGCAATACGGAGCGCTGTCCATTGACGCGCACGATATTCGTCTGCGGTGGGAACCCATCGCGCACCCAGGCGACGTCTTTGATGTAGATCGTTGTGCCGCCAATGGTCTTGATTGGAATTCGGTTCAGGTCGGTAATCGTCTGAGGTGCTGCGTTAGGAATAGAAACATCGTATTCCTTAGACCCGATCTTGGACGTTCCCGTGGGCAGAATCAGATTTTGCGCGCTGATGGCATTAACAACATCCAACGCAGACAGACCCTTCGACTGCAACGCGGTGGTGTTCAGATCCACCTGCACTTGGCGTTGTTTACCGCCATAAGGATAGGGCACAGATGCGCCAGGCACGGTGATGAGCTGCGTCCGAATAAAATTAAGGCCATAGTCATTAAGCTCTTGCTCTGACAGGTTTTGCCCCGAGAGGGCCAACTGGAGAACCGGCACACTCGATGCGCTGTAGGCAAGAATGAGAGGCGGCGTCGTTCCTGCAGGCAACTGCCTGAGCTGGGTTTGAGAAACCGCCGTAATCTGTGCAATGCCCTGTTGAATGTTTGCCGTTGGCTGCAGAAACACTTTGACAACAGCAATTCCATAGAGCGATTGCGATTCGATGTGCTCGATGTTGTCAACTGTTGTGGTCAGCGCCCGCTCTGTGATGCTAACGATACGATCGCTCATGTCCTCAGGGACGAGACCATTGTAATTCCAGATGATGCTGACAACGGGAATGTTGATATTCGGAAAAATATCCGTTGGCGTGCGAACAATCGCGAGCCCGCCCAGGATCAGAATGAGTATCGACATGACCACAAACGTATATGGCCGGCTCAGTGCTAGTCTGACAATCCACATGATTCACCCCCCGGCTTGGCCGGAATGCATCCATCAAATCGACACTACGGCCTGTGCCTTGGTGTTCTATTGTCCAGGGTTGAGACCAATTGCTCGGCTGCTGGAGGCACAGCGACCCTTCGGGACAGAACGATATCGCTCGCCGGGATCTTTCTGCCGTACACACGGTGGTTGTCGCCATTGTCCGGGCGGATTGTGGACCCTTCGAGCGAGACTCCGGCAAACAGGCCGCGCGCCCGTGAGTAGCTCAAGATTTCGGCTCGCAGGCTTGCGTCCGTTTCCGCCGAAGAATCGCGACCGACGGGGCCAGCGGCTACGGAAGCGTCGCCTCCCAGCTTGACCTTGCTGGCGAGAATGCCCTTGGCGCCACTTTCATTCATAACGAGCAAGACAAAATCCGTAGCTTCTCCACCGATCTGGAAGCCGAAGCTGCCGCCCTCGAGAGCCATCATCGTGGGAGCTCCCCATGGTCCCCGGAAGTCTTCACCGTTGCGGCAGGACATAGCCCCTCGCCCATAGCTTCCGCCAACGATAAATGCAGCTTTTAGGACGGACGGAAAGACAACGACGCAATCTGCCTTATCGAGCAAGTCCTGCGGGATGTTGTCAGGAACGCCGAGAATCTCCTTTAAGACTGTTCCACAATTTCTCAATCGGTCGTCATCTTTGGATTGGTCCGCTGCGCTTGCCACTTGAGTGAGCGGTGGCAGTACAACTAATAGAATACTGCTGAGACAGGTCAAAAACTTTCGCATGTGATTTCCCTCCAGTAGACTTCCTTACCTCGGCCCCTAGACGATGCAGCCCGGTTGCCACTTTGGAGAGTGAGCGAGAGTTTCTGGAAGTGATTGAAAACAAGAGCTTTTAAGAAGATGAGTCGAAAATCAAGCGCCGGGACACGGGAGCGAAGAGTCCATCGAATTGGACGAATGCCAACACGCTGACAAAGTGTCTTTACAGGAAGGCGACTACCGAAAGGGGACGAACGATGTGGACGGAAACGGTACGCGCCCAGGCTAGGTTCCGCCGTGACTTAGCGAGCCACACTCACGGAGAGTCTTATGAACTAGGAGTCGAGGAACGGCCGAAATCGCATTTGACGACGAGAATGGTTACATCATCGTGGAAGTTATCGCCGCAAAAATCTGCTGCGGCGTTATAGATACTAGTCAT
>Ga0210408_10003072_pt1 | contig 15603 bp, 11 predicted proteins | sample IncBWH4MmetaG_FD_155471 | JGI IMG/M metagenome (GOLD analysis project Ga0210408, IMG submission 155471) | Forest soil microbial communities from Barre Woods Harvard Forest LTER site, Petersham, Massachusetts, United States - Inc-BW-H-4-M | ecosystem: Environmental > Terrestrial > Soil >...
GAAGTACGGCGCGATGGCACGATCGTCGTTCTGTTGAAGGCGCCTGCCATCGCGCCGGCCGCCGACGAGTTCGAAGCGTGGGAATGCGAGCATGAACAGGCGAAAGCTGCCCGGCGTCGCCAGCGCGACTAAGGTCCTGGCAGACGGCAGGAAGCAAAAATATTTCTACGCGTGGCGCGGCGGACCGATGCTTAGGGGCGAAGACGGCACTCCCCTCCAACCCGATGATCCGCAGTTTTTCGTCGCATACACGGCCGCACATGCTGAGCGAAAGAAGCCACCGAGCGGCAATCTGTTTTCCCTAATCGCAGCGTTCAAAAGCTCGACCGAATACACAGGCCTCGCCGACAAGACGCGCAAGGACTATTTGCGATATCTCAAATTAATCGAGAGCGAGTTTGGAACGATGCCGCTTGCGGTCGCGCAGGATCGTCGGGCGCGTGGTAAATTCAAAGAATGGCGCGATGATATGGCCGCCAATCCGCGAAAGGCGGATTACAGTTGGACTGTTTTGGCTCGCGTGCTTGCCGTGGCCAAGGACCGCGGATTGATCGCGGTCAATGTTTGCGAGCGCGGCGGGCGCTTGTATGAAGCCGATCGCGCTGAGATTATTTGGGAAGCGGCACACATCAAAGCGTTTTGCGACGTTGCATCGCCGGAGCTGCAATTCGCGCTGTTGATGGCCCTATGGACTGGTCAGCGTCAGGGAACCTTGATTAATATCGCTTGGCAGCAGTACGACGGCGCGCACATTCGACTGCAACCGAACAAGCAACGCCGCGGCAAAAAGAAAAAGCGGCTTGTGATCCCCGTGGGTGCTCCACTCAAAGCAATTCTTGACGCTCGCCGGCCTGAGAAGGCGGAAGGTTCGATCCTCCGCAATACCTTCGGCGAATCGTGGACAAGTGACGGCTTCCGCGCCTCGTGGGGTAAGGCTTTCGAGCGCGCGAAGCTCAGCGACGCGGATCTACACTTCCACGATCTGCGCGGCACCGCCGTGACGCGGCTAGCCCTGGCGGGATGCACCACGGCGCAGATTGCGGCCATCACTGGCCACTCGCCGCGCGACGTCGACGAAATCCTGAAAGCGCACTATCTTGGCGCCCAAGCTGAGCTGGCCGACCAGGCTATTGTGAAATTGGTTGCCGCGTATGGTGTTGGATACTAGTCGATTGGCGTCGATGTCCCGTTCGGATCGACTACCGCGACGTGCTTGCTCGGATTTTGACGTTTCGTTTCCCGCGCCGCAGCGTATGCAGAAGCACTGTTGTCGTATGGACCGCGCTTCTCAGCGTGTCACACTGACCACCAACCGCGACCTGACCATCTGGGCTCATGTCTTCCTCGCGGCGTACGGCTCGTGAACAAAAACTGCAAACCGAGTTGCAAACCGCGACAACCGTTCCGCTTCTGTCTTCGGCTATCTCTTTGAAAAGCTTGGTGGGCGCACCAGGGCTCGAACCTGGGACCCGCTGATTAAGAGTCAGCTGCTCTACCAACTGAGCTATGCGCCCGGAGCCGGCTCCGGAAAGCCTTCGCAAGAGGGCGTCGTTTAGCAAAGCGACCCCCCAATGTCCAGCAAACCGCGGGGGGTTTTCCCAGCCCTTCCGCAGGCCCTGATACGGCAAAAGCCGCCGGATTCCGGCGGCTTTTTCAATGATTTGGGGAGCCGAAAGCGCGCGATCAGAGGCGCTCACCGCCACGGTCGCCGTCCCGATCAGGGCCGCGATCGTCGCGGTCCATGCCGCGCTCGAGCCAGCGGTGCCGCCAGCCTTCTGCGCCAAACTGGCCACCGCGATGGGTCAGAAGCGCAAGCCGGCGCTTCTGACCGTCGTCGAGCGTCTTGTAGAGCGGGTCAGCCGCATCCGCGATCTTCTTCAGCGCCGCAGCCGAGGTCGCCATATTGTCGGCACGCTCGCGCAACCGCGCCACCGGATCCTCCGCCTTCTGCTGATCGGTCTGGTCATTCTCCGCCTTCATCCGCGCGTTGGCGCGATCGATCCGCAGCTTGGCGAAATCCCGCACCGCAGTCTCGACCGGCGGCCACAACTTCTCCTGATCCGGCGTGAGCTTCAGCCCGGCGTGCACCGCAGCGATCCGCGCATCGACAAACGCCGCCCTGTCCTCCGGGCTCAATCGCATATGCTGCATATGCTCACGAAACCATGAACTGTGCTGGGCGTAGACTGCGGTAGAGCCTGCGATGGCGAGCACAGCAACGCCAGCGAGCAAAACCTTCCTCATGCGAACCTCCTTTGAAAGGTTGCCGGATGATGGGCGCATGGCAGCGCGCAATCAACTTACAGTTTGGACAGAGTACGCTCCCTTACCAAGATGTAATTCCTTGTCATTTAACCGAAACGAAAGATTTCAGATCATTCCGAGCAGATGCGGCAGCCACAGCGAAATCTCGGGCACATAGGTGATCAAGGCGAGGAACACCAGCATCGCGCAGAGCCACGGCAGCACCGCGATCGTGATCTCGCTGATCCCCATCTTGGCGATGCTCGATGCAATATAGAGATTGAGGCCGACCGGCGGGTGGCACAGTCCGACTTCGGTGTTGACGATCATCAGCACGCCCAGATGAACCGGATGCACGCCGAGCTTGGTCGCCAGCGGATACAGGATCGGCGCCATGATCAGAAGGATCGACGACGGGTCCATCACGTTGCCCGCGAGCAGCAGGATGAAGTTGACGACCAACAGAAACATCCAGATCGAAAAGTTCTTGTCGATGATCCACGCCGCCATGGTCTGCGGGATCTGCTCGTGCGTCATCAGGAACGAGAACAGCACCGCGTTGGTGATGATGTAGAGCAGCATCGAGCTCATGCTCGCCGCCTGGAGCAGCACCTTCGGCACGTCGAGGAGCTTCAATTCCTTGTAGACGAACACGGTGATGCAGAAGGCATAGACCGCGGCAACCGCGGCGGCTTCGGTCGGCGTGAAGATGCCGCCATAGATGCCGCCGAGCACGATACCGATCAACAGCAGGCCCCAGACGCTCTCGCGAAAGGCCGTCCATTGCTGGCCCAGGGTGGCCCGCGGCATCCGCGGATAGCCGTTGCGCCAGGCGACGAACCACGTCACCGCCGCCAGCATCAACGCCAGGATCACCCCCGGCACGATTCCGGCCATGAACAGCGCGCCGATCGAGGTGTTGGTGGAGACGCCGTACAGCACCAGGATGATCGAGGGCGGCACCAGGATGCCGAGCGCGCCGGAGGTCGAGATCACGCCAACGCCAAAGCGTTTGGGATAGCCGTATTCCACCATGGCCGGCATCATGATCGAGCCGATCGCAACCACGGTTGCGACACTCGATCCCGAAATCGCCGCGAACATCGCGCAGGCCGCGACGCCAGCGAGACCCAGCCCGCCCGGCAGATGGCCGACCAGCGAAGTGGTGAACGCGATCATCCTCCGCGCCACGCCGCCGCGCGTCAGGAACGTGCCGGCGAGGATGAAGAACGGGATCGCCATGATCCCGAAATTGTCGAGTCCGGAAAACAGCTTTAGCCCGACGCTTTCGATCGGCACTTCCGTCATCGTGAACAGGAAGGTCAGAACGGTAAGACCGAGCGAGATCGAGATCGGCATGCCCGTCAGCATCAGGGCAAACAACAGGCCGAAGATAAGCGCCGCGCTCATCACGCTTCTCCAAGCGCGATCGGCGCCTTTTCTGAGACCTCAATGCCTTCGACATGGGCAACATCATGATGCGGCAGCGCGTCGGTCCAAAAATAGGCCCACATCACCTGGAGGAAGCGGAAGCACATCAAATACGAGCCGAGCGGAATGCAGGCGTAGACCAGCCAGCTCGGCAATTCGAGGTCGGGCGAGACCTGGTCGGTCTGCATCAATTCGATGACGAATTTGGCGCCCATGGTGCCGACGATCGCGGTGAACAGCGCGCCGCCGAAAAGGCCGAACAGGATCACCCGTTTGCGCCAGCGGTCGTTGAGGCGGTTGATCAAGACGTCGACGCCGACATGAATGCCGGTGCGCACGCCATAGGCGGCGCCGAACTTCGCCATCCAGATGAACATGTAGATGCACAGCTCTTGCGTCCAGGCGATGTGGATCTGAATCAAATAGGGATAGAGAAACGATATCCCGGTGCCGAACCGGTGCACGACGGAAAGAAAAATGAGCACCGTCGCGGCGCCCATCAGCGCGCTGATCAGGATTTCCTCGAGCCGATCAAGGATTCGTAGCATCTCACCCCCCGTGCATCCGATCAAACACCGGGTGCATCGCCTTTATTTCTGTGAAGTCGGCGCCGGTCGGTCCCCCTGAACCCGGCGCCGCACAATGTTGTGGCGAGCCCTCTAAAGGACTCGCCGGCATCTTAATGGCTGGCCGCTCCGGTTTCCTTCAGGAACTCGTCGATCAGGGGTTGACCGACCCGGCTCGCGACGTCCTTGTACACCGGCTCCATCGCCTTGCGCATCGCGGCGTCCTGCTCCGGCGTAAGTGTGATGATCTCGGTCTTGCCGGATTTCTTGATCGCCTCCAGCGCGTCGTCGTTTTCCTTCGCCGACTGACCGTTGCCGTAGGCGGTCGCTTCCTTCATCGCCTTGTCGAGCTGGGTACGAATGTCGGCGGGCAGCCCGTCCCAGAACTTCTTGTTCACGACCACGACGTAGCCGATATAGCCGTGATTGGTGACGGTGGCGTATTTCTGCACCTCGTGCATTTTCTGGGTGTAGACGTTCGACCAGGTATTCTCCTGGCCGTCGACCACACCGGTTTGCAGCGCCTGGTACACCTCGCCGAACGCCATCACCTGCGGGATCGAACCGAGCGCGCGGAATTGCGCTTCGAGAACCTTGGACGACTGGATGCGGAACTTCACGCCCTTGTAGTCGTCGGGCGAGACCAGCTTCTTGTTGGCGCTCATCTCCTTGAAGCCGTTGTCCCAGTAAGCGAGACCCGTCATGCCCTTTGAATCGAGCAGTTTGAGCAGCCTCGCGCCTAGCGGACCGTCGGTCACTTTACGCAAGGTCGCAAGATCGGGGAGAATATAGGGCAGATCGAATACCTCGAACTCCTTGACGCCGATCGGGCCGAACTTGGAGTTCGACGGCGCCAGCATCTGCACCGCGCCGAGCTGCAGCGCCTCGAGCTCTTCCTTGTCCTTGTAGAGCGTCGAGTTCGGGTAGATTTCGACCTTGACCTTGCCGTCGGTGTATTTTTCCGCCAGCTCCTTGAACTTTTCGGCCGCCTTGCCTTTTGGCGTGTCAGACGCCACGACGTGGCTGAATTTGATCACAACGGGCGATTGGGCCGACGCGGGGCCGATCAGAGTCAACGCCGCGATCGAAGCCGCAGCCAGTATCAATTTACCCATGTTTCCTCCCGCGCGTTCTTGTCAGGCGCACGCCCGCCGACGCCGCCCCCAACCTTGTATGCCAGCCGCACCAATAGCGAGAAGCCGGCCGGAATGCCATTGCCCCTTTAGCAGGGGCTATTTTTGTCAGTTTTGCTGCAATGCAAAATGGGACCTGGTATCGTCGAGCCGCACTCCCATCGTTCGGCTCAGCACCTAAAGCCGTGAGGCGCTGTGCCTGGCAACCTCGGCGTCGTCCAGTAGAGATCGGCTAACGACGGGTTCGCCGTTGCCGAACGCACCGCGCCAGGCGGTGACTTACTCATGCTCCAATAGCTCGGCACCACGCAGATGGTCGAGCACCAGCCGACCGGTGCCTGCCGGTCGCGCACCACGATCTTGAGCTCGCGCCTGGCCCATGGGTCGCGCAGCCGGACCGATTTGAGACCCATTCCCGCGCCGACCACTTCGAAGGCGCGATCCGGGATCAGGCCCAGCCCCATGTTGGCCTGCACCATCCGGCAAACCGCGTCGAAGCCGGGGACGTTGATGCGCAGCCGCATCGGCCGGCCTGCCTCGCTCGCGGCGAGCTGCGCCCGCAGATAGATCGAGCTCGCAGTATGAAGGCCGATGTGATCGTAATCGAGCGTGTCGGTGAACAGGAGGCCGTCGCGGCCGGCGAGCGGGTGATCGGGCCGCATCACCAGCACCAGATTGTCGTAGCGATAATGAAAGGCTTCGAGGGTGCGCGTCTCGGCCGCACCCGAGCAGATGCCGATTTCGGCGGCGCCCTCCTCGATCCCGGAAACCACCTGCCCACTCGGGCGTTCTTGCAGGTCGACGCGCATCAATTCATGGGCGGCGAAGAAGGCGGAGAGATCCTCGGGGAGAAACTGCACGATCGCAGAGAGATTGGCGAGCATGCGGACATGACCGCGCACGTCTTGCGAATATTCCGACAGCTCGACCGCGATCTTCTCGACGTTCAAGAGCGTCAGCCGGGCGTGATGCAGCAACGCCTCGCCGGCCGGCGTCAGCGCCATGCCCTTGGAGAGCCGCTTGAACAGCGTGACGCCAAAGGCGAGCTCGAAATCGTTCATGCGTTTGGAGACCGCGGAGGCGGCGATGCCTTCGCGGTTGGCCGCCCGCGTCAGGTTCTGCTCTTCGCAGATCGCGATGAACAGGCGCAAGGTGGTGAGATCGATCCGCCGCAGCAAGGCGCTTCCGGCAGGCGTCGCCGCGCGACGGGTGGCGAGATCGATTGTTTCAAGCGACATGGCGACGTCCTGCGTTATTCACGCAAGAGATTAGCTGTAGCTGCGCCGCGAGAAATTCCAATTCGGCCGGTGATCCAAACCCGATTTTGGGAAATGATTCCAAATTACGTGAGATCCGAAGAGCTTCTTACCAATCCCACCCCTCGTCATTCCGGGACGATGCGTCGGCATCGAACCCGGAATGACGCGTGGAGTTGCGATCAGCTCGCCGCTGCCGCCGGCATGTCGCGCTGGCGCTTCATGACGATCTTGTTGAGCGCGCCGAGATAAGCCTTGGCGGATGCCACCAGCGTATCCGGGTCCGCCGCCTTCGCCGTCATCGACCTTCCCTCATGGGCGAGCCGCACCGACACTTCGGCCTGCGCGTCGGTGCCTTCGGTGACCGCATGGACCTGATAGAGCTCGAGCTTGGCCTCGTGCGGCACCAGGGCCTTAATGCAGTTGAACACCGCATCGACCGGCCCGTTGCCTTCGGCTTCCTCGATCTTGATCACCCCGTCGACATCGAGCTTCATGGTGGCGCGCTGCGGTCCATGGGTGCCGGCGATCACCGTCAGCGAGGTCAGCTTGATCCGGTCGTGCGAAGCTGCGATTTCCTGATCGACCAGCGCCTCGATGTCTTCGTCATAGATGTCCTTCTTGCGGTCGGCGAGCGCCTTCATCCGCACGAACGCATCCTCCAGCTGGTTGGGGCCGAGCTTGTAGCCCATCTCTTCCAGCTTGTGCACGAAGGCATGACGCCCCGAATGCTTGCCGAGCACCAGTGACGACTGCTTCAGCCCGACCATTTCGGGCCGCATGATCTCGTAGGTCGAGGCATCCTTCAAAACGCCGTCCTGATGGATGCCGCTTTCATGCGCGAACGCGTTGCGGCCGACGATGGCCTTGTTGTACTGCACTGGGAACGAGGTCGCGGCCGACACGAGCTTGGAGGCGCGCGTCAGTTGCGTGGTGTCGATCTTGTTCCACCACGGGAATTTGTCGTTGCGCACATTGATCGCCATCACGACTTCCTCGAGCGCGGCGTTGCCGGCACGCTCCCCGATGCCGTTGACGGTGCATTCGATCTGTCGCGCGCCGCCGGCGATGCCGGCGAGCGAATTCGCCACCGCCATGCCGAGATCGTTATGGCAGTGCACCGAGAATACCGCCTTGTCGGAATTCGGCACCCGCTCGATCAGCGTGCGCATGAAATGCGTGTATTCCTCGGGGATGGTGTAGCCGACGGTGTCGGGGATATTGACCGTGGTAGCGCCAGCCTTGATCACGGCCTCGACGATGCGGCACAGGTAATCCATCTCGCTGCGGGTGCCGTCTTCGGCCGACCATTCGACATCGTCGATATGGTTGCGCGCGCGGGTGACGTTGGCGATCGAGAGCTCCAGCACCTGCTCCGGCGTCATGTTGAGCTTGACGCGCATATGCAGCGGTGAGGTCGCAATCACTGTGTGGACGCGGCCGCGCTTGCCGAATTTCACCGCCTCCGCACAGCGATCGATATCTTTCGGATGCGCACGCGACAGGCCGGCGATCACGGCGTTCTTGGAACGTCGGGCGATCTCGCTGACTGCCTGGAAGTCGCCTTCGGAGGTGATCGGGAAACCGGCCTCGATGACGTCGACGCCCATGTCGTCGAGCATCTCGGCGACCTCGAGCTTTTCCTCAAAGGTCATGGTGGCGCCGGGGCATTGTTCGCCATCGCGCAAGGTAGTGTCGAATATGATTACACGGTCCTTTTCGGACTTGTTGGCGGAGGTCATCTGCAAAAATTCCTTTTGGGTGGTGCGCCGTTTTCATGAGCGCTGAAGGGTCTGATCAACTCGCGAACCCCTGAGTGCCCAGGCGCAAACCGCCCAGACGGCCCTCAGGGGCCGATAAGAAGCAGCAGCCCGCCAATAAGGAGGGTGGGCAGTGACGCAGCCGGGGTCGCAAAGGTACGGGCGGCATCGGCCGCGGCACCCCGAACTCCACACTTTTCGCTGCGAATCAGCATTGCCAGACCCTGGTTGGAGGGCAAATCCTCGGCCAAAACCATTGACGGTTCGTTGCCGGGAGGCCGCTCCGGTGGCCGTTCTAGACGAGAAACGCGGGGGGCCGCAATGCCAAAAGATAGTCAGACGGGCTGACCTATGGTCGTCACCCGAGAAAGCGGGTGACCCAGTATTCCAGAGACCGGCGTTTTGGCCGAGAGGCCGCGGCGTACTGGATACCCCGCTTTCGCGGGTATGACGATCAGACGTGTGATGGAAGATTGCTTCATGGGAGGCTGCGGTACCAGGCATACGTCCTCGCTCCCGCGGCGCGCAGCGCCCGAGATGTGCACTAAATCATTGTCGCTCTCAGAATGGAGGGCGCAGGGAAAGCCGGGTGCTCGATGCACCCGCAGCCTCGCGTGCGAAAGTGATAAAGCACACGAGCGTAGTCACCACAGGTTCACCGGTTTCACCCGGCCTTCCCTGCGCAACGGTTTTAACGGTTACTTCGTGCTCTCCCCCGGTCACCGGGCTTTCTTGCCACCGTCGCTTGCGCGGGAAAACTTCCGGCGAAACTTGACGCCAGCATCGGGGCGTCAGGACCACACGACTTCGCCGTCCGCCTCAAGCGTCGCTCGTCTTGCGCCGCTCAAGCGTCCATCGCATCCCGCGCCCAACGTTCGTGACGACGCGTACGCCCCTCTCAGAGGGCACGACACGTCGGAGATAAAATCGCTGATTTGGGGGGAGCGTCAAGCGATCGATCAAAAATCGGATACAGCAAAATGCGACATTGACTAAGCGGTGGTAGAATCGCGACATGCCACACACTAATGCTGCCCGTCGGGCAAACCAGTGAGCGTTGGCCGCCCGATCACGATCTCAGCCGATGACCCTATCGGCGGCGACCGACAGCGCCGGCGGGATGGTGAGGCCAAGCGCGCTGGCGGTCTTGTTGTTGATCACAAGATCAATCTTAGTCGGTAATTCCACCGGAAGTTCACCCGGCGCCGTCCCGCTCAGGATTTTGTCCACGTAAGTAGCCGCGTGCCGGATCATCAGCACGCCGCTCGGTCCAAGCGTCATCAGGAAACCGTCGTCGGCGAGTTCCTCGACGTGACCCCGCGTTGCGATCCGACGCTCGATGGCGAGCCTGGCGATACGCTTTCGCTCGTTGAAAAACAATGCGTCAGGTTGCGTAATGACCCCGCCGAGCTTTTGCCGGGCAAATTCGTCGAACGCGCGATCAATTTCGTCCGATCCACGAACCTCAATGACCTGCAACTCTATCTCCAGCGAAACAGCCGCAGACTTGAGCGCCTGAGCCGAACGGCTGGCAACATTGGAATCATTGCCGTTGGCAAGAAAGCCAAGACGGGAGCTCGCGGTGACCTCCTTCATCATCTGCAATTTCTTGCCGCTGAGATCGACAGCGACGTTCGAAAAGCCGGTGATGTTGCCGCCGGGACGATTGAGGCTTGCAACAAGACCAATCTGCACCGGGTCGGGGACCCAGGTGAAAACGATTGGAATCTTGTCTGTCGCGCGGTGAGCCGCCATCGCGGCCGGCTGCGTATGCGCAAACAACAGGTCGATCGGGACCGCCAGAAGACTGGCCACGTTGGTGTCGAACCGCTCGTATTGCTCGGCGGCAAACGTATCGATGATCCTGATGTTCTTGCCGTCAATCCAGCCGAAATCCTTCAACCCCTCGCGCAGAGCTTCAACGCGCCCGATTTCTCCCTCGGCATTTTCGGCATGCCAGAGCACGCCCACGACAGGAATTTTCTTCGATGGCTGGGCACGTGCGCCAGTTGGCAAGGCCGCGGCGGCGGCCACGCCGCCAACGCCTCCAATAAATTCGCGACGCCTCATCTCTGCCACCGGATTGCTTGACCAGCATTTCCGCATGAAGCCGAAATCGACAGCTGGTAAGATAGAAACTCTAGTCAAAAATTCATGCCGACCATAGCGACATAGCGCGAAATACCCCCTGCATTTGCGAAACGGCACAAGATGGGCTTCGCTGCGCGCCGATGGGCAACAAGGGAACGCGCCGAATTCCTGCCTGCTCCACACCTAAGGAAACGCCATGGAACTCCCTCGCAGAGCTTTTCTGCACCTGACCGCGGGCGCTGCCGCACTCCCAGTCGCTGCGCGGATCGCGAGCGCGCAAAACCAGCCGACACCGGAGCAGCCCGTCCGCCCGCTTGCGGAAAGGCTTGCCGCCTATACCGACGGGCTGCGCTATGACGATATTGATGCAGCGACCATCGAACGGGTCAAAACCCACGTCATCGATACGATCGGGTGCGGAATCGGCGCTTTTGACGAGAGGCCGGTCGGCACTTGCCGCGACGTCGCGCTGGCGGTCGGCGGTAACGCCACCATTATCGGGACCGATCGGCGCACGACACCGGAGCTGGCGTCGTTCGCCAACGGCGCCGCTTTCCGCTACTTCGACTTCAATGACACCTATGTGGGACGCTTTTCCGTTCATCCGAGCGATCATATTGCGGCATGCCTCGCGGTGGCGGAGGCCGAGCGGGCGAGCGCACAGGAGCTGGTCACCTCGATTGTCATCGCCTACGAAGTGAACTGCCGGTTGGTCGACGCCCTCGACATCACGACGCGCGGCTGGGACCCGCCGGTCATGTCTCTTCCCGCAGTGGCGCTCGCTGCGGGAAAGCTCATGAAACTCAGGCCGGACCAATTGACACAAGCGGTCAATCTCGCCGTCAATGACCATATTCCGATGGCGCAGACCCGGGTGCAGACGCTCTCGGATTGGAAGGGGCTCGCCGACGCCGAAGCGGCGCGCAACGCGGTATTCGCTGCGGCTCTGGCACGTGGCGGCCTGACCGGCCCAGCTCCTATTTTCGAAGGACAATCCGGTTTCTTCCAGCAGGTGTCGGGGCCGGCGACTGTCGACCCGGACACCTTCGGTCGGCGAGGCGTGCCCTTCAGGATCCACCGGTGCGCGATAAAGCCGTATCCCGCGGTGATCTACACCCAGACGGCAATCGTGGCCGCAATCGACGTTGCCAGGGAAGTGGGATCGGTTGATCGCATTGCCGCGATCGAGATCGCAACGACGGGCCGTGGCTACCAACGGACCGGCAGCGAACCGGAAAAATGGTCGCCGAAAACCAGGGAGACTGCCGACCACAGCCTGCCCTACATTACCGCACGGGCGATGTTCGACGGCGACATCACCAATGCAAGCTTCGCACCGCAGATGTTCGGCGATCCGAAGATCCTCGCCTTCATGCAAAAGATCACAGTCCGCGAGGACCCCGATCTCACTGCCCGGGTCGGAGCCGCGCCCACGCGCGTGACGGCGGTTCTCGCCGACGGGCAGCGAATTTCGCGCGAAGTGGACTACGCACCGGGCTTCGCGGAACGGCCGATGAACAGATCCGAAGTCGAAAGGAAATTCCGCGGAAACGTCGGCAACCGCTGGCCGCAGGAGCGGACGAACGCCGCCCTGCAAGCCTTGTGGGCGCTCGATCAGGCGGACGATCTATCGCTTTTGCTCGGCCGGCTCTCGATGCAGGAAAAACCGTAAAGGAAAAATCGTAAAGGAAAAATCGTAAAGGAAAAACGGTAAAGGAAAAACCGCAAATGAGCTACTTGAGGATCGCGATAGCTGGCTTTGCCTTGATGGCAGCGATGCACGGTGCCGGCACCGCGGATGCCGCCGAAATCAGGGTTCTCGCATCCGGCTCATTGAAGGCTGCGCTACCCCAGCTGGTTCGAGACTTTCAAAAATCATCGGGTGACACGGCAACCATTAAATATGGTCCAGCGGGCGCCATTGCTGGCCGGATTGAGAAGGACGAAGCCGCGGACGTGGTGATCGTATCCAGGTCGCAGCTCGAAAAGCTTGCAAGCAACGGCAAGGTCGTCCCCGGCAGCCTCGTCAACATCGCGGGAATTGCTCTTGGCGTAGCCGTCCGCAAGGGAGCGCCCAAGCCGGATCTCAGCAATGTCGAGGCGTTCAAACGGGCCCTGCTCGCCGCCCGGTCGATCGGGTACCGCGATCCGATAACCGGTTCAACGTCCGGCATTTATACAGCCGGCCTGCTTGAGCGGCTCGGCATGGCACAAGAGTTGAAGCCGAAGCTCAGACTTGACAGATCAGAGGGCGATGTTCCCGAGAACGTTTTCCTCGGGGTTGCGAACGGCGAGGTTGAAATGCAAATCGGCCAGATCACCGAGATTGTGATCTCGCCGGGCGTCGATCTTGCCGGTCCGCTCCCTGGCGAGATTCAGAACACCACGTTGATGGCAGCCGGAATCATGACGACCAGCAAAGCACCGGACGCCGCCAGCGCACTCATCGGCTTTATGTCGTCCCCCTCCGCCGCCGCCGTCCTGAAGGCGGGCGGATTCCTGCCGGTCAACAAGAATTAAGCCTTGTCGGTTGGACGGAGCTCGCGGTCTGGTCGTCAGAAAATTTTCGCGATCGCCGCCTGGGCTTCGTCCTGGATTCGCTTCAGATGATTTTGGCCGCGAAAACTTTCAGCGTAGACCTTGTAGACGTCTTCGGTTCCGGACGGCCTTGCCGCAAACCATCCCATTTCGGTCTCGACCTTGATTCCGCCGAACGGCTGGCCGTTGCCCGGCGCCTTGCTTAAGGTCGCACGAACCGGATCGCCGGCAAGCTCCTTGATGTCGAGCTGGCTTGGGCTCACAGCCTTCAGCGCGTTTTTCTGCTGCATTGTGGCCGGCACGTCGATCCGTTCGTAAAACGGCACGCCAAGCTCCGACGTCAGCTCGTCAAAAAGCTGGCTCGGATCCTTACCCGTCCTGGCGAGGATTTCCGCGGCCAGCAGGCCCAAGATGATCCCGTCCTTGTCCGTGGTCCAAACCGAGCCGTCACGTCGCAAAAACGACGCGCCGGCGCTTTCCTCGCCGGCAAAACCGAATGAGCCGTCGCCCAGACCATCGACAAACCATTTGAAGCCGACCGGCGTCTCGACGAGCTTTCGGTTCAGCTTTTTCGCAACGCGATCGATGATGGAGCTGGAGACAATCGTCTTGCCGATTGCCGCGTCTTTCCCCCACTGCGATCGCTGCTCGAACAGATAGGCAATTGCGGCTGCGAGGAAATGGTTCGGATTCATCAAGCCGCTGGAGCGCGTGACGATGCCATGCCGGTCGGCATCGGTGTCGTTGGCGAATGCGACGTCGAATTTGTCGCGCATCTGGATCAGGCTTGCCATCGCAAAGGGAGAGGAACAATCCATGCGGATTTTTCCATCCCAATCCGCGGTCATGAAGCGAAAGGTCGGATCGACGAGATCGTTGACGACGCTCGCCTTGATCCCATAGCGCTCGACGATCGGTTGCCAGAAGTGAACGGCGGCGCCGCCCAAGGGATCGATGCCAATATTCACGCCGGAGGATTTGATCAGCGCCAAATCCACGATGTTGCCGAGATCGGATACGTAGGGGCCGATATAATCGAGCAGATGGACCGACTGGGATTTGCGCGCCCGCTCGTACGGCAACTTGGCGACGCCCTTCAGCGCATCCTCCAGATAGAGGTTCGCGCTCTTCTCGATCTTGGCCGTGACGTCGGTATCGGCCGGGCCGCCGTGCGGCGGATCATACTTGTAGCCGCCGTCTTCCGGCGGATTATGCGAAGGCGTGATGACGACGCCGTCGGCTAGCGCTGCGGTCCTGCCCTTGTTGTAGGTCAGGATGGCATGGGAGATGACGGGCGTCGGCGTATAGCCGGCGTGCTCGTCGATCATGATGTCGACGCCGTTTGCGGCAAATACCTCGATCGCACTGACCAGCGCGGGCTCGGCGAGGGCGTGGGTATCGATCCCGACAAACAAAGGCCCGGTCAGGCCGGCCCCGCGACGGTAATCGCAGATCGCCTGGGTCGTCGCCAGGATATGATCCTCGTTGAAGGAATTTTTCAGCGACGATCCGCGATGACCTGAGGTGCCGAAAGACACCCGCTGCGCCGGATCGGCCGGATCCGGCTTGGACGCGAAATAGGCCGTGATCAGCCTTGGGATATTTGCCAGAGCGTTCGGTGGAACCGGTTTGCCTGCCGCGGGATTAACAACAGCCACTGATATCCTCAACCTTAACCATGCCACGGTGCGCCGCTAGGCGACGTATCTCACATAAGCCCCCGGGCAAATTGAAATATCATCCAAGACCGGGTGCCGCGATTGAACCAGCTTAGCGATATCGCGACCCACCAGGTAAGCGAAATTAAATTTTATTGCGCTATTGCCTCTTTGACCGGACCTAAAGGCGAAAGGCGATGTTAGTACAGGCGACGCATGGTCAATCGGGCTCGGCGCACGTCGTTGTGCTGGGTAACGAAAAGGGCGGGTCGGGCAAGTCGACCATCGCCCTTCACATCGCGGTCGCGCTGCTGAAAGCCGGTCAACGCGTCGCAACCATCGATCTCGATGGCCGGCAGCGAAGCTTCACCCACTATATCGAGAACCGCCGCGCTTGGGCCAAGCGCACAGGATGTGTGCTGGAACTTCCACGGCATTGCCGCATCGATCTGGGCCACAGCCTGCAGATCCAGGACAACGAGTCGGTGGAACTCGCCCAGTTTTCGGCGGCTGTCAGCGAGGTCGAGCGTTACTTTGATTTCATCGTCATCGACACGCCGGGAACCGACAGCTATCTGATGCGGCTCGCGCATTCGATGGCCGATACGCTTGTCACCCCCGTCAACGACAGTTTCATGGATTTTGACGTGTTGGGAACCATCGACCCGGCGACCTACCTCATGACCGGTGCGAGCCATTATGGGCAAATGGTGCTCGACGCAAGGCGCAAGCGCCGCCAGCTTGACGGTTGCGGCACGGACTGGATCGTGGTCCGCAACCGATTGTCGATGCATGAGTCGAGCAACAAGCAGCGCGTGGCCGGCGTGCTGCACGATCTGTCGTTCCGATTGGGTTGCCGCGCCATTGACGGCCTTGCCGAACGCGCGGTTTACCGAGAGTTTTTTCCGTGTGGGCTGACGGCGCTG
>Ga0210408_10003074_pt1 | contig 15603 bp, 10 predicted proteins | sample IncBWH4MmetaG_FD_155471 | JGI IMG/M metagenome (GOLD analysis project Ga0210408, IMG submission 155471) | Forest soil microbial communities from Barre Woods Harvard Forest LTER site, Petersham, Massachusetts, United States - Inc-BW-H-4-M | ecosystem: Environmental > Terrestrial > Soil >...
GCCGAACTGAATGTCAATGGCCATAATCTCGGTGTGTTGTGGAAACCGCCGTTTGAAGCCGATGTAACCGAAGCCCTGAAACCCGGGGATAACGTCCTTGAAATCAAAGTGACCAATCTCTGGCCCAATCGGCTCATTGGCGACGAGCAGCTTCCCGACGATTGCCAATGGAGTCCCAATGGATACGGCGCCGCGCTGCTGGAGTGGCCCAAATGGCTTCTCGAAGACAAGCCCAGCCCAACCGGCCGTCAGACCTTCGCAACCGCGAAACTTTGGACCAAAGATTCGCCCCTGCTGCCCTCGGGTCTGCTGGGGCCGGTGACTTTGCGCGCCGCCGAACGAGTGAAGCCGGAATAGAGTAAGTCGAGCGAGACCCATTGAAATTGGCACCGGTGAAATTGGCCATTGGAAATTCGAAATCGCAACTGCTACGCTCCGTTCCCGTCGATGCCTATGAACTTGAGCGAAACCAACAAATTGGGATTCATCCTTGGCCGGCGCAGCGTCCGAGTCTATTCACCCGGCGAAGTCAGCGACGGCACGGTGAGAAAACTTCTAGAAGCGGCGATGGCCGCGCCTTCGGCGATGACCAAAGACCCGTGGCGGTTCGTCGTGGTTCGCCACCTGCAAACGTTGCAAACTCTGGCCGCGGTGTTGCCGGGAGGCAAAATGCTCGCGACCGCTGCCCTGGCCATCGTGGCCTGCGGAGACCTCGAGGCGGCCCTCAACCAGCAGCTCAGCTATGTGTTGCAGGATTGCTCGGCGTCGATCGAAAACCTGCTCCTGGGCGCACATGCTTTGGGCCTGGGCGCCTGTTGGGTTGGGGTGCACCCCGGACCGGAGCCCATTCGCATGGTCAAAGAATTACTGTCGCTGCCGGCGTCAATCGTTCCCATTGCTGCCATCGCTCTGGGCCGGCCCGGCGAACAACTCCCCGCGCGAACCCGCTACACTGCCGACTACGTCCACTTCGAGAAGTGGTGAGGCAAACAGGCTGTCAGGCTCGCGGCTCGGCCGGTATTTGCGGCACGCGTTCGCCGGCATCAGCGCTTTTTTTATCCACGCGACCTATCAGCGCGGCCAGCCCAATTCCGGTCACCAGCCCGGCTACGTGCCCTTCCCAGGAGACCGCCGTGGCCGTGGGCAACACCCCGCGCAGCATTCCGCCATAGGCAAACAGGCACACCACCGACAAACACAACGTGCCGAAGGTCCGCTTGAAATACGCCAGTGACGCGAGATACCCGAAATAGCAGAAAATGAGACCGCTGGCGCCCACATGGACCGCATTTCTGGCCAGCATCCACGTCAAACCGCCTCCGATCAATATCCCGGCCAGCGTGCTCATCGCAAACTCAGTCTGGCTGCGGGCGCACAGGATACTTCCCAAAATCAACAGCGGCAGCGTGTTGGCCGCCAGATGCCGAAATGAGGCGTGGAGAAAGGGCGCCCAGATAATACCAGGCAAACTCCCGGCGTGCCGTGGGATTATCCCATACTGAATGAGCTGCCCGTGCCAAAGCAGATTATTGACCACGAAGACAACCCAGCACAGGGCGGTCAGCATCAGGATCGGTGTGAAGCGTTTGAGCATCGGTTTGGGCGGAACAGAACATGCATTCCGCCTGGGAAAATTGTCAACGGTCAAAACCCGTCAACTCGTAATCGCTCAGTGACGGCGAGCGCGAGTAGCGGAGCGCGGACTTTCCTGTCCGCAGCAACTTCCGAACGCCAGCGCGGCGCGGATTTGCTGCCAATCTCGCGCGTAGTACATTGCTGCGGACAGGAATGTCCGCGCTCCGGCCGCCGTCACTGACCGATTACTTCAACTCGATGGACTTTGGACGTTATGTTCGCTCCTCGGCTGCGGCCGGTGTTCGTTGCCGCACGATGATCCACACCACCAGGGCGGCCAGGGCGCAAACCACCGCGCCAAAAGCCAGCGCCGCGCGCACTCCGAAGTAGTGGGAGAACGTGCCCGCTTCCAAACCGCCGATTGGGGTGGTGCCGCCAAAGACCAGCGCCCAGATGCCCATCACGCGGCCGCGCATTTGGTCCGAAGCACTGGTCTGCAGCAGGGTGTTGACGGTGGAAAAGAACAACAGCATGCCCCAGCCGCCGACGGCCAGGCAAGCCAGCGCCAGGTAATAGTCCTTCACGAGGGCCAGAAGCAGCAGCATCGCGGAGAATATCGACAGCCCGCCGAACACCAGCAGACGCCGGTTATCGTAACTGCCCACGGTCGCGACCGTCAGCGCACCGAGCAAGGCGCCGATACCGTTGGCGCTGAGCAACAGTCCGTATTGTCCCTGGCCGACCTGGAGCACGTCTCTGGCAAAGGCCGGCATGAGCACCGAATAGGACCAGCCGAATATGCCGACGATGGCGAAGAGTATCAGGATGGTTCTCATGCGCCGGTTCTGCCATACATAGCCCAGGCCCTCGAGCGCGTGCGCCCAGGCGGAGGGAACGCGCTCCGGCGCGACGAATTTCGGCAGGCGCATCAGCCACAGGCCCGCAATGACCGCCAGGAAACTCAAGCCGTTCAGAAAAAAACACATCGCCATTCCCACGCCCGCCATCAGCAACCCCGCCACCGATGGCCCTACCACCCGGGCCGCGTTGACGATCGAGCTGTTGAGCGAGATCGCGTTGATCAGGTCCTCCCGGCTGGTCATCTCGACCATGAAGGCCTGGCGCGCCGGCAGGTCGAAGGCCATCGCTAGCCCCCCGAGCGCGGCCAGCCCCAGGATATGCCAGGTTTGGATGCGCCCGCTCCAGACCAGCGCGGCGAAAGCAAACGCGAACACCATCATGGCCGTTTGCGTGTAAAGGACGATCTGGCGCTTGGAATGCCGGTCGGCTACCGAACCCCCGAGAATCGAAAACAGCATCATCGGCGCCGAACCGACGGCCGCCACCACACCCAGCAGCACCTTCGAATGAGTCAGTTCGTAAACGAGCCAGCCCTGGGCCGTGTTCTGCATCCAGGTGCCGATCAGCGAGACCAATTGGCCGGCAAAGAAGAGGCGAAAATTCCGGTGCCGCAACGACGCAAAAGTTTTCCGCCAGAGCAAATGCCCGAGCACGACCCGGCGCAACTGGCCGGTGACCTCCTCGGGCACACTGGCCAGTTCCGCAGGCGGGTTCGGATTTTTTTGCGGCATGACCCATTAAGGCATCGCGTAAAGACAGCTTTTCAAAACCTGCGGAACCCGCCCCCAAAAGGATTCGCTGCCGGACTACCGGGCGCGGAACTTCCGCTGCTGATGACGCCGGTGATGATCCGGGCCCCTTCATCCAACCCCTCGAGCACCTCGGTGTTGATGCCGTCGCTAATCCCCACTTTGATCTGCACCGGCGTGGGTTTGGCGTTCCCGGTTTCCTTGGAGTCGCCTGTGCCCGGCAACACATACACCGTGCGAGTGAGTTGCCGTTCGGCTCGCGGCCGGTGCCCGGCCCCAGCGGCGTCTCCTCCGGGGCCGCGGTCTCCACGACGCTCCCCGCCGCCCCCGAACCCGCCCGGTCCAGCCCCACTCGGTCCGCCGCCGGCGGCGGGGCCACCCGGTCGAACGCCACCATTCCGCCCGGCCTCGCCATTGGGCCGGGCGCCCTGCGCCATGGCTTGCAGCGCGGCGTTGGTCTTGAACTCGGCCGCGACCGCTTCCGGCGGGCGAAAACGCAAGGCCGCGTTGGGGACTTTCAAGGCATTTTCGCGTTGAGCGATGATGACGGATACATTGGCCGTCATGCCTGGCAGCAGTTTCTGGTCGGAATTGTTGACGGAGATGACGCAATCGTAATTGATAACGTTTTGGTTGGTGACGGCCCCGTAGCGGATTTGGCTCACCTGGCCGTGGAACGTGCGGTAGGGGTACGCATCCACGGTGAAGTTGACGTCCTGGTTCGTAGCGACACCGCCGATGTCGGCTTCGGACACCAGCGCATCGATTTGCATCTTGGTCAGATCGTTGGCGATGACGAACAGCGTCGGGGTGTTGAAACTGGCGGCGACGGTTTGGCCCACGTCCACATTTCGGGAAATAACCACGCCGTCCACGGGCGCGTAAATGGTGCAATAAGAGAGTTGCACGTTGGCATTTTTCAAGCTGGCTTCATCGCTCTGGACCTGGGCCGCCGCCTGCAGCCGTTGGGCGTTGGCGGTGTCGTAGTCGGAGGCCGAGATCAGGCGATTGGTGTAAAGCTCGTCAGCGCGGTGCGCCTGGACTTCGGCCAGCGTCAGGTTGGCTTTGGCATTGGCCAGGTCGGCCTCGGCTTTAAGCACATTGACCTGGTAGGTGGAAGGGTCGATTTCGGCGATGACCTGGTTGGATTTGACGATCGAATTGTAATCGGCATAGAGCTTCCGGACGATTCCGGAAATCTGGCTGCCGACCTGCACGTTGACCACCGGGCCGACCTGCCCGGTCGCCGTGACCATCTGAATCAAGTCTCCGCGCGCAACCGGGGTGGTCTGATACTCCGCCGCGGCCTCGTGATTGGTTTTAACGTACCATACCGCCCCAGCGGTGGTGGCAGCGAGCACCGCCACAATGGAAATCCATTTACCCCAGCGAAATTTTTCGTGATTAGCCATAAACACTAAAGCACCGAACCGGCGCTCTCAGGTGAGACACCGGCCACCAGCGGCAGGTTACTGCAAACAGCGCGGGTGTCGATAAAATCGTAATCCGGGTCGTAATCTCCTTCGGGTTCGCCGCCCAGTGCTGGCGCGGTCCTCGAACTGGCGTTATGTTCTCGCTATGTTTATCGAGGGATTGGGGACTGCTGCGCCACCCCGCCGTTATGCGCAGAGGGACTGTTGGGAGATGGTACAAGAGACGAGGGTCTTTCAGGAGTTGAACTCGCGTGCCCGAGCCATTCTTAAGAAGGTCCTGACCGGGGACAACGGGATCGAAACGCGGCATTTGGCGTTGGAGGAACTGGCACAGGCCTTCGAACGGACACCCGACGCCCTGCACGCCCGTTTCGCAAATCACGCGCCCGCCCTGGCCACGCAGGCCGCGCAACGGGCGCTGGACGAAGCCGGGGCGCAGGAGGAGGATATTGACGCGCTGCTGATCAGCACTTGCACCGGCTATTTGTGTCCCGGCCTGACGAGTTATGTGGGCGAGCGGTTGGGATTGCGCGCGGACGTACTGGCGTTGGATTTGGTGGGGCAGGGTTGCGCGGCTGCGGTGCCGAATCTGCGCACGGCACAGGCTCTCCTCCAGGCAGGCACTTGCCGCCGGGTGTTGTCCATTTGCGTGGAGGTGTGCAGCGCGGCCTTTTATCTGGACAATGATCCGGGCGTGCTCATCAGCGCTTGCCTGTTCGGCGACGGCGCTGGCGCAGCCGTGTTGGCCAATACCCCAAACGGCAAATTCCGGCTGGAGTGGAAAACCAGCGGTTCTCTGCTCGAGCCAAATGACCGGAACCTGCTGCGCTTCGAACAAAAATGCGGGATGTTGCGTAATATCCTTTCACCGGAAGTGCCGAAAGTAGCTGCGGAGCACGCCAGGCGGGTCTTCGAGGAGGTGTTGGCCAAAGCGGGCAGGAGCCCACCGGAGGTGAAAGGGTGGGTATTGCATCCGGGAGGACGGGAGGTGCTGGTCGCGCTGGGTCAGCGTCTGGGCCTAAGCGCAGGTGACGTGCGGTGGAGCGCCCAAGTGCTCAAGGAGTACGGCAATCTCAGCAGTTGCTCCCTGTTTTTTGTTTTACAGGCAGCCCTGGCCGATTCCGCGCCGAACGGTTATTGGTGGCTCTCCTCGTTTGGCGCGGGGTTTAGTTGTCATGGGGCGCTCTTGGAGGCGGAGATGTGAGACGGGAAACGTAAAACGTGATGTGTGATGCGTGAAACGTGAAACGTGAAGAACATCGGGCAGATTTTCATCTTCGTCACCGAGGACGAGGGGTAATAGCAATGTGTTCTCCGCGTTCTTTGGCGGGCAACTCAAAGCGGTGAGCGCAGTTAAACCCATCACGATTATCGGCGGAGGCCTGGCCGGACTCACGTTGGGCATCGGACTGCGGCAAAGAAAAGTTCCGGTGACCATCTGGGAGGCCGGTCAGTACCCGCGCCACCGGGTATGCGGCGAGTTTATCAGCGGACGCGGTCAGGAGGTGCTGGTGCGGCTTGGCCTGAAGGACACGCTCACGCAGGCCGGAGCGACCGAGGCGGGCACGGCCGCCTTCTTTTTGGGCGAGGGGCGTTCCCCGGCGCGTCCGCTGCGTCCACCGGCGCTTTGCTTGTCGCGCTTCCGCATGGATGCGTGCCTCGCCGCGCGCTTTCGTGAATGCGGTGGCGAACTGCAAGAGAATCAGCGCTGGCGTGATGGCGCATCGGGCGAAGGCCTGGTCCGCGCCAACGGCAGGCAGTTGCAACCGGTGGACGGTGGCTGGCGCTGGCTTGGTTTGAAGGTTCACGCCCGCAACATTGCTTTAATCGCCGACCTGGAAATGCACGGCCTGGACGACGGCTACGTGGGGCTGTGCCGTCTGCAAGGCGGCGAAGTGAACGTATGCGGTCTGTTCCGCTCTCGAAAGGTTGCCAGTGGCAAGTCGCAAGTTGCAAGCCAGTTGAGGCGTCAGCCCTCACGCTGCAACGTCAAAGCTTCGGGCTCCAGCCTCAGCGAAACCAACGCCGATTCTGGCCACGGGACAGGCGCGGGCCATCGCGAAGTATTTGCATTACTGCTTGGCCCTCAGGGCACCCTGTTGCATGAGCGGTTGGCGGGAGCGACGTTTGACGAAGATACGTTTTGTGCGGTCGCAGGTTTCTCGATTCGACCGCGGCGCGCCTCCGCTCAAAGTGAATGCTGTATCGGTGACGCGCTAACGATGATCCCGCCGGTGACAGGGAACGGCATGTCGATGGCGTTCGAATCGGCCGAGTTGGCCGTTGAACCATTGGCCGCCTATAGTGGCGGGGAGATTTCCTGGCCAGAGGCGCGGGGAGCGCTGGCCGGGGCCTGTGATCGGGTATTTGCCCGGCGCCTGGCATGGGCAAGGTGGCTGCAAAGGTTGATGTTCGCACCGGCGCTGCGGGGAAGGTTGGGAAAGGTCATGCTCCGGTCGGGTTTGGTCTGGCGGATGATGTTTGCCCGCACGCGGTGAAACCGAATTCGAGTTGGCGACACTAAAATACGTAGCTGCGTATTTTAGTGTCGCGGGTTACAAGCGCACCCTCGCGTTTCTGCAGCCAGCGGCCAAAATGCAATGGGAACGGAATTGCTCATTGCGCCGTTTTCGGTAGGTTGGTTCAGCGCCATGAAACCGCTCGCGGACTGCCGCCTATATGCTTTTGTCGATACGGCTTACCTTCGCGGGCGCTCGCCCGAAACGGTCGCGCAGCAACTCTGCGAAGGCGGGGCCGATCTGATTCAGTTGCGGGCCAAGGAGTCGCCGCGCGAAGAAATCCGCCGCATGGCTGAGGCGATTCTGCCGGTTACGCGCAAAGCCGGGGTTGGTTTGGTCATCAACGATCATCTCTCCATCGCCAGGGAGGTGGGGGCCGAGGTCTGTCACCTCGGCCAGGAAGATTTTTTCGATGCCGGTTACAAGCGCGTTTCTGAACTCCGCGCCCCGGAATCCGCGCTCCGCATCGGACTGAGCAGTCATCATCCGGACCAGGCGCAGCGCGCGCTCGGTGCCGGCGCCGATTATGTTGCCATCGGTCCGGTCTATGTCACGGCAACCAAGCCCGGAGTGCCGGCGGTCACCCTCGAGTACGTGCGGTGGGCGGCCGAGCACGTGAACATCCCCTGGTTTGCCATCGGCGGGATCAACCTGGAAAATTTGGGCGAGGTGATGGCCGCCGGCGCGCGCCGCGTTTGCGTGGTCTCAGCGATTTTGAATGCGCCGGATGTGACTGCCACGTGCCGGCAGTTCAAGCAGCGGTTGGGGTGAAGCTCCTTGCCAATTAAGGTTTCTGGGCTACAACTGAATCGGTTTATGACCGTGGAAAAAAGCGGGCCGTTGGGGGGGAGATTTGCCCTCCTGCCCTGGTTGCTTGGGGCCGCCGGACTTCTGCTCTATCTGACTACGCTCAACCCGTGGGTTTCACTGTTGAGCCTTGGGACAGTTGGCCGCGTTTTGGAGTGGTCCGGACCGCCGGCGCCGGGACAACCGCTCACTAGCGCAGTGCTGTACGTGTTTCGCGCGCTGCCGGCATCGTGGGTTCCCCTGGGATTGAACCTCTTTACCGCCCTGTGTGCGGCGGCGGTCCTCGTGCTGCTGGCTCGTTCGGTGGCGTTGCTGCCGCACGATTTCGGACCGGAAGACCCGTTCCAAAAAAAAACCAATGCCGCTCCGCTGGCGACGCCGACGGCCTGGATGCCGCCGGCGCTGGCGGTAAGCATGTGCGGTTTGCAACTGAGCTTTTGGGAGCACGCGACTTCGTTCACCGGCGAGATGCTCGACCTGGTGCTCATTGCCTACATCATCCGGTGCCTGCTCGAATTCAGGCTGAGCCAGGAGCAGCACTGGCTTTCCCGTTGTGCGTTTGCCTATGCCGCAGGCATGGCCAACAACTGGGCCTTGATCGGTTATTCTCCGCTTTTTTTATTGGTGCTGTTGCGGGCCAAAGGCCTGGGTCCGTTTTTGGAGCGCCGTTTTCTGGTGCGGATGGGTCTCTGGGGTTTGGCCGGGTTAAGCCTCTATTTATTCTTGCCGGCGCTGCAAAGCTTCTCTTCCGAGGTTCACTCGGGGTTTTGGGCGGCGTTGAAGGCGCATTTAAGAGCGCAGCGAACGGCCTTGGGCGATTTGCGGAACCCGAGCTTCAGGATGCTGGCATTGGCGTCCTTGCTGCCACTGCTGGTGCTTTCCATTCGTTGGAAATCGCACACGGTTCAGTTCGGCGATGACAGCCGGTTGGGAGTTTTTCTGACCAAAGCGACGGGGCACTTTGTGCACGGCTTGCTGTTTGCCGCTTCGCTTTGGCTGGCATTGGATCCGAGTTTCAGCCCGCGGCATTTTGGTATGGGGGTGCCGATGCTGAGCTGCTACTATATCTCGGCGCTGGTCGCCGGTTACTGCGCGGGTTACTTCCTGCTGTTTGGTTCGGGGGAGGCGCGCGGCCAACTGATCGGTGAAGGGGGTATCCGAGGGGTCAAAATGGGAAACACGGATGCATCCACGGTAGCGCGCGGCGCCTCCACGGTGGCGGTGGGCGGCGTCTGGTTTCTGATCGGCGCGCTGCCGTTAGTGCTGGCGGAGAGGAACCTCGGCCAGATTCGTCTGACCAACGGGCGTTTTGTTCGCGAGTTCGCCCGCGGACTCTACGCGGATTTGCCCGAGGGCAAGTCGGTGGTGTTGAGTGAGGAGTCCTGGCAAAGGCTGCTGCTGGGAGTGGAAGTGCGCGCCCATGGCCGGAAGAAGGAGGCGCTCTTGCTCGATAGCCTGGCGCTGTTTTCGCCTGACTACCAGAAAGCGATGGCGGTCCGGTTCAAGTCGCGGTGGCCGGCCGGTTTTTCGACCAACGGCCTTGCGGCAGTGGACACGCGCGAGATGCAAGACCTGGTGTCGGCATTCGCCGCGCGCGAGCCGGTCATTTATTTGCACCCGAGTTCAGGTTTGTTCTTCGAGCGGTTCACGGCACGGCCGAAGGGGGAAATTTATTACCTGGTGCCGCGCAGGCCAGGGGGGCCTGGTGAAAGCGAGAGCGAGAGCCAACGTCTGGACCAGAACGAACTTGTCTGGAAAGAACGCTGGTCCAGCAGCCTCCGGGACCTCGCCGCGCGGAGCCGAGGCGCAGCCCAACCTGGCCCTGACTGGGCGCGGGGGCTGCGCGCTGTGCTGCGACTGGTACCGGAGCAGAACCTCACGGCTTCGTTGTTGGCCTCGGCGTATTCGAAATCTTTGGATTACCGGGGCGTGCAGTTGCAGCGGGTTGGCCGGTGGCCGGAGGCGGGTATTTGGTTTGGCCGCGCGCTGGAGCTCAATCCCGAGAATCTGGCGGCCCAGATTAATGCGGCCTATAACCAGCGCTACCAGGGGGGCGACAAGACGCGGCTGGACGCACCGCAATTGCGACAGCAATTTCAAGAACTGTTTGAGCGCTACCAAGATTGGCGGGAGGTGCTCAACGACCATGGTCCGGTGGATGAACCGACGTTTCTTTTCCGGACGGGGCGGGTGCTGGAAGCGGCGGGTTTTCCTCGCCAGGCGGCGGCTGAGTTCGGGCGCGGCGCCGAATTGGCGCCGGAGTGGCCGGTGCCGAAGCTTTGGCTGGCGCGGTGCAGGCTTGAGCTGGGGGACTTCGCCGGGGCTTTGGAACTGACCGAACGCATGCAGGTTTCCAGCCCGCCAAAAACAGGCGCCGGGCGGGCCGATTTGCTTTATTACCGGGCGACTGCCTTGCGGGGATTGGGGCGGACGAATGAGGCCTCGGCCTGCATCGAAGGTTTCCTCCGGGACTATCCCGAACAACCCGGCGCGCTTTCCACGGCAGCCGAACTTTACGAGCAAAGCCGCGAATGGCAACCGGAGCTGGCGTTGCTGGAAGGATGGCTCGAGCGCGACCCCAACAACCCCAAACTGCTGGCCAGGAAAGGCTTCGCCGAACTGCAACTCGGGAAGTATGAGACGGCTATTGCGACACTCAACCGGGCGCTGGCCCTGGCCCCGGCGGAGAACGAAGTGCGGCTGCATCGGGCCATCGCCTGTTTTCGTGCCGGTCAACTGGATGCGGCCCGGGAGGATTACCAGGAATTGTTGAAGACGGAGGGGTATTCGCAGAACGCGCTGTTCGGGTTGGGAACCATCGCCTGGCGGCGGCAGGATACCAATGCGGCCGTTCAATTCTATCAACAATACCTTACCAACACCATCGCCCAATCGGCGCAATACGCCGTGGCCGCGGAGCGCCTGAGACAACTGAAGCAGGAATGATCCATTGATTTTTATGCTTGACGAGCTTCCTGGTAGAATCAAAATGCCATAAATAAGAGTCGTATCAGAAACGGGAAGTTGGGTGAGCATGCAGAGAGGAAAAATAAGGACGAACACTGGTGGGCCTGGGAGTGAGCCGGCAAAACTGGTTTCGTTGCTGGCGTTGGCCGCTGGGTCCGTAGCCATGCCTCAGGGCGCGGAGGCGGACATTATCTATCAGAACCTGGGCGCCGGGGTTCACGTCGGGTTCAGCGCCACCTCAACCAACCATTATGATTTTGTCGGGCTACCCGGTAATGTCCAGTTTGGTCCCACGGCCCATGTTTCATTCAAGTACGTCACAGCTTCCCGCGAGAAAACATATAGATTCATCAACCTGGCCAGGGGGAACAAGGCCTCGACGGCCACAGCGAAAGTTTGGATACAGACGAGCCTCGGCTTCCCAAAGCTCCTCGCGAAAGGAGCTGCATGGAATGCCGCACCTTCGAGCTTGCGGACGAACGTTGTGGGGGTCGCCTCCTCCACTTCGCAAGGCCGGTTGCCTGCAGGATATAACGACAAGTACGTCGCCTGGATGTTCAGCGGCACCGCGACCGGCAACGCGCCGCGTTATGGCTGGCTGGAACTCAGCCTGGTGAATAGCGGCGCCACCGGCCAGCCAGACGCAACTCTTCTGGGATACGCTTGGGACAATACCGGCACCAAAATCGCCATGGGAGACACACAGGCGCCCGAGCCGTCCTCAGGGGCGCTGTTGGCCCTCGGGGCGCTGGCGCTGGGCGCGCGTGGAGTGCGTCAGTGGCGCCGGAACCGAGTCCCGGCCGGCAGTTGAGTTTTATGCTTGACGGCGAGGCGGATGGAACCAACATTGTCGGGGTAAGACGTGCATTCAAAGAAGTGAAAGCGGATGGAGCATGAAAAGAGATAACACCAAATCTTCGAGGGCGAGCTCTATTGACGGCCGGGGCGAACCGGCCAAACTGGTTTCGTTATTAGCGTTAGCCACCGGCGCGGTGGCCATGCCCCAGGGCGCCGAGGCAGATATTATCTACCAGAATTTGGGTGCCGGCGTTCACGTTCGGCCCGTTACTGCGGACCATTATTATTTTGTGGGCCTGCCGGGCAACATCAAGGTCGGATTTACGGCCCATAGCGGCTCAGTGATAACAACCGTGTTTAACCTTCGCAAGTACAAAAGAACGATAAATTTGTCGAAGATCTCTCAGCCGGGGGTGACCACCTCGAATAATCTGCAAGTGCAATTTAATGCCACCGGTGATGGGCTGGCCAAACGGCTCGATAAGGGAGCACCGTGGAACGCTGCCTCTGGCAGTTTATTTGCCAATGGCGCCGGAGTCGCCAGAGACTCCGCCAGCATTGTTTCGCCGGCTAACTTCGACCACAAGTATTTTGCCTGGGACTTCACCGATTCGAGCAACGGCCACGCGCTCCGCTACGGCTGGATCGAGGTCAGCCTTGTCAACACCGCGGTCAGCGGACACAGCGGCGGCCCGGATTTGACCGTCTTTGGTTATGCGTGGGACAATACCGGAGCCAAACCAGCGATGGGCGCTACTCAGACGCCGGAACCTTCCTCAGCCGCATTGCTGGCCCTCGGGGCGTTGGCGCTGGGCGCTCGAGGCGTGCGCCATTGGCGGCGCAAGCGCGTCCCACCTGCCAAGTCCTGATTGGGAGATAAGAGCTATCGGGAGCCGGTGTTAGGGCGACCGTGAGCAAACCGGAGCTCGGGGTCCACAGCCCACGCTCCACAGTCACCTCCCTTTGTCCGCTTTCTTCCCCTCCCCCGAGAAAAAGAATTCCAGAATTCCAAGGTCGCCCCTGTGCCCCTGTCGCCAGCCCCTCGCTTGTCACTCGCACCCCGTCACCCGTCACTCGCTCTGGGACGGACTTTGGACGCTTTTGGAACAACATTTTAACGCAAAACCTCGCACCTATCAGCAGCTATCGGCGCAAAAATGATTTTTAAGTTACAAACCGCCCCCAACCATCCACCCTCTGCCTCGGCCCTACCATCCAGCCAGAAGCCGCGCCTATCCGCGGCTATCCGCGCCAAAATAAAAAATTCTCTCTTCCGCGCCTATCGGCGCTGCCGCTCGCCCTCCGTCCCGAAGTCCGTAGTCCTGTGGTCCGTCGCTGAGCTCGTCCCCCGCTTTCGCGGGGAGTGCGCAAGTTCGCCGGAACAAACGCGCAGTTAACGGGCTGGTGCCAACGGTCGGGTCTGTGCGTTGAAACGCACACTTGTCAAAGCTTTTCCGGGAGCTATAAAGGAGGCTTGGCAGCCAGGTTGGTTATGAAAACCTTTGGCGCATTGACGCACTATCTCGCCCTTCCCGGAAGTTCATCACCAGTAGGGATGGGCCTGACTGCCGAGGGAGGGCAGGCCGTCTGAAACGGTTGTTCCTATTCGCAATAAGCCTAGGCGTTTTGACGCTGGTCGTCCTTTATGGTTCCCGGCGCGGGCCGTTTTTGGCCGCGCCAGCGCCGGCTTCCAGGCCCGTGCCGGTGGCGGCGCCAAAACGTCCGCCCTTCATGGCGCAAAGCAACTCGACGGCTTTGGCAGCCGACCGAACCTCGCCAACCAACACCACCGTAGCGGCGGATAAAACCGGAGAAAGCCTGGTGGCATTCGTAGATTTTGCGCGGTGGGCAGAGCAGTTCACCAATACATCGGCCAGCGTGGTGGAAGGTGAACGCCTGGCATGGAAGCGGCGCGAGGCAATGGCGCAGTTGGTCGAAACCGACCCCGTCAAGGCGCTGGCACTGGCGGTGCCGTATGCCTGGCGTCAGGCCCTGCCGCCGCAGGTCACGCGCTTCTTCGAGGAGCAGATGGACGGGCGCGGAGAATTGAACGTGGCGGTGGCAACGGATTTCGAGCGCGGCCAGAGCGCGGTTCTCCGCAACGTTCACTTGGGAGCGAAAACTTACGCGGCGTTCGTTTATGGCCGGCGGATAACGCAGAGCTGCAAAAGCGGGATCCCGCTGCACGGCATCGCGCTCGAAGGAAAAATGGCGGTGGGCGAGGACCCGCTGCGCGTTTTGACTGGGGAAGAAGCCGCGGCGCTGGCAAAAACTCGCGGACGCCCGCTGGATGAAATCTGCGGGGTGTCGGGCCAGCCGGCGAGGTCGCGCCACCAGCCGGTGTATGCCGAAAGCGGGGGCGGGATTATTTGTTTTTGCGGGACGGACCATTACGACCTGGTAAATCGGCAATGGGCATTGGCGGAAAGCGGCGCAGGCGGGTTTGGCGGGACGGGCGTGGCCGGTGTGGGTGGCGCCACGGATGATTCGTGGACGCACGGGCCGAAGAGCCTGCTGTACCTGCGCGTGAATTTCCCGGACGACTTGACGGAGCCGATTTCAGAGGATGATGCCTACTCGGCGATGGACGGGGTGAATGGGTATTACGTGGGGAACTCGTACGACCTGACCTCGCTGGATCCGACGGTGGCGCCGCTGGTGACGCTGCCGCAGAAGAAGGCGTGGTATGCGACCATTGGGCCGGGGCAACTGCTGGCCGACGCGCGCGAGGCGACGCGGCTGGCCGGTTACGATACGGCAAATTACGACCGCGACATCGTCGCGTTCACCTCCGTGCCCGGATTCAGTTTCGGCGGGCTGGCTTATGTCGGCGGCAAGGGGGTCTGGCTGCAAAGCATGGGCGTGGGGGTGACAGCGCATGAACTCGGGCACAATTACGGGCTGTGGCACGCGAATTTTTGGGACGCGACCGCCAACGCCAGCATGATGGGCCCGGGAACGAACCTCGAGTATGGCAACATCTACGACACCATGGGGTTTGCCGCCGCCGGCAATTACCAGTTCAACGCGGCGCACAAAAGCAAGCTGGACTGGCTGAAAGCCGACGCGGTACTGGTCATCACCAACAGTGGGGTGTACCGGATCTATCCATTTGATGTGCCGGATTGGTCGCGCGTGGATGGCCGGTTTTACGCGGCGGCGGTGCAAAAGGATTTCATGCGCTATTACTGGGTGGAGTTCCGACAGCTTTTCACCAACAATCCCTGGCTGCAAAACGGCGCGCTGTTGAACTGGTCGCCCTGGCCGCAAAGCGACGGGGGCACGCAACTGCTGGACACCACGCCCGGCTCGCCGACCCCCGGCGGCGACTCGCGCGAGGACGCCGCGCTGGTGGTGGGCCGCACGTTCAACGACAACGCGGCCGGCGTGCACATCACGACGCTGGCGCGCGGCACCAATGGCGGCGCTCCGTGGCTTGACCTGCTGGTCAATCTGGGCGCGTTTCCCGGCAACCAGCCGCCGGAATTGTCTGTGGAAGCCGACCAGACCAACGCCGCGCCGGGCGAGTTGGTGCATTTTCACGCCACGGCGTCGGATCCCAACGGCGACACTTTGGCGTATGCGTGGTCGTTCGATGATTTGTCATTCTCAACGAACAACCGGCCGTGGATTTCAAAGAGTTTTTCCGTGCCGGGCGACCACGTGGTGCGTTGCGTGGTCAGCGATATGAAAGGGGGCGAGGCCAGCGCGAACACGGTCGTTACCGTCGGCAGTTCGGGCGGTTTTCGCGTCAGTGGCCGGGTAACGGACACGAACGGCGTGCCGATCGAAGGCGCGCTGGTGAGCAACGGCGCCCAGGCCGCTTCGAGTTTCGTGGGCGGGTGGACTGACAGCGACGGGCGCTACGTCATGGTCAACATCACGAGCAATCTT
>Ga0210408_10003077_pt1 | contig 15599 bp, 17 predicted proteins | sample IncBWH4MmetaG_FD_155471 | JGI IMG/M metagenome (GOLD analysis project Ga0210408, IMG submission 155471) | Forest soil microbial communities from Barre Woods Harvard Forest LTER site, Petersham, Massachusetts, United States - Inc-BW-H-4-M | ecosystem: Environmental > Terrestrial > Soil >...
TACGCCAATCCCTTGCTGGGCGTGCAGGCGACGGGCAATTCCAACGCCATGCGCGGCGCGTGGAAGCCGCTGCGTCAAGCCGGGGCGGCCGCCCGAACCATGCTGGTCGCGGCCGCGGCAAAAAGGTGGAACGTCGAGCCCGCATCCTGCCGCGCGCAGCACGGCGAAGTGATTCACGAATCCACGGGCCGAACCGCGAAGTATGGCGAGTTGGCTGCGGACGCGGCTCGGCTGCCGGTGCCGCAAAACGTTCCGCTCAAAGAGCCGCGCGACTTCAAGCTCATCGGCACGCCAGCGAAGCGGCTCGACACGCCGGCCAAGATCAACGGCTCCGCCGTTTACGGCATCGACGCGCGGCCGCCGGGCGTGAAGATCGCGACCTTGGCGCAATCGCCGATGTTCGGCGGGCGCGTGAAGAGCGTGGACGATACGGCCGCGAAGGCGGTCAACGGCGTGCGCCAGATCGTGCGCCTCGACGACGCGGTCGCGGTCGTCGCCGACCACATGGGCGCGGCGAAGAAGGGCCTCGCGGCGCTCAAGATCGAATGGGACGACGGGCCGCACGCCAAGCTCACGACGGGCGACATCGCCGCCGAGCTGGAACAGGCGACGCTCAAGCCCGGAGCGGTCGCGCAGAATATCGGCGACGCCGACAAAGCGATGGCCGGCGCCGCCACCAAGGTCGAAGCGATCTATCAAGTTCCGTTCCTGGCACACGCCACCATGGAGCCGATGAACTGCACGGTGCATTTTCGCAACGACGCGTGCGAAATCTGGGTCGGCAATCAGGCGCTGGCGCGGCTGCAGACGAGGGCCGCGAAGGTCGCGGGGCTGCCGCCCGAGAAGGTGATCGTCCACAATCATCTGATCGGCGGGGGGTTCGGAAGGCGACTGGAGAGCGACGGCGCCGAACGCGCCGTCGAGATCGCGAAGCATGTCGACGGCCCGGTCAAGGTCGTGTGGACGCGCGAAGAGGACATCCAGCACGACATGTACCGGCCGTATTGGTTCGACCGCCTTACGGCCGGCCTCGACAAGGACGGCAAGCCGATTGCCTGGAACCATCGCTTTGCCGGCTCTTCGGTGATTGCGCGATGGCTGCCGCCCGGGTTCAAGAACGGGCTCGATCCCGACAGTACCGAGGGCGCGATCGACCTCGTCTACGATCTGCCGAATTTCCACGTCGAGTATGTGCGGGTCGAACCGCCGGGCATCCCGACCGCGTTCTGGCGCAGCGTCGGTCCCTCGCACAACGTGTTCGTCACCGAAAGCTTCATCGACGAGCTGGCGGCGGCGGCAAAGCAGGACGCGGTCGCCTATCGGCGGGCGCTGCTCGATAAGACGCCGCGCGCCAAGGCTGTGCTCGATCTCGCCGCAGAGAAGGCCGGCTGGGGCCAGCCGTTGCCGAAAGGACGCGGCCGGGGCGTTTCGCTGCAGAATGCCTTCGGCAGCACCATGGCGCATGTCGCCGAAGTCGAAGTCGCGCAAGACGGCACCGTCCGCGTTCGGCGCGTCACCTGCGCGGTCGATTGCGGCACCGTCGTCAATCCCGACACGGTGCAGGCGCAAATCCAGAGCGGAATCATCTTCGGCGCGACGGCCGCGCTCTACGGCGAGATCACGCTCAAGGACGGCCGCGTCGAGCAGACGAACTTCGACAGCTATCAAATGCTGCGCATGGACGCGGCGCCGGCGATCGACGTGCACATCGTCAACAGTTCGGAGCCGCCGGGCGGAATGGGCGAGACCGGAACATCGGCGGTCGTGCCGGCGATTGCCAACGCGGTGTTTGCGGCAACCGGCAAACGCTTGCGCAAGATGCCGGTGGATTCGGCGGCGTTGAAGCAGTCGTGAATGAGGCCCTGACGAGGAACGACATGACCGCCACCTCACCCGAGCAGAACAAGGCGCTCGTGCTCAAAGCCTTCGACACGCTGTTCAACAAACGCGACTATGCCGCGGCGGAGCGCCTTTGGTCGGACCGCTATATCCAACATAGCGCCCATATTCCGCCGGGCCGCGATGGCTTGTTCAATCTCGTTCGCGGCCTTCCCGAAACGCTCCGCTACGAAAATCACGTGATCCTCGCCGAGGGGGACTACGTCATCTGCCATGGGCGCTTTTCGGGCCACGGTCGTCCCAGGTCATGGATCGCCGCCGACGTCGTGCGCTTCGAAGACGGCAAGCTCGCCGAGCACTGGGACGTTCTTCAGGACGAGGCGACCCGGGCGGAATCCCTCAGCGGGCTCCCGATGTTCGGCGATCGTTTCCCGGCGGCCATGTCATCGCGGCCTTGAAGCAGCCGGCGTCCTCAGCGCCGACGAGGTGATCGCATCGAGCCTTCGAATTACTCATGGTTCCTTCGTGCGCCTTTTCAGTTCAGCGAACGCGCGGCCGGCTAGGCGGCCGAGTTTAGTCGCGGCGGTGTCGATCTCCTGGGCATGCTCCGGTCGGCCGGCCTCGAATGCGGTGAACCAGCGGCGGAAGCGAGCGAGTTGATCCGGCGGCAGCTTGGCGACGGCTTCGGCGATTTCTTCGACTTTCATGCGGCGCAGTATAGTACCTGCTTGAGCTACGGGAAGGGATCGGCGCCCCCACGGTCTTTGAACGGCTTCTGAGCGTAATGATCGACGAACTTGACGAACTTCGCCGTTGTTGACACGGCGCGTGATCGTTATTACCTGCGCGGCCCCGACCGGGAGGCCGGCTAACCGCAGCCGGTGGACGTGCAATGCTGCCATGGCTCGCGTTCACCCGTTGGACACGCGCATGTTCGTTTATTTTTATCTCGCTGGCGCTGGCAGCCTGCGGCAGCGTCAGCCGCCTGGCCGCGGTGGCGGAGATCGACACCGCCCGGGCGAGCGTGCTCGGCATCGCCGACGCCCGCTTCGTTCCCGGCGATACGGCGGCCATGCTGGCTTTCGGCCGGCGGGTCTACGAGCGCGAGCTTAAATATTTCGGCTCGCTCGGCCGCCCGGTGCCGCCCGAATACATTCTCGCCATTTCGGGCGGCGGCGATAACGGCGCGTTCGGCGCGGGCCTCCTTGTCGGATGGTCGGAGCAGGGAACGCGCCCTGTCTTCAAGGTCGTGACCGGCATCAGCACCGGGGCCTTGATTGCTCCCTTCGCATTTCTCGGCCCCGAGTACGACCCGGTGTTGGCGGAAATCTATACGTCGATCGATCAGAACGACATTTTCCGCAAGCGCCCGCTGATTGCCGGTTTCACCTCCGACGCGATGGCCGATACCACGCCATTGCAAAACCACATCGCCAAGTATCTCGATGAGGGGACCGTGGCGCGGATAGCGGAGGAATATCGGCACGGCCGTGCGCTCATCATTGTCACCACCAATCTCGATGCCGGCATCCCCGTCATGTGGAACATCGGCGGGATCGCCGACAGCGGCCACCCCGACCGCCTGGAACTGATCCGCAAGATCCTTCTCGCCTCGGCGGCGGTTCCTGCGGTGTTTCCTCCGGTCATGTTCGACGTCACGGTGGATGGCGCGCCACATCAAGAGCTGCACGTCGACGGCGGCGCATCGATGCAGACGTTCCTCTATCCGGCGACCTTGCGCCTCGGGAAACTGAGCGGCGGCGGTTCACGGCGCGCGCGCACCGCCTACATCGTCCGCAATGGGCGCCTCGCGGAAACGTGGAGCGAAACCGAGCGCAGCACGCTTTCGATTGCCGCGCGCGCCGTGTCGACGCTGACGACCAACAGCGGCGTCGGCGACCTCTACCGCATGTATGCCCAAGCAAAGCGCGACGGAGTGTCCTTCCGTCTCGCCGTCATCGACGACGATTTCCGCGAGCCGCATCCGGCCGAGTTCGATCGCATCTACATGGGCAAGCTGTTCGACTATGCGCGAGCAAAGGCCCGCACCGGTTATGCATGGCGGACGGCACCGCCCGGTTTTTGAATCCTCTCAAGCGGGCGGGCCGCTTCGATGCTCTCGGCGAGAAAGTCGAGGAGCGCGCGCACCGCGGGAATCATTCCGCGCCGCGTCGGAAAGACCGCGTGTATGATTCCAGCGCGAGCCCTGAGTGACGGCAGCAATCGGACGAGCGCGCCGCGCTTCATATCGTCCGCAACAAGGAGAAGCGTGACAAGGGCGGCGCCGGTCCCTTGCAACGCCGCGTGCCGCAGCGTGAATAGATCGTCCGTGTACAGGCGCGGCGCGTGCGTCAGTTCGGCGGGCTCGCCGTCCATGCCGAGGAAACGCCAGGTCGAGCGTTCATCGGCGCTTGCCATGGAAAGCGTCGGCATGCGCGCGACGTCTTCGAGCGTTTGCGGTTCGCCATGCGCGGCGACCAGTTCCGGACTGGCGACGAGGATCATCTCGTCGGGCCCGAACGCGCGCATGGCGAGATCGGAGTCCTCGAGCGGCGGCTGGCGTACCCGGATGGCGAGGTCGAGGCCTTCGTCGACGACGTCGACGCGGCGATTGGTGGCGTCGAGCGCGATGCGCACGCGCGGATGCTTGGCGAGGAAGCGCGCGAGGATGTCGGCAACGCCGCCTTGCAGCAAGCCGGTGGGACAAGAGATGCGTACGAGCCCCTGGGGCGAGGCGAGGATCTGGCTCATCGCGTCTTTCGCCGCCTGCGCTTCGTCGAGGAGCGCCAGGCAGTGACGATGGAAAGTCTTGCCCGCCTCGGTGAGCGAGAGACGCCGTGTCGTGCGGTTGATGAGGCGCACGCCGAGCTCGCTCTCGAGCGCGGCGATGCGCCGGCTCAGCTTCGAGGTCTGCAAGCCCAGCGCCTTCCCCGCTGCCGTGTAGGAGCCGAAATCGACGACTTTGGCGAAGAAATAGAGGTTGTTCAGGTCCTGAACCGGGCCCATTCGGCAGCCCCATTGTTCTATCCACGACAAATATGCATTCCATTTTCGCATCTGTCCACGCGATCATTGCAAGGCTAGCTTTCCGTACAGCGCGAACCTGCGCAAGCTCCGAGATGCAAGGAGACTTTCAATGACCGCGACTCGCTACCTTCCGTTTGCCGGCCGGCTGATGATCGGCCTTCCTTTCGCGATGAGCGGCCTCGGCAAGCTCGCCGCCTATGGCCCAACGACCGGGATGATCGGTGCCGCGGGATTGCCTTTCCCGACGCTGGCCTACGCGGTCGCGGTCGCCGTCGAACTCGGCGGGGGTTTGCTTCTCATCGCCGGCTATCGTGCCCGCTCCGTCGCCACGGCCCTGGCCGTGTTTTCGCTCGCGGCGGCGGTTTCGTTCCACAACAACTTCGCCGACCAGAACCAGATGATCCACTTCCTCAAGGACGTGATGATGGCGGGCGGGCTCCTACAGATCGCGGCCTTCGGGCCCGGCGCCCTCAGCCTCGACAATCGGCGCGGCAGCGGCGAACTGAGTTCAAGTTCGGCTGTGGCGGCGTGACGAGCGCGTGGAATCGATCGGCACTGTTGTGAGAGGACAATCTCATGAACAATGACAATGTGGCCGCTGTTCGTAACGCCTACGCGGTTGCCGAGCGGAAAGATCTGGAGGGCTGGATCAACCTGTTCACCCCCGCTGGAGTGTTCACCGATAACTCGGCGGGCGTGACCTACCGCGGTCGCGCGCTGGCCGACCCGGTCCGCAACTACGGCACGGCGTTTTCCAACATGCATCGCGAGCTATATCGCATCTATGTCGATGGCAATGTCGTCGTCGTGCAACTGGCCCTGCAGGGCACCCACGATGGCCCGCTGCAGCTTCCCTTTGGCGAACTGCCTGCCACGGGCAAGCAAATGGACGCCCCGTGCTGCGACGTGTTCGAACTCGAAGATGGCAAGATCAAGCGCTTCGACTGCTACCCGGAGGGGTCGGTCATCTTTGCCCAGCTCGGGGTCTTGAACAACCTCGACGCCGCTGTGCGTCGCTGAAAAAATTTCACATGGCGCAACAGTCGGTCACTGCGAGCGAAGCCCAGACGCGCAACCAAACGAAAGGGAAGCGTGCCTACGACTATATCATCATCGGGAGCGGTGCGTCCGGTGCCATCATTGCCGGTGAGATTTCCAAGACGGGCGCTGAGGTTCTGGTTGTCGAGTCCGGTGGCGAAGATGCCGGCCCGACGGTCACCAACCCCAGCATCTGGTTTTATAATGTCGGCGGCCCATTTGACTGGGCGCTGCCGATCGCTCCGGCACCGCAGCTCAACAATCGGCCGTTCAATATGGCACTCGGCCGCGTCCTGGGTGGCGGCAGCTCCGTCAACGCCATGGTGTGGACCCGCGGCGCCGCGCGCGACTACGACAATTGGGAACGCGACGGTGCCGCCGGTTGGGCCTTCAAGGACGTTTTGCCCATCTTCAAAGCTCAGGAGGACTGGGAAGGCGGGGCTAACGAATGGCGGGGGGCCGGCGGTCCTGTCCGCATTCGTAAGCCGGTCGATCCGCATCCGACCGCGCCGGCCTTTCTCGAAGCGGCCCGGCAAATGGGCTTTCCGATCATTGACGACATGAACGGCCCCGTGCGGCCGGGGGCCGGCTACATCAACATGAATATCGGCAGCGACGGTGCGCGGGCGAGTTCAGCGCGCACGTTCCTGAGGCCGAACCTCAGCCGTTCCAACCTCACCTTGATGCTCGACACTCACGCCACGCGCATTCTCTTCGAGGGCGACCGCGCGCGCGGGGTAGAGTTCGTCCGCGGCGACGTCACGCAGACCATCGAGGTGACGCGCGAGGTTATCCTCGCGGCGGGCACGATCCACAGCGCCAAACTTCTGATGCTATCGGGCGTGGGGGACGCGGCGGAGCTGAAAAAACTCGGGATCGCTCCCGCTGCCAATCTGCGCGGCGTCGGCAAGAATCTGCAGGACCATATCCTCGTCTCCGGCGTGGTTTACAGCTACAAGGGAAAAGTTGCCGACCGTCCCGCAGACAGCAATGGCGTCGAGGCTGAGGTCTATCTATCGAGCGGAGTCGATGACAATCCGATCGATATCGCCCTGATCCTGGAGCAGTTTGCGATTGCGACGCCGGAGGCCGCGGCCCGCTTTGCCGCGCCCCCAAAAGAGGGCTTTACGATTGCGCCTGCGCTCGTCCAGCCGACAAGCCGCGGGCAGGTGGTGCTTGCGAGCGCCGACTGGCGCGATGCGCCTGTGATCCAGCCAAATTATCTCAGTACGGATCATGATCTGAATGCGATTATAAGAGCGGCGGAAGCGGCGCGAGAGCTGGGCCGTCAGTCCGCATTCGATCCGCTGCGCGAGGCGGAGATTGTTCCCGGCCCGCAAGCCACCCGCCGTCAGGACCTGTTTGATTTTGTGCGCACCGCCTCGGCGAGCTTTGGACATGCGGTCGGCACCGCGAAGATCGGCACCGATGCGGATGCGGTTGTGGATAGCAAGCTTCGGGTTCACGGCCTGCGAGGGCTGCGCGTGGCCGACGCTTCGGTCATGCCGTCCATCATCTCAGGGCCGGGGACCAACGCCGCGGCCTACATGATCGGCGGTCGCGCCGCTCAGTTCATCGAAGCGGATATCTCCTAAGAGCGCCCAATGATCGAACGCAGACCATTCAATGACCTCGCCCACGCGGATCACGGCTGGCTGAAGGCCAAGCACCACTTCTCCTTCGCCGACTACGGCGATCCGGCGCGAATGGGTTGGGGGGCGCTGCGCATCTGGAACGACGATGAGATCGCGCCCAACGCCGGCTTCCCGCCGCATCCGCATGCCGACATGGAAATCATCACTTACGTCCGCGCGGGTGCGGTGACGCACAGGGACAGCCTCGGAAACGAGGGCCGAACCGAAGCCGGGGACGTCCAGGTGATGAGCGCCGGCGCCGGGATCCGGCACGCCGAATACAATCTGGAAGCACAGCCGACGCGAATCTTTCAGATTTGGATCACGCCTCGCTCCAAGGGCGGCCCGCCCGCCTGGGGCTCGCAGCCGTTCCCAAAAGCCGATCGGTCGGGCCGCTGGGTGACGCTCGCAAGCGGGTTCGAGAACGATGACGGCGCGCTGCCGATCCGCGCCGACGCACGCGTGCTGGGTGCGACGCTCAACGCCGGCGAGACCGTCGCGTACGCGCTTGGCAAAGGACGGCACGGCTATCTCGTGCCTGCCACGGGCGCGGTCGAGGTCAATGGCGTTCGGATCGATGCGCGCGACGGCGCCGCCATCAAGGACGTCGCTGCCGTCACGATCACGGCAATCGAAGATTCGGAGATCGTAATGGTCGACGCGCCATAGCGCTTGATTTCGAAAAGCCGCGCCACGCACAAAGGATCGAGGAGAAGATCATGTCGAAGGTTCTCGTTCTCTACTATTCATCCTACGGCCACATTGAAGCGATGGCGAACGCCGTCGCCGAGGGCGCGCGGCAGGCCGGCGCGCAGGTCGACATCAAGCGCGTGCCCGAGCTGGTCCCCGAGGAGATCGCGCGCAAATCGCACTTCAAGCTCGATCAGGCCGCGCCGATCGCGAAGGTCGAGGACCTCGCTGCCTACGACGCCATCGTCATCGGTGCCGGCACCCGCTTTGGTCGACTGTCGTCGCAAATGGCCAATTTCCTCGACCAGGCCGGCGGGCTTTGGGTGCGCGGCGCCCTGCACGGCAAGGTCGGCGGCGCGTTCACGTCGACCGCCACGCAACACGGCGGCCAGGAGACGACGCTTTTCTCGATTATCACCAATCTCCTGCACTTCGGCATGGTGGTTGTCGGCCTCGATTACGGTCATGCCGGGCAGATGACGCTCGACGAGATCACCGGCGGCTCGCCTTACGGCGCCACGACGATCGCCGGCGGCGATGGCTCACGCCTGCCGACCGCGAACGAGCTCCAAGGCGCCCGCTATCAAGGCAAAAAGATTGCCGAGGTCGCCAACAAATTGCACGGATGACGTCCGGGAGGTGTACCCGATACGCCAACGCGGCCTCTGCGTGCCGAACGCGAGACCAACCCGAGGAAAAAACAATGTCCCACAGCATATCGACCTTGCTGACCCGCAATCTGCACGAAGTCTTCGGTGAAAACGATCCCGTGCGCCGTCGCGCGGCGATCGAGGAGCTCTGGGCGGAAGACGGCGTGTTCTACGATCCCAAGGGCGTCCACCGCGGTCGCGATGAGATCGATCGCATCGCGGGCGTAATCAAGGCCACCCATCCTGATTTTCGCTATCAGCCGATTGCCGAACCCGAGGAGTCGGGCGATGCCGGCCGGATCCGATGGGTATCAGGCCGCCCGGGCGAGGCGCCAGCTTACGCCGGGACCGATTTCATCATCGCCCGGGACGGCCGCATCGCCGCCCTTTATTTGTTTTTCGACAAGCTGCCGTAATATCATCCTCACGCCGTTTGACCGGCCGCCTGTAGAATCAACTGCGAGATCGCGGCGGGTTCGTGCAAACGCCGGGGTAGGGCACCGAACACTGGAACTCACCCGCTTCACTCGCCTGTTGTCGCGCTCGGCGACCGTGCCGATTTGGCACCCGCGCGAGATGTAAGCGCCCGGCTGCACGAAGAATTGACGCGCCTTGCGGCGATTTGCTGGGCGGTGCGTCAGGGGCCGCGGACGGAAGCGTGAACGCCTGCGGCCCACGACGATTCGATGAAAAGTAATCCCGCTTTAGCCATGCGGATCGCGCAGGGCAGGGCCGCGACGGATCAAGTCGCCTCAAGTCGTCGTGAGCATGCCCTGACGCAGATCAACCGACCGTTTATGTCATGCCGGTCCGATCACCGGATGGAAAATCCGGCAATGTCACAGGGAGAAAGCGCGAGGAGGGCGGGACAACAGCGATCGAACGCAAGAGGTCGTGAGATGAACCTGCCCCTTGGCTTACAGCGGAACCAAAGCGTCTTCGCGAAGAACGGCTCCCCGCCGATGGTCGACTTTTCTCCCGCCGACGCCGTCAAGCATCAGACGGCGGCCTGGCGCGGCGTGCAAATGGATATCATACAAATCATCCGCCACGACTATTTCGAATACAGTTTCCGGCAGGGGCGTCACCTGCTCGTCGCGGTCGAGCAGGGCGCGCGCCACGACGGCGAGACCTTCGTCGAAGGGCTGCCGCCCTCGACGGTCCGCAACTACTCCCGCAGGCTGATATTCGTGCCGGCGGGTAGGAGATTCTTCGGCGCCCAGCATCCCCGCTTGCTCACGCGTTCTATTTGCCTCTATCTCGATCCGGGCGAGGTGCCGGTCGATCCCGGCCTCGGCTTTGCCGAAGCCGATCTCGAACCCCGGTTGCTGTTCGAAGACGAGAGCCTTTGGCAAACGGTATCCAAGCTCAGGGCGCTGATCGGCAACGTCGATCCGGCCGATCGGCTTTATGCCGAGGCGCTCGGCGGACTGCTGGCCCACGAGCTGTTGCGTCTGCACGGGAAATCGCCTGCCTCGAGGCCCGCCGAGCGCGGAGGGCTCGCGGCGTGGCAGCAGAAGCGGGTCACGCAATTCATGGAAGAGAACCTTGCCGAGGATGTTTCCTTACAGGTGCTGGCCGATCTGGTCCGATTGAGCCCCTATCATTTCGTGCGATCGTTCAAGCAATCCTTCGGCGAGCCGCCGCATCGCTACTGGCGAGCCCGGCGGATCGAACGGGCAAAGGAGTTGCTGGCGAATCCGAGTGCGTCGATGATGGCGATCGCATTCAAGGTCGGATTTGGCGGCACCAGCGCATTCAGCTCGACGTTTCACCGCATCGCCGGAATGACGCCGTCCGCCTATCGCCGCAGTTTGACCTGACGCCTGATCGCGTTGAATATTCTGTGCGGGTTGCTCGATACCAGCCGCCCGCATATTCTGACTCGTCATGCCCCGCGAAAGCGGGGCATCCAGTAACCACGAGCCGTAGTTTTGTTTGAAAGACCTGTGGTTACTAGATCGCCCGCTTCCGCGGGCGATGACGACCGGAAGGTCATTACTTGGGGCCACCGGTACGACCCATCACCTCTTGCACGAAGCTGACGAAAGCGCGTGCCTTGGCGGTCGCGGTCCGGCCGGCCGGAAACACTGCCCAGAGATCGGTCGGCGGCAATTGCCAATCCGCAAGCACCGCCTTCACGGCCCCGTTTGCGAGTTCGGGCGCGAACATCCACTCCGACGTGACGCCAATTCCGGCGTCGGCGAGGACCGCCGCGCGGACGCCCTCGGCGGCGGTGACGTGCAGGCGGCTCTTGAGCGTAACGGCAACTTCCGCGCCGTCCCGCCGAAAGGTCCAGTCGGCGCCGCCGCCGGCTTTTTGAGCGTAGACCACCGCTTCGTGCGCCGCGAGGTCGCCCGGGCTCGAGGGCTCGCCGGCGCGGTCAAAATACGCGGGCGTCGCGAGAACCAGGTTTCTTGCGCTGGCAATGCGCCGGCCGGCGAGCGCGGAGTCGACGAGCCGCCCCATGCGCAACGCCACGTCGATGCCCTCCTGCACAAGGTCGATATTGCGGTCATCGAGGATCGCGTCGATCTCCAGGCCCGGATGGCGCGCCAGAAACTCCGGTAGTCGCGGCATCAACAGAATCCGCGCGAAGGTGACGGCGGCGCTTATGCGCAGCTTGCCGGCGAGCCCGCTGCCGGCGCCGCGCGCGGCAAGCTCCGCCTCTTCCGCCACCTCGATCGATCGCCGCGCGCGTTCGTAATATTTGAGGCCTGCTTCGGTTGCGGTCAGCCCGCGGGTGGAGCGCACCAGCAACTTGACGTTCAGCCGATCCTCGAGTTGCGCAATCAATTTGGAAACCGCCGGCTGTCCGACGTTGAGGCGTCGCGCGGCGGCGGAAAACGATCCGGCATCGATCACCGCAACAAAGGTCTCCATTGCCGCCAGTCGATCCATGCTCACGACCTCGCTTCATTCCAGTTGGGAATGAGTCTTATCACATAGAGGCGCCTACCGCGGCGGGTTACCTATTTTATCTGCCGCTGTGTGAGCAGCGCTTAGGAGGAAGATCATGTCTTGGAACACCGGATTGGCCAGGGTTGGTGCAACGCTCTACGTGCTGTGGGGACTGCTGCATTACCAAGCCGCCTATGGCGTTTATCAGGCCGCACAGACTACGCCCCTTACGCTGGCGCACGGCCGGCTGGAGCAGCTGGCTTTTTATCTTGCCGCGTTTGCGACCGCGGGCATCGTCGTTGCGACGCTGAATTGGCGCAACAGCCTTCTGGGCTTTTGGTGCAACGCAATCGTCCTCGGCATCGGCGATATTCCTTTTATCTTGTTCGTATTGCTTCCCGGTTACGTGCCGGTGTGGCCCGGGGTCGTGGGTCCGCTTCTGTGGATCGCAGGCTTGGCCTGCACCGCAATCGCTCAGGTGCCGATGTCCGGCACAGTCGGGAATAACGCAGCGTCATGGAGGGTTCGATGAGCGACTTGAACGGCAAGGTGGCGGTCGTCACCGGGGCGTCGAAAGGCATCGGCGCGGCGATCGCCCGAAGCTTGGCTGCGGCCGGCGCCGCGGTGGTGGTGAACTATGCGTCGGGCAAGGAGGGCGCTGAGCGCGTCGTCGCCGAGATCGAGGCGAACGGCGGCAAGGCCGTTGCCGTCAAGGCCGACGTGGCCATGGAAGCCGACGTGCGGGAGCTGTTCGCGGCGGCCAAAAAGGCGTTCGGCAAGCTCGACGTTCTGGTGAACAACGCCGGCGTCTACAAGTTCGCGCCGCTCGAAGAGATCACCGCGGACGAGTTCCATCGCGAGTTCAATATCAACGTCCTCGGCACGATCTTCGCTACCAGGGAAGCGATCAAATACTTCGGGCCGAACGGGGGCAGCGTCATCAATTTGAGTTCGATCGCCAGCGTGGGGCTGCCGCAGGCGGCGGTCTACTCCGGAAGCAAAGGCGCGATCGATGCGATTACCCGCGGGCTTGCCGCGGAGCTGGGTCCGAGAGGAATCCGAGTCAACGCCATCGCGCCGGGCGGCACCGACACCGAGGGCAACCAGAGCGCCGGCATGAGCGGCAGCGATTTCGAGAAGACGATGATTGCCGCCACGCCGCTTGGCCGCTTCGGAAAGCCCGACGACATCGCCCGTGTCGCGGTGTTTCTTGCGTCCGACGATTCCGCCTGGCTCACCGGCGAGCGGCTCGCGGCATCGGGCGGCTACCGATAGCGCGTTGCGCGCTCATTCTGCGCCTGGTGCCGCGAACCCGAAGTTCGCATCACAATTGCCGCGAGTCCGATTGCGAACTTCGGGTTCAAAGCGGCACTAGAATCATAAAGTTGCTAGTGTCCTTCGATTCCGAAGTTCGCTCCCGAACAAGCTGCAAACTCCGGCGAACTTCGGAATCGGGACACTAGCCCGTTTGTTAACGGCTATTCGGGACGACCACGCTGCGCGCGCCGCGCAGGTCGAGCCAGACTCCACGCGGCGTGCGGGCGACGCGCAAGACGGCGGTGTCGCAAGTGGCGCAGCGGAAGATCGCGCCCATGGCGCCACCAAACACCCTGATCGCGCCGGCCGGCCCCGAAGTCCCGCAACCGCTGCAGGTGATGATCGCGACGGTCATCTCGCAGGCGAATACCTCGCGCAGCAGGCCGGCAACGGCGTTGCCGTCGAGCGGGGCGGTGCCGGCACGGTCATCGGCAGCCATGGTCATCTCCCGGTTGGTCCGAAGCGCTCGGTCTTGATGAGGTTTGGTGCGTGGCCGATCTCGAGCAGCGCCCGCGCGGCCGTTTCGACCAGGCCGGTCGGGCCGCAGACGAATGCTCTCGGCCGCAGGCTCGGCGGGAAGCCCGCGCTCGTCAACATGGCGCGGTCGATGCGGCGCGTCTCCCCGCGCCAGCCCGGCGGCCGCGACCGTGTGAGTGTGTGCGTAACCTCGAGGCCGCTCTCTGACGCCGCCAAGCGCTCGAGTTCACCGCGATAGATGATGTCGTCTGCCGTGCGCGAGGAATAGATGAGCCGCGCCGGCGCGCTTGAGCGCGTGACGGCGCGGTGACGCACCATCGCCATGAGCGGCGCGATGCCGGAGCCGCCGGCGATGAGAAACAGCGGTCCGCCCATGCCCACGGTCCAGACGAAATAGCCGCCGATCGGGCCGCGCAGCTCGAAGCGGTCGCCGGGCCGCACCTCCTCGGCGAGGTAGGGCGAGACTTCGCCGTCGTCGACCCGCTCGACCGTGATCGCAAGATGCGCGGCTTCCGGCGCCGAGGCGAGCGAATAGCTGCGCTGCGCCTGATAGCCGTCCTCGCCGGTGAGACGTACGTCGACGTGCTGGCCCGCGCGGTGTCCGGGCCACTCCGGCGCGCGCAGGACGAGGCTCTTGACGCGCGGCGTCTCCGCTATGGCCTCGATCACCTCGACCGTGCGCCAGCGCAGCGGCCCAGGCTGCGCCACCGGTTCAGTCGCCGGCATAGCGCTGCTCTTTCCAGGGATCGCCGTAAATGTGGTAGCCGAGGGATTCCCAGAACCCAGGCGCGTCGTGCGCGATGAACTCGAGTCGGCGCGCCCATTTGGCGCTCTTCCAGAAATAAAGATGCGGCGCCAGCAGGCGGGCCGGGCCGCCGTGCTCGGGGGCGAGGGGCCGGCCCTGGTAGCGGGTCGCCACCATGGCCTTGCCGCCGACGAGATCGGCGATCGGCACATTGGTGGTGTAGCCGCCGTCGCAGTGGATCATCGCGAACGGGGCGGGCGGTTCCCCGATGCCGGCGGCGTTGAACAGCGTATCGATGGCGACCCCGCGCCAAGCCGTGTCGAACTTCGACCAGCTGGTCACGCAGTGGATGTCGACAGTGACGTCGGTCTGCGGGAGCGCCTCGAACTCGTTCCAGGTCCACTGCGCCAAGAGCTTGTTGTCGAACGCCAGCGCGAAGTTCCACCTCGCCAAATCGACGCGCGGCGTGGGCCCGGCGGAGAGCACGGGAAAGTCGCCAACGAGATGCTGACCCGGCGGCAGACGGTCCGAGCGTGCATCGGTGGCGCCGCGTCGACGAAAGCCTCGCGAGATCGGCGGGTCGCTCATGCTGAAACTCCTGCGTCCCCAGGATGACGGCGAATTTGCTGCGCGCCTTTCTTATGCCTCGCTGCGGCGTGGTTCAGCGCGATCAACGCGCGAGCTCAGGTGAAGGTCGGCGTGCCCACCACAGCCTCTCAATCAAACAAATCCACGTGGGCACGCGCCTTCGGCGCTTAGCCCACCCTACGACACCCGCCTTGGCGTCGTAAATCCGCGCGCGGGCGCCTCATCGGCAGCCCCGCCGCCGGGCTTGTCCGCGCCATCGGCGTCTTTATATGAGCACCTCGCGCCCGCGACCCCGGGTTGTTCGGTCCGGGGCGGCGTCGATGCGCGCCGCGAGGAAACATGCCGTCCACACCGACGCCGTCGATCGTCGATACCCGCCGCGATCAGATGTATCCGACGCTCGCGTCGGCGGAGATCGAGCGCGTGCGGCGCTTCGGCAATATGCGCGCGTTTGCGCCGGGCGAAGCGCTCGCGAAGGTCGGCCAGGGCGGCGTCGGGATTGGCGTCATCCTCTCCGGCATAGTCGACGTGAGCCGCCACGACTCCGCGGGCAAGCGCGTCCTGCTCGTCACGCTCGAGCCCGGCGCGTTCCTCGGCGAACTGGCGCAAATCGCCGGCCGGCCGGCGCTCGTCGACGCCGTCGCGCGGGACGCGGTCGAGGCGCTGCTCATCCCGCCGGATCAGCTCCGCGCG
>Ga0210408_10003079_pt1 | contig 15596 bp, 10 predicted proteins | sample IncBWH4MmetaG_FD_155471 | JGI IMG/M metagenome (GOLD analysis project Ga0210408, IMG submission 155471) | Forest soil microbial communities from Barre Woods Harvard Forest LTER site, Petersham, Massachusetts, United States - Inc-BW-H-4-M | ecosystem: Environmental > Terrestrial > Soil >...
GTATCGGCATCCAGAATGACCATCATCAGGTTGTCGCAAACCGAAAAAAGACGGCGATGCTGGCGATCTATCGCCAGCCCCGACGGTCCCTCACCCGGCGCCAGCGACCAGCGATGCAGCACCTCGAGCGTCTTACCATCAAACTCGACAATCTGGTTCTTGTCGGTGATGTTGACAAAGATCTTACCCTTTCCGTCGGCCACTCCAAACTCTGGCTGGCCGTCGAGCGGAACCGTGCCGGCGACCTTGCCATCGACCGCATTGATGGCAGTTACATCGTTGCCAGCGCTGTTCATGATGAAGACACGCTTCGTAAGCTGGTCATAGACAAAAGAGTCAGGGTCCTTGCCGGTAGCCACCGTGCCGATCTTTCTCAGAGTTTTAAGATCGACGATGGTAGAAGTGTTTGAGTCACCGTCAGAAGTAAATCCGCGGGCCAGGTCGGGTGCAAGCACCATGCCATGTACATGCGACAAACCCGTAACTTTCCCCACGACCGCGCCTGCGTCAACGTCCACCATGTCGATGTGATCGTCCCGCCCGATGTAGAGTCGCCGAGCATCGCTGTCCATGGTGACGTAATCCCAGCCCTCCGTTCCCCCCACTGGAATGGTTTTCAAGAGGTGATAGCCGGATGGGCCAGCCTGTGGTGATGGGTTCTGTGCAGACGCGACAATAGCCAAAGCAACAACGAGAGTGAGAATGAGAACTAGAGGAACTGTCGACACAAGCGGATTAGTTTTGTGATCCATGGCGAGTACCCTCAACCGTCGGAATCCCGATTGAAAAGCTCGAACCGTGAAAAGTGAACAAGTACGTTTTCTGGAGCTCAAGATATACGGAGTGCATCAGTTTATTCACGGAGGATTGGTTGTCAAGCGGCAGGGAAACAGGCTTATCGAGTTTAGGTCGAAAGCATCGCTGCGTTCTTCAAGTTGGAACGCAACTAATCTCGCCCCTTTAGTCTCGGAAACAGAAGGGCGGCATTTTCGCGATTGATCACTTGCAGGTCGGCGGGCGAGAGCCCGAAGTGATCCAGGCCGTCGGCCGTCACCGCGGCCGGCACGTAAGGAAAGTCAGAGCCAAACAACATCTGCGACGTGGGCACGAGATTCATCAGCGCACCCATTGAAGATGGATTAGTGGAGTTGGCGACATCGTAATAGAGCTTCTTGAGTTCGAAGGCGGGACCGTTAGGCAAGCGATCGGCAATGTCCTTATGGCGTTGCACAAATGCCGCGGTGCGCGTGGCCAGCACTGGCATGGTTCCGCCAGCATGACAGAAGACGAAACGAATGTCAGGGAATCGTGAGAAAGTCCCGTTCACCAGCAGGCTGGTGATTGCCCGCGCGGTATCAAACAGGAATTCAATCGTCGATGCTGGAATGCCGGGCATTAGATGGTCACAGCAACCGGGCACGGCTGGGTGAATGAACACGACGGCCTTGCGGCGATTCAACTCCTGGAAAACGGGCGCAAATGTGGCGTCGCCGGGCCACTTATTGTCATAACTGCTCACCAGACCGATGCCGTCCGCTTTCAGTATATCGAGTGCGTACCCCGCCTCCCGGAGGCTGCCCTCCTGATCCGGCAAAGGGATCGCCGCAAAAAAACCGAAGCGACCGGGATAATCACCAACCATCTTGGCAGCGTATTCGTTGCAGCTGCGCGCTAGGGCACGCGCCGCTTTTGCGCCTCCCAACCACACCCCTGGGAGGCCCAGTGAAGTAATCGCGGTGGCGATGCCCGTCTTGTCCATTTCCTCGATGGCACCCGCGGGCGTCCAGTTCAGCAGGCGGAAGTGATCTCTGTCGGAAATCGCGAGAACCCGGTCGCGCGCACGGAGCATATATGGAGGGGGCAGTATGTGATGGTGCACATCGATGCGTTTTGCTCGGGCACCTGTCAGCGGGGGGTTCTGCGGGCTCAGTCCCTCCGACTCAAGTAGAGCGCCCACGCCGGCCACACCAGCTGACTTCAAAAACTCACGCCGGGAAATAGCACTAGGATAGCGGGGGCAATTTTCCTGCTTCAAGCCGCGCAGCTCCGCCATTCTCGAGGAGTCCAATCTCATCCAAGATGCGTCCTTTTCAGGATTACAAGCCCATCTATTCACCGACGCCATTCAGTTGTGATGCGGCCTCCTCATCTTGTTACGATATTCATCATATTCGCCGTATCTCCCGCGAGGAACCTTCGGATGTTCTCCTCGACCACCGGTAGTGCACGCTCCGCGTAACCATCAAAGAAACCGCCAAGGTGAGGTGTGATGATCACGTTCTTCATCGACCATAACAGGTTATCTTCGGGGAGAGGCTCTTGACTGAATACATCCAGAGCCGCTCCAGCGATCTGACCGTTTTGCAAGGCCTTAATCAAGGCTTGCTCGTCAATCACTCCCCCGCGCGCGAGATTGATCAAATAGCTGGTAGGTTTCATCGCCGACAAAACCGTAGCGTCCACTATGTGTCGCGCCGCCGATGAATAAGGGGTAAGCACGACTAGATAGTCGAATTCTCGAACGGCGGTTAGCAGTTCATCTCTACCGTACATTCGATCAAAACCTGCGACTGCTCGTTTGGTGGAACTGATGCCTACCACATTCATCCCCAGCGCCTTGCACTTCGGCGCCAGCGCTTCCGCGATCACTCCAACTCCGAGGATCCCGACTGTTCTCCCTTCGAGAAGGCTTGCCGGCCAACGTTCCCAAACATGTCGATCCTGGTTTCGTACGACACGAGGGAGGTTGCGGCTTAGCGCGAGCATCGCCATGATCGCCGCCTCGGACACGGCAGGGCCCTGAATGCCCCGAATGTTGGTAATGATGACGTCGCGCCTGAGCGAGGGTAAGTCAACCAGATTGTCCACCCCCGTTCCCAGCGCCTGTATCCACTTTAGATTTTTGGCTTGGCGCAAGACCTCGTCGGTCAGCATCGGAGCAAAAGTTATTAGAATATCTGCATCGTGAATGTAAGGAGAGACCTTGCTATGGTGGTCGACCAGGTGAATGGCCAGCTCCGAAAACATCCTCCGAAGGCGGGAGTTGTACTGCGCCCTGATCTCCGGCGGCATGGCTAAAAGCATGAGCAGACTGGTCACCGAGCGATTTGCCAAGCCTTTCCTATCCTGAATTGGTCCTTCATCTGTCCCGAAGTTGTACCACCTTCTCCATCAGCCGGGCCAGAGGCCCAGCCTCTTGTGTTTTCAGCAAGCGGGCTGCGGACCTGCCGGTATTGTCTAATCAGCCTTTGAATACGAAAATGCTTGACATCGTTCCTCGATTGGAGTTCAACTCGTTTGGCAAATTGTGAACATGTTCAGATCCCGCTCATAGTTGGATCCGCCATTCAAAGGGGGCAGCATGAATCTCTCTGCGAGAAGGCGCAAGGCACCGGTTTGGGTCGATCGAAGCAACGCGGCTCGAGCGCTGGCTATGGGCGTCAGCCTCTGCCTGTTTTCTCTCTCCCTGTTCGCACAAGGCAATGCTGGCCGCATTTTAGGAGCTGTCACGGATCAAACCGGAAGCGCCGTAGTTGGTGCCTCGGTCACTGTCACGGACTTGGAAAGAGGCATCTCCCGGAACCTGGTCACCGATGAAGCCGGCCAGTATTTTGCTCCCAACTTGCTTCCAGGGATGTACAAGGTTCGGGTCCAAGCAGGGGGTTTTAAGATCCTGGAACGCTCCAATATTCAGTTAGAGGTCGGCAACGATGTGCGCATCGATCTTGTACTCCCGCCGGGCAACGTTATGGAGGTCGTCCAAGTCCAGGAGGAAGTCCCGCTGGTGGATACCACTAGTGCCACTCTCGGCGGAACCATCGATAATCAAACCATCAATGATCTGCCCTTGAACGGCCGCGACTACCAAAAACTCCTCACTCTGCGCCCGGGCGTAATGATTTATCCGGGAGGCGGAGGATGGGACCAGAGTGCCAACGGGGTTCGTCCCGAGTCCAACGCCTACATTGTGGATGGCATGACTAACGACGAACCTTTTTCCGCCCTGAGCGTCATCAATGCTCCGGGGTTAGTGGGCGATGCAGTGACAGTCATCCCGATCGACGCCATCCAGGAATTCAACACCCAGATAAACCCAAAGGCAGAATACGGTTGGAAGCCCGGCGTCACCGTCACGGTAGGATTGAAATCGGGCACCAATGCCATCCACGGCACCGCCTACGCGTTTGGCCGAAGTGACAGTTTTGACGCTCGAAATTACTTCAACCCTGCACCCCAGCCCAAAGTGCCGCTGGACTTCAAGCAGTTCGGGGCTACCGGAGGCGGGCCGATCATCAAAGACAAACTCTTTTACTTCGTGGGCTACGAGGGCCAACGTTATACCGTGGGAAATTCGTTTGTTGTGACCGTTCCCACGACGGCGTCGGTGGGAGATCCGAGCATCAGCATACCCGATGCGAAGGCTGAGCTAGCGGCAAACGGCATTACTACACTGAGCCAGCAGAGCCTGAAATTGTTGCCGTTGTATCCCGCCAACGCCGGGCAAACCGCGAGTGTGACCATCGGATTCCCAAACGTGAACAGTTCAGACAGCGTCTTAGGAAAGATCGATTACCACATGAGTGATCGTCACACTTTCAATGGCATGGTCTTTTGGGGCCGCGACTCTGAGGTCGCCCAGGACCAAGCCTTTCTCCAGCCGCAGTGGTTATCGACCCAAAGTCAGAAACCAATCACGGGTGGGGGCAATTGGACTTGGACCCCGGATTCGCGCTGGGTGAATGAAGCCAGACTCGGCTACCTCTATGACAACAAGGCCAACCTGGCAGTGGATCACAATGTTCCCGCGACTGCCTACGGCATCAATACCGGGGTGACCGATCCCCAGCGTTTGGGGTTGCCCCAGATCAATGTCGCACCGTTTAACTCGTTGGGCGGCGGTGTAAATTGGCCAAAGTTTCAGGGGCCTGACAGCGTATATCAGGGCAGCGACTACGTCTCGTATTTGCGGGGTAAGCACGCCTTCAAATTCGGTGGCGAAATACGCCACGGCAGCGTCAACGAGGGTTCTTTCCGCGGGAGCAAAGGTCAGATTTTCTTCAACGGCGGCGGCGCCTTTGCCGGCTCTACGAATTTAGAAGATTTCCTGGCTGGCGCGCCGACCTTCGGGAAAATCACCTATGGAAATCCCCAACGCCATGAGACCCAGTGGTTGTACGCAGGTTTCTTTCAGGATGACTGGCGGGTTAGCCCGAATCTGACCTTGAACCTCGGATTGCGCTACGAGTATACGACGCCCATTCGGGAGGACCATAACCTGCTCGGAAACTTCGATCCCAACCTCGGTGGGCTGGTGCAGGTGGGCCACCAGATCAGTTCTCCCTATAATCCAGATCATACGCAGTTTGCGCCGCGATTAGGCCTGGCTTGGGACATCACCGGCAAGGGGACCACGGTGGTTCGGGCCGGAGGCGGCATCGTTTACGACACAATATCGATGGAAACGTTGCTGGTACAGGAAAATGTTCAGAACGCCACCACGATTGGTCTCGCCACTATCCCTACCGGCGCCCCCATCGTCGTCAACGGCGTCACGACCCCCGCCAAGGGCACCATCGCCGTCAGTTCGGTGGTAATTCCTAACCTCAACTGGAACGGTTCATCCGTAGGCGGGAGCCCCATCTTTCCCGTCGCCCCGATCCAGTGCGGTGATGGTGTCGGCACAGATCCTGCCCCCTGCGATGTTCTGGGGATTAACCGCAATTTTCGTACTCCCTACATCAGCACCTGGTCCCTCGGAGTCCAGCATTCCTTCACCAACAATCTCGCCCTTGACGTTGCTTACGTGGGCAACCACAGCTCGAATCTGATCGGCATCCGGGACATCAATCAGGCAGCCCTGGGCACGGGCGTCTTACCGTTTGGCAAGCAGTTTCCGTACCTTGGATTCATCAACATGATGTCGAATCAGTACCGATCTAACTACAGCGGACTGCAAGTAACCCTAACTCAGCGAATCTCCCAGGGGCTGTCCTTCCTCGCCGGTTATACCTACTCCCATGCCCTCGACGATTCCTCTACCAACCAGAACCAATTCCTGCCGCAGGACAGCACACATCCGGAGTTGGAGTATGCCAGCAGTGACTATGACATCCGGCATCGCTTCACTCTCTCGCTGACGTATGCGATTCCCGGGAGGAAATCGTTCGCACAGATGCTGGAGGGCTGGCAAATCAACTCCGTCGTGACTCTGCAAAGCGCTCAACCATGGACCGTGAACGACACGGTGGACAACATCGACGGAACCAACGAGAACGCCGGTCGCTGGGACTTCTTCGGGAAGCCTTCCGACTTTACCTCCGGGCCCACGCCGATTCCTTATTTTCTGTCAGGTACGCCGCCTTCTGGTGATCCATTGGGCTCAACGGACCCGGCCTTCGCCATCAACAATCCGTCCTGTACCGCACACGCGCAAATGGCTCAACTCCTGGCCTTCGGCTGTTATATGAAGGGCAGTTCAGTCATGACTCCTCCCGCTCCCAACACCTTCGGCAACATGCGCCGCAACTTGTTCCGGGACTCAGGTTTCCGCGACCTCGATATGTCCGTGACCAAGGCTTGGAAGTTTGGGGAGCGCTTCAAGGCGCAATTTCGGGCGGAGTTCTTCAACATCCTCAACCATCCCAGCTTCGCTAATCCGTATGGAGGCACGAGCGGCTATGGCCCCGGCGCGTTTGACGACCCTTCTTCGATCGGTTCGTTCGGCTGCGGCTGTGCCACTCCTGACCAGGCGGGCGGTAATCCCGTGGTCGGATCGGGCAGTAACCGAGCCATTCAGTTGGGGCTGAAACTGATCTTCTAGAAACGGCGGCCTGTTCATAGTTCGAAGATTTTTTTCGGCGTCTGGTGAAGGCATTCGCTCGCGCCAAGCTCTTCCACCAGATAGTTGTCACAAACATGCGCGAACATGGACGCGGTGGCGTAGGCGGGATGAACCACCATGTTCATGCCTTTTTCGAGGGGCATGGTCTCGTCGGACCGAACCAGTGGACGCTCTATCAGGTCATATCCTTGGGAATGAGCATATACCCGCGACTCCGGTGGCGCGCCCTTCTGTTTCATGAACAGGTCATGAGTTCGCGCTAGGTCGCAGCACGAAGCCCCGGGTTTAAGCTGTCGCACCGTGTGCTGCTGCGCTTCTTTGACGATCTCAAATCCGTCGATCAGCTCTGGCGATGCCTTTCCCAGGACGATAGTGCGGCTAAGCTCGGTGTAAAACCCGCCCGGACCATTGTTCTCGATCAGCAATGACATATGGTCTCCGGGCTCGATGGTGCGGCCTTGAAAGTGTCTCTGCGCGAAGAATGCAGGCTGCCCCAGCTTTGCCGACATGCCAAGAAAAATACCCTGTTCGCTTCCCAGCAGCTGCCCTTCGTACTGCGCCAGCGCAGCCACTTCCAGGTCGCACATACCCGCCTTGATGCGGGCGAGCACCTTACTGAAGACGGCGTCCTGCATCGCAGCCGTCGCGCGAATCAAGGCAATCTCCTCCTCGCTCTTGACCGCCTTGGCGTGATCGATGAAATCAGTCTTGTCCGATATCTCCGCTTTGCCCGACTGATCCTTCTCTATATAGGAGATAAATCCATGCGGCATTGCGCCTGGCCCGACCCAACCAATGCGGCGGTAGCCTCTCCGCCTCAGAATGTCGCACACAACTTCTGCGTCATCGGTCTGGGTATAGTTGACCGATGGAAACGCCGAGGTAGTGATAATTTCGCCTACTCCGGGATTGTCGGCGTCGTCGCTTCCAAGGTTTCGCTTCCGACCCGCTGGACCATGCTCGATCACCGTCATCAGATCTGAGCGATGAAACACCACCGTACGCGGATAATACGCAGGAATGTCAGTGAACCACTTGACGTAGCCGCCGGTGAAATCCCTGGCGGTCTGGGCGATCAGAGCATCGAGACCATGCTCTGTCATGTGTTCGCGCACCAGGCGCCAGCGCCGTTCGAGTTCCTGGATGGAGATTCGGGCGATTCTGCGCTCGTCCATTCCTGCTTTCAGTCGTACTTTGGCTGGAACAGATTGAGATTCCGAGATCACTGGGCCTCCGGCGTGCTTGCGAAGCTCGACGCCCGAGAAGTACCACTTAAGACCAAAGCGGCCGTTGCTGCGACTATGGATGGCACGGCAATCAGATAAAGCATACCGCTTGTGCGCCAATGTAGAGACAGCAAGAGTCCGCCAATCAGCGGTCCAATAATCTGTCCGGTTCGTCCAATACCCAGGGCCCAGCCGATTCCACTGGAGCGCATCGCTGTTGGATAACGAGTGGCCGCAATCGCATTGGCCGAATTCTGGGCCCCAAAGGTAAAGAAGCCAGCACAGAACGTAGCCGCCATCGCCCACGTTGCTTTGTTCCCAGCCATACCGATCCCCGTGATGAAGACTCCGCTCAGGATATACGCAAAAGCCAGCACAAGATAAGGATTGAACCGGTCGCAGAGCGGCGCGATTGCAAGTCCACCCGCAATGCCGCCGAAATGTAACAACGCAGCAATGACGATCGCCGCATGCTGCGCCAGCCCAGCTTTGTGAAGCACCGTCGGCAACCAGCTATTCAAGAAGAATAGAGCCAGAAGGTTCATAAAGAACATGACCCAGAGCAGGAGGGTCATGCGGGCACGGCCTTCGCGAAACAACAACACCACCGGAAACCCTTTCTCTTTTTTCTCGGAGTTGATGAAATGCACAGGCTCAGGAAATATCAGCCTTGGATTCATTCGGGCCAGTGTGCCCGCGATTCGGCGTCCGTCCGCTCCACGCTGGGTCAGGCCATGCAGGGATTCCGGCAGTTTCCAGATCAGCAGTGGAGCAATAGCAATCGGCAGAATGGCACCAAAGACAAAAACGTAGCGCCAACTGTGCGCATCCAGGATGTGGGCGGTGATAGGGCCAGCAAGTGCCGAGCCGAAAGAAAATCCCAGCCAGGTCATCAACACGAGAGTTACCCGGAATTTCTTGGGCACGCACTCGGCGGTAAGAGCAAGCGCGTTGGGGACCACTCCTCCGAGCCCGAGGCCGATGGCGAAGCGCATCCACATCAATTGCGGTACTGTGTTGGCGAGAGATATCAGCAGGGTGCAAACTGCGAAGAAAAGCATGGAGCCGATGATGATAGGTTTGCGGCCCACCCGATCGGCATACTGAGCTAGCACCAGACCACCGAGGATAGCGCCCAGGCCGCCAGCCGCAAATACCAGTCCAAGAGCGCCAGGTCTCAGGCCTAAGGACACACTCAAGGCTGGGGCCACATAGCCAATGGCCTGAGTATCGAAGCCGTCGACGAACATCGCCGAAGCACAGAGCAGAAGTACCTGGATTTGGAAGCGGCCGATCTTTTGTTGATCAACTAGCGCCGCAACGTCCACAAGTGTTACTGCCGGCGCCATCCCCGCTTCGTCGGTCATTGCGTGCTCCTAGCGGGCGCAGCCATATTGGGGACGCAGTATAGCGTGGATAGCAGCGGAGACAAAGCCGATGGATGTGCACAGTTTGTTGTCCAGCCCAAGTGAGCGCTCTTTGCCATCGGAGACGCATAATGGGGCGCTGATTCGTAGCGGCTCCTGAGAGCAGTGCATCCTCTGATGATGTGTGACGTTACGAGATCGCTTAGTCGAGGGGATCTTGCCCCGTGTACTTGATGATGTAGAGGCCTCCGCTAATCCGGTCCGTCGCGTAAATCAATCCCTTTTCGTCGACGATGGCATGGTTGATCTGGATGGTGTGAGTTGGATTTTCGGCCGGACCCGGTGGCACAAAGAAACCGATCTCTTTAATTTGCGGAGGCGCATGCGGAACCGGTGGGTCCACCAACCGATAGATGCGAACACCGCCATTGAAAAAGGCCCCCACAAACGTATTCTTCAAGTGAGCAGATGTGGGACTGGGGAAGTTGGGATGAAGATTGTGCGCCCCGAATCGGCCGCCTCGGGTGCACAAATCTCCTGCATTGTCCGGAAGAGGAGCCGTGCCGATGACGAGTGGGTTGGTCTCATCGCGGATATCCACCAGCCAGACCAGTTTCGGAGCGTCGCCGCACTTTTCCATTACCGCTTCGTCAGAAACCGTCGCCAGGCCACGATTGAAAAGCGGCTGCACCGTATGAGTCCAGGCCGGATAGGGAGGAGAGAATTTAAGGCGACTCACAAGTTTGGGCGAGAAAGTCTGGGCGCGCCCCGCTCGAATGCTCGCCAGTCCGGAGATATCCAGAATGATCTGGCCGCCGTCCATGTAACCGATGTAGGCGCGGTCGGGCTGCTCCGGGAACACTTCAATATTGTGCGCACGATATCCGTCATCAATGGGATGTCGCTGGGGGAGGCAGCCGGGAAGGCAGTCGTCAGTCTCCTGAGTCCCGGGAAGCCACCAGCGGCCAGCTTCACGGGGCTGCCGTGGGTCGCGAAGGTCCACGATCAGGTAAAACTGGTCGTCTTTTGGATGGACAGGATGGGAGTCACGCGCGCCGCTCGACAGATGGGCAAATTCCCCATCGACGAACCACAACCAGTGAACGCCACGCGAGTTTGGGCCAGAGGTGTCGAAGAATGAGAGCGCGAGATCCTGCATGCTCCGCGCCTTCTGTACGCGCGTCAGATCCGACACGTCGAGGACCCACATTCCCGCCGGTGATTGGCCCACTTTCATGGTTTGATTCGCGACCACCAACAGGTTTCCCGAAAGGCCAAGCGAGTTACAGCGTGTGACCTCAGGGGCCGGGGACGGCAGTTGGTTAAGGAGCGCAGGTGCTTCAGGATGGGTGACATCAACGATGCTCAGGCAGGTTGTCTCTCCCTCGTGCGCAATAAAGAGGATGCGGCGGCCGTCTGGACGCTGCTGAATTGCCATTCCCTCGCCCCCATCCCCGTGGTTATTCAGGTTCTCTTGGCCGATCAACAGCATATTCTTTTGCTCAGCCTTTTCTTGAGAGTTAACGGCCATGAGGAAACTAGCGGCCGTGAGAAAGAGAGCGAAGAGAAGAATGAACCCCGGAATCGCGTCGATAATGTGCCTGAGATTCGCTGGCAGAGTTGCTGAGTTGTGGTCGGGAGGCTCTTTGTCACGCTTCACGATGATCGCTCCAGTCTCGGACAGGACACTGCACGTACTTTATAGAATAAACGCAGACCGAAGGATGTCGCCGATGTTCCGATGCACGTTTTCCTTATGGCCTGGCCGCGTGGGGAATTCTCGGAACGGTCTGGCGGTATTTCTTAGACGGCGGCGTTGTGCATCGCGGGTGGCCTCGCCTGGGTGTTCATCGTCGGACGTTCATTGTCAGTTCCGTGGAAACAAGCCTCCACTAGCGAACTCTTGGAACCGCTTTCAGCTTCTCTTAATGTTGAGCAACGTATTCTGGGGTCAGAGGCGAAACCGATGTGCACTTCACAGGCGGTTGGACTCGGAGCCATGGGCTACGAAGAGTGAGCCATACAATGGCAGAAGTACGCCGCAAACGGTCTTGATCGGCAAAAAAAGGTCTAAGGGGTTTATCGTGTTGCTTTCCAAGTCTCTTGCGTTTGCGCTGTTAGTGTTGGTTGCTCCGTTATTTTTCGCGCAGACGCAGGCAGTGGAGTTGCATTCGCAAGCCGGGGCGCGATTCCGTTTCATCGTATACGGTGACACCCGCTTTACTGATCCGGCGGACATCAAGGCCGCCAGTCCTCCCGTACGTCGAGCACTGGTTCAAGCGATTGCGGAGGCCGATCCTGCTTTCATCTCGGTCGGCGGCGACATCGTCTACAACGGAGATGACACCAACGACTGGAAAGTCTGGGACAGCGAAACCGAGGTGTGGCGGCAACGGCGCATCACGGTGTATCCGGCACTCGGGAACCACGATCTCCATGGCAACCAGACAATTGCCCTGGCAAATTATTTCCAACGCTTCCCCGCGCTTCAGAACAGTCGCTATTACTCGGTCCGCGCTGCCAATACGCTGATGCTGGTGCTCGACAGTTCGCTCGATGAGGCTTCAGGTCCGCAAGGCGAGTGGCTGGCGAAAAAACTCGACAGTGTTCCTTCGGATGTGGACTTCGTCTTCCTGGTACTTCATCACCCACCCTATACTGCCTCCTCCGATAGAGCTCTCGGCGGCGGGCATTCAGCACGCCATCCCGAGCAGTTGCTGGCTCAGATGCTGGAGAGCCGCCAGGGGAGCACCCATGCTCGCTTCGTGGTGTTCTCCGGACACGTGCACAACTACGAGCATCACGAACACAACGGTGTTACCTATTTTGTGACCGGCGGCGGCGGTGCGCGGCCTTACCCAATCGACCGAACACCCGATGATCCTCTCAATGGCAAGAGCGTCAATTATCACTATCTGTTGGTGGAGGTCGATCGCGGCAACCTCAAGATCACGATGCACCGTCTGGACTTGACGAGCGGCGCAGCCGTCTGGACGAAACCTGAGTCGGTCGCAATTTCGGTGCAGGCGGCGAAGGCTGTGACACAGGGCCAATAAACGCTGCAAGCGGGGCCCACAGCGTGGCGCTGGTGCCACTCATTGACCGGTTGTTGGTGTAATCGCCTTCCATGAGAAGGCCGCTCGGTGACAAGTTGGTTTCGTCGTGGTTTTAACCCGACGCACCGTACAGGTGCTTCCGTAACCTGCTCTATTGCGCACTCACATGCGATAGTTGGTTTGGCCAAATTCGGCCATCGTCAAGCAGACCCGCCGCACGGAAGACTTAAGGAGTGCCAGAACCGATGTCGCAGCCATCAGACTCTCAAAAATCGCAGTTAAACCCGAACTCTCCGGAGCGGTCTACGATCGGGCGCTCCCTGGTCATCAAAGGCGAAGTCAGCGGCACCGAATCGCTGTACATCGATGGCCGGATCGTGGGCACGGTTGATTTTTCCGGTAACGTCGTCACCATTGGAAGTAAAGGAAGCGTCGCCGCCAACATCAGTGCCAGCGAAGTTGTGATCTTGGGCGAGGTGCAGGGCAACATCCAGTGCACGGACCGCCTGGACCTCCGCAGCGAAGGCTCGCTGACCGGGGATGTGGTCACTCAGCGCCTCAGTGTTGGGGACGGATCCATTTTGAAAGGCGGCGTGCAGGTCCGGGCTGTCGAGCAAAAGACTGATAAGTCTCAACAGGTTAAGGCCAAGCAGGCTTCGGCAGCTTCAACGCCATAGTCAGAATCAGGTCTGTCAGACCGGGCTGTGTCAACGGTTGCTAGGTCATGGAAGTTTCCCATACCCCAAGTGTGCTGAAGCAGTTTCGCAGGACTCCATGGAAATTCCAGCGCACCTTCAAGACTCCTCTCAAGAACCTCCAGCCATTCGTAGCAACGATAGCTTCAGCTGGTCAATCATTTAAAACCGCCCGCATCACGATCGACCAAGCCGTATTCGAGCCCAAACATTGGATCGACCAGCTGACTCGATATTCGCTCCCACCTCGGTACGAAAAGGGAACTTCTGTGACGGCTGTGGGACAGCGGGAAATTGAAGAACTTCTTAACGCAGCTTTGAGCGATTGGGTGGACTTCATATTTGTTCCCGCTCCGAAACCATTCGTGATATATGCCGATCACGACGAGTACACCACGTTCTACGCTAATACCGGCTCTAATCTCAACCGAGTCGCCGAGCCGTTGCTAACACAGGGGTTTGAAGAGGTCTCAGAGTATCAAAGACGGCTTTGACAGGCTTATCCTGCGATGGCTGGCGTAAAATCGCCATTGCGCTCATTGACCAGCGGTCAAAACGTGTAATAGCCTGCTTTCGACCGTTATCGTAGTAGCCCGTCGTACGGGCAAAATCTGGCACAGATTGGATCACGTACGGCTTGGTGACTTAAGTAGTGATATTCAAAGAGTGATTTTGAACACGACTCCACAGCCTTGGTCTCTGCATCGGCTACCGCCGGTTGCGGCGGTACCGTAGAGGTGGCCTGCGCCGTCCAGAACGACACTGTCGGGATTGCTGCCGTCCGATCCCCCCGTGAAGGCGTGCAGCACTGTCAGCTGATCGGTGGTATCCAGTTTGAATACCACTCCCTTGCCGGAAGCGCCGCCAAGCGCAGCCGTACCGTATAAATTGCCCACCCCATCCAGGGCCAAACCTGTGTTTGGACTTCCTCCGTCGAATCCGCCAGTAAAAGTGTGCAACACAGTTATTTTATCTTTCGCGTCCAGCTTGAACACTATGCCGCACCCGGGAACCCCGCCAACAGTGCAATCCGGGTCACCGCCGAAGCTGGCGGTGCCAAATAGATTGCCCGCTGTATCCCGGACCAGCGCAAGCGGACTTGCGCCATCCGACTCGCCAGTGAAAGTGTGCAGCACCTTCAGCTTGCCGTTCGGGGCGAGCTTGAACACTGTGCCGCAGCCTGATCCTGCACACGAGCCCTGAAAGCTGCCGCCGCCGCTAGCGGTGCCATAAAGGTTGCCGGCGGCGTCCCGGATCAATGACGCACGCGTATTCGTGCCGTCCCCCGGTCCCTTGAAGCTGTGAAGCACGGACTCTTTGCCGACGGTGTCCAACTTGAATACGACGCCCTGGCCAAACGCACCTCCGAAAACTGTTGTGCCGTACAAGTTGCCGGCTGCGTCCTGGATCAATCCGGCCTCAGGATTACCCCCGTCTGCTCTGCCAGTAAAACTGTACAGGACGGTCTGCCGGCCGGCTTTTTCCACGGTGAACACTGTTCCGGCGAACAAAGGAAGCCCGCTGGTGGTGCCGTATAGGTTGCCGGCCGCGTCGAGGATGACGCTTCCCAAGGGACCTCCTTGGTCGGGGTCGTCCCCAGAGAAGCGATACAGCACGGCCTCCCTTCCGGCTGCGTTCAGCCGGAACACTACACCGCAACCGGGACTTCCGTTGAGAGGGCAGCTCGTCTCGCCTCCGGCTCCAGTAGCCCCATAAAGAATGCCGGCCTTGTCCAGGACCACGCCGTTCGGCCCAATTCCGTCGGCACCGCCGCGAAAGCTGTAAAGCGTCTGGAAGCTCGTGGTCGATTCGGTCGCAGCGTCTTGCGAAAACGCGAACGACTGAAACACAAGAATCAGTAACAAGACCGCGATTGTATTCATTGCATGCCTACGGTTGGTTGTCATGAGACCTCCATCGGCGCGAAGAAACCTTCGGCGCAAGTACTCGGACATAGCCTGAAGGAAACGGGAGGCAGTAGAGTTTTGAAGTAACTCCCGAAGTTGCTGTGGCGACCGCATCTCGGATTCCCCTTGACCTGCAGGGCTGCAGACGAGGAGCGACCCTAAGGATGCAGGCACCCTAACGCTAGATCTAACCCGACGTGTCACGAGATTGTAAAAGTATCGTTACATTCAGATGACCGGCTGGGGCGCAGGTTCTTCCTCGGACACGAGTGTCCGAGTGCTAGCTAAGGAACGATGAAGTGGGAAAAGACAGAACCAGATTCCAACTGGATAGTCGGCAACGAGGAAACATCCCAGCCGTCTACGGCCTTTCCCAAGCGGTCCGCCGAAATGGGTAGCTGTCGTAAAATCGCGATAGCACAAGTTGACCGTCAGTCAATACGCGCTATCGCCTTCTATGAGAAGGTCATAAAAGTCAAGGCCGACGTGGCGGCCTTCCTTATT
>Ga0210408_10003081_pt1 | contig 15589 bp, 13 predicted proteins | sample IncBWH4MmetaG_FD_155471 | JGI IMG/M metagenome (GOLD analysis project Ga0210408, IMG submission 155471) | Forest soil microbial communities from Barre Woods Harvard Forest LTER site, Petersham, Massachusetts, United States - Inc-BW-H-4-M | ecosystem: Environmental > Terrestrial > Soil >...
GCACAGTAATAGCAATCGCCGCTCCCAAGGCCACAAGGGCCAACCCGGAGAACTGTACGGCGGGAATTCCCATGGAATTAACTTCCGAAGCCACGCCTAAATATGAGGGAAGGGCGCTTATCAAGGCGCGCATCGGCTGCCATGGAACTTGAATAAGAAAGACAAGGGAGAGGAGCGGGGCGGCCATGGCAATGAGGTTGATGCGCTTCCGACAAAGAAAGCAGCCCAGACCAAAGCCGAGAAAACAGGAAACCAACATGTAATTCTTGAGAAACGCAAAAATGCGCACTTCGGACGACATCCAACGGATCATCAACAATTCTAAGTATAGGCCGAGAATGCTCGCGAGGCTCAGTCCGGCATAGCTGAAACCTCCCAGCGTATCCAGCGAGAATCCAAATGCCGCCGTCCAACCTTGTAGTTTCAGCCACAAACCGCTCGCGGGCTTGTCTTGATAAAAGCTGAAGGTATAGAGGCAGGCGATCAATCCAATCAATAGCGTAAGACAAAAGGCAATTTGGAAATCGAGCCGTACAAGATTCTCTTTCAAGCGTCCTCTCTGGGGGACCAGATTAAAATTCGTGCCGGGTAGCCCCCGCATCGTAGCAAGCACTCGAATCGAAACGCTAGTGCTCGATTAACGCATTATAAAAGGGCGCCCCTTTCAAGTAGTTTTGATCGTTCGCATCAACGCCTACAGGAAAGGAGCACCCTCATGAATGACGCTAGGTATTTTGGGCTGGATATTCATCAGGCAACCATCTCGGCTGTCGTTCTGGATTCCACACATGTTCGCTTAGCCCAATTGAATTTTACCGCTGAGGGCGACGACTGATCGTTTAACGCGAAATCGACAGAATGGGAAATACTGGAGAATGGGAAATACCGCGCGCAAAGCCGCAAACGGTTAAGCAATTCGTTCACGCTATGCCACTCACCGCAAAGAGAGAGGATAGAAAAGCAGAGCGGGAAAGGCAATGAGTCGAATTCAGGAAGGGCTCATTCAATCAAACTTTCACCGAATAAACGCGCTTTTTGCGAAACAATCCCGGCAAATCGGAATTCTTCGTTCCGAGTGTGTTCTCGCAACGCGCGCATCCGGCAAGCGGCAATCACCGCGCTGTAGATCGGACCAGTCGTAGCAAAGCGGGTGTAGCCGAATCGCTCCCTACGTGTCCTTACCCGCTGGTCGCGTTGCCTTTGCATTTCCGCGCGCCTATACTTGATTTGCTGACCTGATAAGAATCAAGGAGCACTCGCCATGGAAAATCCCGTCATTTTGAGTGCTGTGCGCACTCCCATCGGAAAATTCATGGGCGGGCTTTCGCCTCTTTCCGCCACGGAGCTGGGCTCGAAAGTGGTGGCGGAATCGGTGCGCCGCGCCGGTATCGAGCCGAAATCGGTGGACGAAGTGATCCTCGGCAACGTGGTGCAGGCCGGGCTGGGGCAGAATCCGGCGCGGCAGGCGGGATTGCGCGGGGGCCTCGATTCGCGCGTCGCGGCCATGACCATTAATAAGGTATGCGGCTCGGGGCTCAAGTCCATCGGCCTGGCGGCGCAGGCCGTGACGCTCGGCGAATCGGAAATCGTGGTCGCAGGGGGCATGGAGTCCATGTCCAATTGCCCCTACCTGCTGAAGGGCGCGCGCACCGGGTTCCGCCTGGGCAACCAGGAAATTTTCGACTCCATGATCACCGACGGATTGTGGGACGCCTACGAAAACTTCCACATGGGCAACACCGGCGAGCTGGTGGCAGAAAAGTACAAGATCACGCGCCAGGAGCAGGACCAGTTTGCCGTCGAGAGCCACCGGAGGGCCGTGCGCGCCATCAAGTCGTGCTTCTTCGGCGAGCAGATTGTTCCCGTCGAGATCCCCCAGAAGAAGGGCGAGGCGGTCATCATTAAGACCGATGAATCGCCGCGTGAAGATACTTCGCTCGAAGCGCTGGCCAAGCTGCGGCCCGCGTTCAAGAAGGACGGCACCGTCACCGCCGGCAACGCCCCGGGAACGAACGATGGGGCCGCCGCCGTGGTGGTCACCGGCGAAAAAAACGCCGCGCGCCTGGGCAAGTCTCCGATGGCGCGCATCGTCGCCCAGGCCGTTAGCGGCGTCGAGCCCAAGTGGGTGATGATGGCGCCGGTGGAAGCGGTGGAAAAGCTGCTGGCGAAAACCGGCTGGGACCGCGACAAGGATGTGGACCTGTTCGAGCTGAACGAAGCGTTCGCGGTGGCGGCCATTGCCGTCACGCGCGTCCTGCGGCTGAATCCCGAAAAAGTGAACGTGAACGGCGGCGCGGTCGCGCTCGGCCATCCGATTGGAGCGTCCGGCGCGCGCGTCCTGGTGACGCTGCTGTACGAATTGCAGCGCCGCAACCTGAAGCGCGGGATTGCCGCGCTGTGCCTCGGCGGCGGCAACGCCGTGGCCCTGGCCATCGAGCGCTTCTAAACCACCGGGCCCTTGAATTTCTGCTAGTCTCCCTCTCCGCACACATTTCTCCGCGGAGGAATGCTTGAAAAAAGCCGCTGTCGGGTTCCGCGTCCACTCCGGCTGGGCTGCGCTGGTGGCGCTCGCTGTAAATCGGGGCACACCGCTGGTGCTGGCCCGCGCGCGCGTCCATCTGGTCGAAACCTTTATCTACAAATTTCGCCAGCCGTATCACACCGCTGGAAGATTGCCCCCTGACCAGGCCGCCGCTTTCGTGGCGCGCATGAAATCCGAAGCAAGACGCCTCGCGGCCGGCGCAATTCGCAAGTTTGAGGCCGAGCTTCGCACGCAAGGTTTCGCCCTGGCCCGATGCGCCGTGCTGCTCTCCTCCGGCCGGCCGCTGCCCGCGCTACCGCGCATTCTCGCTTCCCACGCGCTGATTCACACCGCCGATGGCGAACTCTTCCGCGAAGCTCTGCTGCACGCGGCCGGGCGGCGCGGGCTCGCGACCGTGGCCATCCGCGAGCGCGAAGTCCTCGCCGCCGCATCGAAAGCCCTGCGGATCAAGCCCAACGAGCTCGCCCGCCGCATCGCCGCGCTCGGCCGCCCGATTGGCCCTCCCTGGTCGCAGGACGAAAAGTTGGCGTCTGCTCTCGCCTGGCTTGCGCTTGCCCCCGGTCGCCACTAGCGCAAACCGGATCTTTGCGATAGAACTTTTCGCCTATGTTCTGCCCCCAGTGCAAAGCGGGGTACCGCTTCGGATTCACGAAGTGTTCCGATTGCGGCGTGGACCTCGTCGAGCACCTGCCTGACGACTCCTCCGCCACCCGCAATCAAGATCTCGCTGTCGCATGGCGCGGGTCAGACCCGAGCGCATTCAGCGTTGCGCTCGCCGCACTAAAAGATGCGGGAATTGCATGTGCTCAAATTTCTGACCACGACCAATTCGTGTGGGGTTGGGCCATCCCGCGCCCCAGATACGAAATTCTGGTGCGGAAACAGAATTTGGGGGAGGCACTAGAATTAGTTGCTCCGTTCGGCGAACGAGCGCCGCTGGCTCATGCCCGAGATATTTTGAAGGGAAGGACGCCGTTTCCGGAGGCAGAGTCAGAGCAAAGTGAACAGGAATCGAGCGAATCCCCGCTTCGGGCCGCTCCAGATGGCATCATGGCCGACATCAACGTCAAGGATGCGACTGCTCTGATCTGGTCCGGAGAAGACGGGCAGATGCCGCAGGACATCAAGGCCTGCCTCACCGAAAATCGAATTGCCTGCGTAACCTCCGAGGATGGCGGGAAGTACCGCGTGATGGTGTTGCCCGCCGACGAGGCGCGTGCCGAAGAAATCGTCCGCGAAATCGTCGAAGAGTCGCCGCCGCAGTAAACCCACCCACAAATCGTGCATCGCCGCGCCCTGCGCCGCATCCGATTCCACCGGGGCGGGAGGCGCGCATGTCGCGAATCAAATGGACGGACCGAACCTTTGACTTCAGCTTTCCCGTGGAGCTTCATCCCGAGATGCTCGAACGCTTTCGCGGCACGCCGGCTCGCGCGGAGTATCTCGTGCGGGATCTGCCGGCGGCGACACTCACGCGCCGGGAAGGCCAGCAATGGTCCATTCAGGAAAATATCGGCCACCTGCTCGACCTTGAAGAGCTGTTCCGCGCGCGCCTGGATGACTATGACCGCGGCCTGGACGCCCTTCGCGCCGCGGACATGACAAACCAGAAGACTCACGGCGCGCAGCACAATCAATCGTCCATGGAGAAAATTCTTCGCGCTTTCCGGCAGGAGCGCGGCAAAGCCATCGAGCGGCTGGAGAAAGTCGAGCCGTGGTACTTCGCGCGCACGGCGCTGCATCCGCGCCTGAAGAAACCCATGCGCGTGGTGGACATGATTTACTTTCAGTCGGAGCACGACGACTATCACCTGGCGCGCGTCTCGGAATTGATTCACTTGTTTCGCTAGCCGCCCCGCCCCGCGCCGCGCTCCACACATCCTACGTATCCTCCGCTTCCCCTGCATCACGCGGTTCGTTATCATCTTCACCGTCATGACAACCGAATTGATCAAGACCGTGGGCGTTCTGGGCGCCGGGACCATGGGCAACGGAATCGCGCACGTCTTCGCGCGGGCCGGCTTCCGCGTCATCCTGCGCGACGTGGAGAAGCGCTTCCTCGATCGCGGCCTGGAGACCATCAATAAGAATCTGGAACGCGAAGTGAAGAAGGGCAAGCTCTCAGAAGACGATGTGCCGGTGGTTGTGGCGCGCATCAAGCCGACGACCGAAATGGCGGCCCTGGCAGAAGCTGATTTCGTGGTCGAAGCCGTCCCCGAGCAACTGGAGCTGAAAGTGCGCGTGCTGAAGGAGGCCGACGCGGCGCTGAAGCCCGGCACAATCCTGGCCAGCAATACTTCCTCCATTTCCATCACACAGCTGGCCGCGCAAACCAGCCGCCCCGAGCGCTTCATCGGCATGCACTTCATGAATCCCGTGCCGGTGATGGAGTTGGTGGAAGTGATTCGCGGCCTGGCCACCAGCGACGAAACTTTTCACGCCACCATGATTCTGTGCGAAGGCCTGGGCAAAAAACCGGTGGCCGTGAACGATGCTCCGGGATTTGTGTCCAACCGCGTGCTGATGCCGCTGATCAACGAAGCCGCCTTCTGCGTCATGGAAGGCGTGGCCACGCCTGAATCCGTGGACGCCGTGATGGAGCTGGGCATGAATCACCCCATGGGCCCGCTCGAGCTAGCGGATTTCATCGGCCTCGATGTGTGCGTGGAGATCCTCGATGTGCTGCACAAAGGATTCGGCGACCCGAAATATCGCGCCTGCCCGCTGCTGCGCAAATATGTGGCCGCGGGGTGGCTGGGAAGAAAATCCGGCCGCGGATTCTACAAGTACGCCTAGCCATTCGGAGTAAAATCTCCCGGAGACAGTCAACTCCCGCGGATTTGCGTGCGGAGGCCCCTTCGATGCGCCGGATCGCGGCACTTTCCGTTTTCGCGCTGCTGCTCCTTGGGCTGGCAGCGGGGCAGACACGCCCGCCCGGAGACGCGCTGGTCTTCGAGCGCCCCAGCAATCAATGGTTCGAAGGCCCCTCCGTGCACGTCATTCTCTCGCCCGACGCGCATTGGGCGCTTTTCAAGGGCTTCGGCGGTCAGGCGCAGCTCTATTTCCTGAAGACCGGCCACGAAGATCCGCAAACGCTCGCGAATGGGCTCGACCACGTGCAAACCGCGACGTTCTGCGGGGAGCGCGGCCTCGTCCGCTACGGCGAGCGCGGCAGTGAGAAGCGCTGGTTTCCGCCGGATGTGGAGAACAAAAAACTCCAGCTTCCCGCGGACGCGGTTTTCGAATGCTCGGCGGACGGCAGCGAGATCGCTTATTTTCGTTCCGGTGAATTGGAAGAAGGCCTCTTCGCCGGGCCGCTCGACCAGCTCAAAAACTACCAGGTTGCCGGGCGCATCACCGCCATGGCCTTTACGCCCGACGGCAACGCCCTCTACGCCGTGGTCTTCCGTCCGGAGGGCGAATCTTCGCTGATCCGCATTCTCCCCCACGCGCAAACTACCAGGACCATCGCCAACAACCTGGATGCCAGCCCCATGCCCGGAAGCATCGCCGTGGCGCCTGACAGCCGCAGCATTTACGTCGCGCTGGCCACCGCGGCCGGGCCGCATAACGAAGCGCGCCATCACCCCGAAGCGGATCGCTGGCTGAAGATTTATCAGCTCGATCTTGCAACTGGCGCGCGGCATGTTGTCGTTGAATCCGCAGGGCAAGATAATTTCGGGCCGCAAGTGATTGGCAGCAATCTCTATTGGTCGCGCAACCTGATCAGCGATGCGATCGCCATTCTTCCTGCCGATGGCGGCGAAGCAAAAGAATTGGTCTCCGGCGGCGAAGTTCCCATGTGGAGCCCGGACAGCAAGCGCGTGGGCTACACCTTCGGCGGATGGCGCCTGGCCGATTGGGCGCTAGACCTCGATGCTGCCGTGGTCAGCGTTGACGAGAAAGGCCAGCGCGCCTCGGCGCCCGCCGTCATCATTTCCGGCTACCACGAGGATTTTCCGCCGGCATGGTCGCCCGACGGCCACTGGATCGCCTTCCACTCCCATCGCTCGAAAACTCCCGTGCCGGAATATTCGAGCGCCGGAGCCACCGACGACATCTATCTTCGCCGCGCCGATGATCCCGCCGCGCCGGAAATCCGCGTGACCGATTTCGGCTGGGAGACTGGCCCGGCCTACTGGTCGCCCGACGGGCAGAAGCTGCTCTACAGTTCCTGGGTTCGTGGAGGCGAGCCGGGCATAGACAAGCTGTACGTCACCATCATGGATCTGGAGATCGGCCGCGCCTTGCGCACGGAAATGCTCGCGCTGCCGGCGGAAATTCGCAGCGCGCAGTGGGCCGCTTGGTCACCGGACGGAAAGGAAATCGCCATCGAGGACAATCGCGGGGCGGGGAAGCGCAGCCTGTGGATTGTCCACGCCAACGGATCGCAACCTGTAAAGCTGCTCGATTATCAGGGGACAACGTACGGCGGGCTCGACTGGTCTGCCGACGGGAAGGCCATCATCTATAGTGCGCTGGCCGGCGACGGCGTGCAGCTTTTCGCCATTCCGCGCGAGGGCGGCGCCCCGCGCCAGTTGACTCGCGATTCCGGCAACCTGATGCACCCGCGCGTCTCGCCCGACGGCCGCTGGATCGCCTGCACCCGTCTGGCCCAGTCGCGCCAAATCTGGCGCCGCCCGCTGCCGTAGCTGCCTCCTCGCGTTGTCGCGCCGCGCTCACTCCAAATCTAGCGGCACGTCTAAACAGCTCGCGGGAAGTGCTTTTGTTTAGGGGGTCGGAGCTTTAGCTCCGACATTGCTGCTCAGCTTTCATTGGGCTTTAGCCCCTGAGGAAAGTTGTTCCGCATTCTTCCGCACACTGTAAATCCGTGGAGCAGCCCTCCGCCGTGTTATGTTTTGTGTTGGAGACACCGAGATGAAGTTGACGCTCCGCATCGCGTTCGCGTTTGTCATTCTGCTCCTTGCCCGCCCCGCCGCGGCGCAATTGGGCAAAATCGACTTCTCGAAAGCGACGGCCAAGGTCATCCCACTTCGCGGCAACGTGTCAGTGCTCCAAGTGCGCGTGGAAGACGGCTACTTCAACATCGGCGCCCTCGCCGGGCCGGACGGTTATTTGCTGGTGGATCATCCCGAGGCTGCAGCGCACGCCTTGATCCAAAAAACGCTCGACGATCTCGGCAAGCATCCCGTGCGCTTCCTCATCAACACGCACTGGCACTACGATCACGTCGGCGGCAACGAGTTCTACGCGCCGGACACTGTCATCGTCGCGCACGAAAATGTCCGCAAGCGCCTGATGACCGAGCAGCGCCCGTGGTGGTCGCCCACTCCGATTGGCCCCTATCCCGAGCGCGCCTGGCCGCGCGTCACCTTCCGCGATTCGCTCACCATTCATTTCGCCGGCGAGGACGTTGAGCTGGTGTACTACGGGCCCGCGCATACCGATGGCGACACCATCGTTTATCTCGCGAACGCCAATATTATTCAGACCGGCGACGTCTTCCACGGCCACGGCAATTTCGCCATGGGCGAAGATATGCCCGGCCTCGCTCGTATGCTCTCAGCGGTGGCCGACCGCATCAACGATCAGACCATCGTCATCACCGGCCACGGTGAGATGTCCAATCGCCGCGAACTTCGCGAATACGTCGAGCTACTCGACGACGCGATCGCCCAGGTGAAGCAGGGAATCGCCGCCGGCAAAACGGACGAACAAATTCAAGCCCAGGGCCTGCCCGAAAAATGGAAGAGCTGGCCCGCCGCGGACAACGTCCCAGTCATTCCCCAGTTCCTGCACCTGATTTTCGCCTCGCTCACCCACAAAGGCACCAGCATGTAGCTTGGCGCCCCCTCTATACCTCCTCTCTGCCGGCCCAAACCAGCCGGGCGAATTCCAAAAAAACGCCTTCGCTTTTTCTTCGCCTAGTGGTAATATCACCGTAGAATTGCGGATGGCCGGGCTGCCGCGCAGTGGTACACTGAGCCGCCTGCGTCTCCCCGCGACAGAGCAGGATACAAAACGATCTCACTTCGAGGTGGCACGATGACCGACGAAAAAACAAAAAATCTGGATCTGGCGATTTCGCAAATTGAGAAGCAGTACGGCAAAGGCTCCATCATGCGCCTGGGGAACCGCGACGTGCTGGTGCCCGTCAACGTCATCCCCACCGGCTCGATTTCCATTGATGCCGCGCTCGGCGTCGGCGGGTTTCCGCGCGGCCGCGTCATCGAAGTGTACGGCCCGGAATCCGGCGGCAAGACCACGCTCACTCTGCACGTCATCGCCGAGGCCCAGAAACTCGGCGGCCAGGCCGCCTTCATTGACGCCGAACACGCCCTCGACCCCGCCTATGCGCGCAAGCTAGGCGTGGACGTGGACAATCTTTTGGTCTCGCAGCCGGACAATGGCGAGCAGGCGCTGGAAATCGCCGAAGCGCTGATCCGCACCAACGCCGTGGACGTGGTCGTCGTTGACTCCGTGGCCGCGCTGGTGCCGCGCGCCGAACTGGAAGGCGAAATGGGCGAGCCGCAGATGGGCTTGCAGGCCCGCCTGATGTCCCAGGCGCTGCGCAAGCTGACCGCCATCGTCTCCAAGTCGAAGACTTGCCTGATCTTCATCAACCAGATCCGCGAAAAAATCGGCGTCATGTTCGGCAATCCCGAGACCACCACCGGCGGCCGCGCCCTGAAATTCTATTCCTCGATTCGCGTGGACATTCGCCGCATCCAGTCCATCAAGGAAGGCGACCGCGTGGTCGGCTCGCGCACCCGCGCCAAAATCGTGAAGAATAAGGTAGCCGCGCCGTTCCGCGAAGCCGAATTCGACATCATCTACGGCGAAGGCATCTCCCGCGAAGGCGACCTCATCGACCTGGGCGTCTCCAAGGGTCTCCTCGACCGCTCCGGCACCTGGATTTCCTACAAGAACGAGCGCCTCGGCCAGGGCCGCGAAAACGCGCGCGTCTTCCTCAAGGAGAACAAAGACATCCGCGACAAGATCGAGCACGAGCTGCGCAAAGCCCTCGGCCTCGGCGCAGCATCGGCCGCCGCTGCGGCCGCTGCAGCAGCCGCCGCAGCAGCAGCCGCCGCAGCAGCAGCCGCCGCAGCAGCTGAAACAGAAAAGGGCGAGAAAGCCTCCGGCGATGGCGCAAAGCCCGCGGCAAAAGCCGCCGCCGCCGGCCAGGGCCGCCCCAGCCGCTGAGCGCTGGTGTTCGTGGCACAGCCACTCTTGGCTGTGTGCCCTTGCCTTTAAGTTGTAGCGGCCACACTTCCCCGATTGCTTGTATCGGGTTCCCGGAGGGAGGGTGGCCTCCTTTCTCTTCCGGCTAACGCAAATTGGAAATTGGGAGGGGCAAACTGACACCAGCCGAACGCCAACGCGCCACAACCTATCTCGCCGAGACGCGCGAGCGCTGGCTCAGCACCGTGCGCGGCCTCTCGCCCGCCCAACTCCAGTACAAGCCCGCGCCGGATCGCTGGTCCGTCGCCGAATGTCTCGAGCACATCATCATTGTTGAGGGCTTCCTCATCGCCAGAATCGAAACGATGCTGCAACAAGCGCCCGACTCCACCACCCCCACGATGCGCGACGACGACATGCTGCGATGGGTGGTGAATCGCGAGACCCGCGTAAAAGGCCCCGAGCGCCTGATGCCCACAGCGCGCTGGCCTCACCACCAGCTCCTCCCGGAATTCGAGGCCGCTCGCAAACGCTCCGCTGAATTCGCCGCCAACTTCCAGGGCGAACTCCGCCAGCACACTTTCCCGCACCCCATCTTCGGCCCATGCGATTGCTACCAGTGGCTCCTGTTCCTCGGTGCCCACGGCGAACGCCACCGCCTCCAGGCCAAAGAAGTCATGGCCGACTCCGGATTCCCCCGCGCCGCCGCCGCGGTTTAGTTTCGGCTCTTGGGAATGGCTCCTCCGGCTCGTTGCTTCTCTTTTCCAATGCAGTCCTCTCCTAATTGCAATTTAGGGGGTCGGAGCTTCAGCTCCGACATTAGAGCTCAGGGAAAATGGGGCTTCAGCCCCTGAGGCAAGGTCTCTCGCACGTCATCCTCCGCGCATCCCCCCAACGAATGCTTCACGTCACCCCGTCGGACACGCCCTGATTTTCTGGAGTGCGAGGGCTTGACCTCGCTTTGTTACTGCGAGGCTCGACTCGCCAGCGAGGAGCAGCGTGTTTGGCTGCTCCGGGTTCCCTCTTGCATTTGCCGCTGCAATTTGTGTTCATCTGTTGAAGCCAATTTTCGAGTCTGGAATTTCGCCTTTCCATTTTCCCTTTTCCATTTTCCGATGTACCGCCCCGGCACACTGGCCGCGCCCGTCCATTCGTACAGGCATTCCATTTGGGCACGCTGTCCCCCATAACAGTTGCGCCCCCTTCCGCCCCTCCGTAGAATTTGAATGTGAAAGGATTTGGCTGTATATAGCAGTCAGACAGGCCATACTAATCGGGACCCAATGCGAAAAACCCCAGCCCTTGTTCAAGCCGTAACGATTTTCTGTCTCTTGCTTGCAAGCGCGATGAGCGTCGCGGCCGGTGAACCCGGCGTGGCAGCCAAGCCCGCTGCCAAAGCGGCTGCGAAGCCGGCAGCCAGCCGCGCGCACCGCTCGCGTGGCATCCCCAACTATGCCGATCCGGCACGCGAGGATTCCTCCGCCTACGACGACCCCATCGTCCGCCAGATTGCCATGGACGCACTCGGCCACACCAACGGCTCCGTGCTGGCCATGGATCCTGCCACCGGCCGCATCCTCACCATCGTCAACCAGAAGATGGCCTTTTCCGCCGGCTTTGAGCCTTGCTCCACTATCAAGCCGGTGATCGCTCTCGCCGGCCTGGAAGAAGGCACCATCACCCACGACACCATGATCCGCATTGACCGCCGCCGCTACATGGACCTCACCGAAGCCATGGCGCATTCGAACAACACTTATTTCGAGCACGTCGGCTCGCAGCTGGGTTTCGACACGGTCATCAAGTACGCGCAGCTTTTGGGCCTCGGCGAGCGCGCCGGCTACAACATTCCTGAAGAAAAGCCCGGCCTGCTGCCGTCGAAGCCGCCCGCCTACGGCGGCATCGCGCGCATGTCCAGCTTCGGGCAGGGCATTCGCATCACGCCGCTGCAACTCGCGTCGCTGGTCTCCACGCTCGCAAACGGCGGCACGCAATACTATTTGCAATACCCGCGCTCCGATGAGGAGCGTCAGAATTTCCAGCCGCGCATCCGCCGCACCCTCGATATCGCGCCGCTGCTCCCCGATTTGCGCGAAGGCATGCTCGCCGCCGTACTCTACGGCACCGCGCGCCAGAGTTACGACCCCTACGGTGAACAGGCCCTCGGTAAAACGGGAACCTGCAACGACGAATCGCTCGGCGGGCGCCTCGGCTGGTACGTTTCCTACGCCGACCAGGCCCACCCGAAAATCGTGCTCATCGTGCTGATCCGCGGCGGCAGTCGCCACATCAACGGCCCGCACGCCTCGGAAATCGCCGGCCGCATCTACCACGGCCTAAGCGCCCGCAACTATTTCGCCATCAAGCCGCGCACCGGCGTGTATTACGCCGCGCAATCCGCCGGCATGCACTGAGCGGAGCCGAAGCGCGCTTCCCACTAAGCAGAGAAGTTGGTGGCACAGGCACTCCTCCCTGTGCGCTCGTTCGTAAATTGTCCATCTCGCGGCGCGCCCATTGGCGCCTGGGCCATACTCAATACCTGTATTCAATATGGTTTCCGCGGCGGCTTTGATTGAAATATTACGTCGGCCCGATGTTGCGTTGGGAATTTGCCCCCGTAGTGGCCGCTACTCACGAATCACCACTCACTAATCACGCCTTTGTTTACTCCCATGGCGCACACGAAACCGTTTCCACTTCTCAGCCGCCACACCCTGGATTATTCTTCACCCCTCTCAGCCGGGCAGGAGGGCATCGAGTGAACCGGGGCCGAATCATCTTCTGGATGCTGTTCATCACCGCGGGCGCTTCATTCGCCGGGTGGACCTACTACCAGCGCGCTGCCGCCGAGCGGCAGGTGGCCGAGCAGGCGGCGCTGGCGCACGAAGAAGCACTGCAGACGCAACAGCAACTGGTCCTCTACACCGAGAAGACCGTTCCGCCGCGGCTTTCCTTCAATTCCTTGCTCGAAGCCATGGGGCTTGACGCCAGTCTTGCCGCGCGCATCACTGCGGCTGCCGGCGAGGCTTTCAATCTGCGGCATGTGCGCGCCGGAAATCAGCTTGCCGTGGGGCGCTCCGTGTTTGGTGAGCTGCGCGGCGTGCGCTACCGCATTGACACCGATCACGCGCTGTGGATTGCGCCGCGCAACGGCAGCGACGACTTCCATTCTGAGATTCAGGTCATTCCTTCGGAGACCGCTACGGCCGGCGTGGCCGGCGAAATTCACGGGTCGCTGTTTGAATCGGTGATTGACGCGGGAGAAAAACCCGAGCTGGCCATGCGCCTGGCGGAAATTTTCGGCTGGGACCTGGATTTCTACACCGACCCGCGGCCCGGCGACACGTTTCGCGTGGTGGTCGAGAAGAAAAAATTGTCGGACGGCTCGGTGGTTTCCTATGGCCGCATCATGGTGGCCGAATACGTGAATGAAGGCCGCCCCTACCGTGCCGTGCTGTTCCACGATTCGCTGGGGCATGCCGCGTATTACACGCCGGAAGGGAAGTCCATGAAGAAGGCTTTCCTGCATTCGCCGCTCAAATTTGCCGCCCCGATTTCTTCACACTTCAGCGCCCACCGCTTCCATCCCATCTTGAAGCAGTATCGCCCGCACCTGGGCATTGACTACGCCGCGCCCACCGGCACGCCGGTACAGTCGATCGGCGACGGGCGCGTCGCGTTTGCGGGGGCGAAAGGCGGCGCGGGAAATCTGGTGGAGGTGCAGCACACGAACGGCTACACCACTTATTACATGCATCTCTCGCGGATTCTGGTGCGCGGCGGGCAGCGCGTCGAGCAGGGGCAGCGCATCGGCTTGGTGGGCATGACCGGACTGGCCACCGGGCCGCATCTGGATTTCCGCATTCAGCGCGCCGGGCAGTTCATTAATTTTGAGCGGCTGCCGCTGCCGCCCGCCGGCCCGGTTGAGAAACGCGATTGGGCTGCGTTCAGCGTAGCGCGCGACAATGCCATGGCAGAAATGCGGGATGTCGCGGTTCAGGCGAAGACAACGCCGCCGGCGCATGAAACAAGCGCGCAGGCAGCGCCTCCTCCGCCGCCGGTTACACCGCGGGCTCGGCATCGCAGGCGGAGGGCGGCGCAGTCTGGAAATTGAAATCGTAGGGGCACGGCATGCCGTGCCCCTACATAGGCAAGAAGCGTGAAAAGGGAAGGAGGAGCTTTAGGGGCTGAAGCCCGTTTGTATCTGTGGCCCTAATGTCGCGGTTGAAACCGCGACCCACAAAGATTAGGCGCGGACTTCCCAGGTGTCGCCGGCTTGCAGCAACTTTGTCAGGTCGCCCTTGCCGCGCTTGGCTTGCACTTGCTTGATCTGGTCGGCGACCACGTCTTCGTAGCGCGGGAGATCTTCCCAGGCGCGAATGACGCCGATGGGCGTGGGGAATCCGGGGCGCTGTTCCATGTGCGCCAGCATGAAGGCGTAGGCAGCGCGAGGATGATGCTCGTCGTGGACCAGCAGGTCGTTTTCTGAAACGCCGTCGCCGAGCTGCACGACTTCGAGGTCGAAGCCTTTCAGTCGAATGCCCTTGTCGCGGTTTTTGCCGAAGATGAGCGGCTTGCCGTGCTCGAGTTGCAACACGTGTTCGCTGCGCGCGTCTTTTTCGGTGATGGATTCCCACGCGCCGTCGTTGAAGATGTTGCAATTCTGGAGAATCTCGACGTACGCCGAGCCTTTGTGCGCAGCGGCTTTCTTCAAAGTTTCCTTCAGGTGCGCCTGGAACACATCCACGGAGCGCGCCACGAACGTGCCTTCCGAGCCGATGGCCAGCGCGATGGGATTGAACGGGCGGTCGGCGGTGCCGAACGGAGTGGATTTGGTTTTCTTGCCGACTTCGGAAGTCGGCGAATACTGGCCTTTGGTCAGGCCGTAGATGCGGTTATTGAACATGAGCACCTTGATGCCCACGTTGCGCCGCAGCATGTGAATGGTGTGATTGCCGCCGATGGAGAGCGAATCGCCGTCGCCGGTGACGACCCAGACGTCCAGGTCCGGCCGCACCAGTTTCACGCCAGTAGCCACCGCCGGCGCGCGGCCGTGAATGGTGTGGAAGCCGTAGGTGTTCATGTAATAGGGGAAGCGGCTGGAGCAGCCGATGCCGGAGATGATCACGAATTTCTCGCGCGGAATGCCCAGTTCGGCGAACACCGATTGCGTGGCGGAAAGAATGGCGTAGTCGCCGCAGCCCGGGCACCAGCGGATTTCCTGGTCCGTTTGATAATCTTTTTTCGTGTAAACCGGCAAAGTGTCTGTGGCCATCATGCGTCTCCCAGTCCTACTTCAGGGGCTTCCCGATAAAATTTATCGGGACGCAAACAGCGCGAAAGCCCGTTCGTGATCGCAAATGTTACGGCGGGGTTTAAACCCCGCCCTTCCGCTAACTCAAAATTTCTTCGATCTTGTCTTCAATTTCAGCTTGCTTGAACGGCTTGCCCTGAATCTTGTTCAGGCCCTGCGCGTCCACCAGATACTTGGCGCGCAGCAGCATGATCAGCTGGCCCATATTCATCTCCGGGACCAGCACGTGCTTGTAGTTCTTCAACACTTCGCCCAGGTTGCGCGGCAGCGGATTCAAATAGCGCAAGTGCACGTGGCCGAGGCGGCGGCCCTTGGCGCGCTGCGCCTTCAGCGCCGCGGTGATGGGGCCGTGCGTCGAGCCCCAGGCGACGATGAGCAACTCGCCCGAGGAATCTCCTTCCGGCACTACATCCGGAATTTCCGCCGCAACCGTTTCCACTTTCGCGGCGCGCGTGCGCACCATGTGCTCGTGGTTCAGCGGGTCATAATTCACGTTGCCGGTCACGTCCTGCTTCTCGATTCCGCCGATGCGGTGCTCGAGGCCCGGCGTGCCGGGGATGGCCCAGGGGCGCGCCAAAGTGTCGGGGTCG
>Ga0210408_10003085_pt1 | contig 15583 bp, 10 predicted proteins | sample IncBWH4MmetaG_FD_155471 | JGI IMG/M metagenome (GOLD analysis project Ga0210408, IMG submission 155471) | Forest soil microbial communities from Barre Woods Harvard Forest LTER site, Petersham, Massachusetts, United States - Inc-BW-H-4-M | ecosystem: Environmental > Terrestrial > Soil >...
ACCCTGCTCGTCGTGCCGATGCTCAAGGACGACAACCTGATCGGCGCCTTCGGCATCTACCGTCAGGAAGTGCGCGCCTTCAGCGACAAGCAGATCGACCTCGTCAGGAATTTCGCCAATCAGGCTGTCATCGCCATCGAGAATACGCGATTGCTGAACGAGCTGCGCCAGCGCACGAACGACCTGACCGAGTCGTTGGAGCAGCAGACGGCCACGACCGAGGTCCTTCAGATCATCAGCAGCTCGCCCGGCGATCTCGAGCCGGTGTTCGCCGCCATGCTCGAGAAGGCGGTCCGCATCTGCGACGCCAGGTTTGGAAATATCTACCGCTGGGACGGCGAGGCCCTTCACCTCGCCACGACGCACAATGCACCGCCAGCCTGCGCCGAGGAGCGCAGGCGCGTGCCGCATTATCATCCCAGTCCGAAAATTGGTGTCGGACGTATGGTGGCCACCAAGAAGGCGGTCCACGTCGTCGATGCCGCAATAGAGCCTGCCTACATTGAAAGGCACCCGGCATACATCGCGGCTGTCGAACTTGGTGGTGCGCGGACGTATCTTACCGTCCCGATGCTGAAAGACAACGAACTAATCGGTGCCCTCAGCGTGTTCCGCCAGGAAGTCCGCCCCTCCACCGACAAACAGATTGCGCTGGTTACGAGCTTCGCCGCCCAAGCCGTGATTGCCGTCGAGAACGCGCGGCTGCTCAATGAGCTGCGCCAGCGCACCGACGAGCTTGGCCGATCGGTCGGCGAGCTGCGCGCGCTCGGTGAAGTGTCGCAGGCGGTGAACTCGACGCTCGACCTCGAAACCGTGCTCTCGACCATCGTCGCCAAGGCGGTGCAGCTCGCCGGCACCGATGCCGGTGCGATCTACGTGTTCGACGAGCAGCAGCGCGAATTTCGCCTGCGCGCCACCTATGGCATGGACCGGGAGCTGATCGACGCCCTCACGCATCGACATATTGACATGGCAGATCCGACGGTCGCGGCGGTGATGGCCCAGGGCGAGCCGACCCAGGTCGCCGACTTGCACGAGGAAGCCGGCTCGGAACTCAACGACATCACGCTGCGCGCCGGCTACCGCGCGCGTCTTGTCGCGCCGCTCGTCCGCGGCGACGATATCGTCGGCATGCTGGTGGTCCGCCGCCGCGCTCCCGGTGCCTTCGCGCAGAATATCGTCGAGCTGATGAAGATGTTCGCCGCGCAGTCGGTGCTGGCGATCCAGAACGCGCGGCTGTTCCGTGAAATCGAGGACAAGGGCCGGCAGCTCGAAGTGGCGAGCAGGCACAAGTCGCAGTTCCTGGCCAATATGAGCCACGAGCTGCGCACGCCGCTCAACGCCATTCTCGGCTACACCGAGCTGATCCTGGACAACATCTACGGCGAGGCGCCGGAAAAGATGCGCCATGTGCTCGAGCGCGTGCAGACCAACGGCAAGCATCTGCTCGGACTGATCAACGACGTGCTCGACCTGTCGAAGATCGAAGCCGGCCAGCTCACGCTGTCGCTGTCGGACTACTCGCTCGCCGAGCTGGTCCAGGGTGTCTATGTCGCGGTCGAGCCGCTGGCGACGCAGAAGAGCCTCGCGCTGCGCACCAGGATCGCCCGGGGCCTGCCGGTCGGGCGCGGCGACGAGCGCCGCCTCGCCCAGGTGCTGCTCAATCTCGTCGGCAATGCGATCAATTTCACGGAAGCGGGCGAGGTGGCGATCGAAGCCATCCACGCCGACGGCGCGTTCAGCGTCGCGGTGCGCGACAGCGGTCCCGGCATTGCCGCCGCCGACCAGGCGAAAATCTTCGAGGAGTTCCAACAGGTCGACAACACCTCGACGCGGCAGAAGGGCGGCACCGGGTTGGGGCTGGCGATCTCCAAGCGCATCGTCGAGATGCACGGCGGCCGCATCCTGGTCGATTCCGAGCTCGGCAGGGGATCGACCTTCACGATCACGCTTCCCGTCGATGCCGGCCGCGAGGCGCGCGCGACATGAGCAAGCGGATTCTGGTGGTGGAAGACCAGGAGGATAACCGGCAGATCCTGCGCGATCTGCTGGGCAGCGTCGGCTATCAGATCCTGGAGGCCGAGGACGGCGCGCGCGGCGTCGCCACGGCCGAGGCGGAGCGGCCGGACCTGATCCTCATGGACATCCAGCTGCCGCTGATCGACGGCTACGAGGCGACCCGGCGCATCAAGGCCAATCCGGCGTTGCGCGCCATTCCGATCATCGTCGTCACCTCCTATGCACTGAGCGGCGACGAGGACAAGGCCCGCGCCGCCGGCTGCGACGACTACATCACCAAGCCGTACAGCCCGCGCGCGCTGCTGGCGAAGATCAACGAGCACCTGCGCTGATGACGGTGTTGATCCGATCCCTTTCATCTTCCGCTCGTCGCCGCGCAAGCGGGGACCCAGGAGACTCCATTGCCATGAGCAGGCGCCTCGTGGATTCCCGCGTTCGCGGGAATGAGCGGCGAACGCGCTAGTGGAGCGGATTTGACATTCGCTACCCACGGGGCCGCTAGCTCGTGAAGCGAATGTCAAATCCAAAGCTCCACTGGCACTGATATTTGCTAGTGGTTCTTTTGATTCTAACATTCGCAATGAGGGCATGCGGAGCCGGGATGCGAATGTTAGAATCGGACCACTAGCCCTTCGCCGGACGTTCCGATGCACAAGCCACCGCGCATTCTCATCGTCGACGACAATGAGACCAATCGCGACATTCTCCGAACCCGCCTTGGGCGGCAGGGCTACGAGCTGATCGAAGCGGCCGATGGCGAGGAGGCGGTCGCGGCCGCCCGGCAGCATCATCCGGATCTGATCCTGCTCGACGTCATGATGCCGAAGGTCGACGGCATCGAAGCCTGCCGGCAGCTCAAGGCCGATGCCGATCTGCCGTTCACGCCGATCATCCTGGTCACCGCGAAGGCCGACAGCAAGGACGTCGTCGCCGGGCTCGAGGCGGGCGCCGACGAATATTTGACCAAGCCGGTCGACCAGGCCGCGCTCGCCGCCCGGGTCAAGTCGATGCTGCGGATCAAGGAGCTGACCGACGAGGTACGCGCGCAAGCCGCCGATCTCGCTTCCTGGAATCGCACGCTGGAGGAGCGCGTGGCGCAGCAGCTCGCGCATATCGAGCGCATGGACCGGCTGAAGCGCTTCCTGCCGCCGCAGGTGGCGGAGCTCGTCCTTTCTTCGGGCGACGATCGCGTTCTCGACAGCCACCGCCGCGACGTCTCGATCGTGTTCTGCGACCTGCGCGGCTTCACCGCTTTCGCCGAGACCGCCGAGCCGGAGGAAGTGATGACGATCCTCGGCGAGTACCACGCCTGCGCCGGCGCGATCATTCATAAATTCCAGGGCACGATCGAGCACTTCGCCGGCGACGGGCTGATGGCGATGCTGAACGATCCGCTGCCCTGCGCCGAGCCCTGCCTCCAGGCGGTGCGCATGGCCGCGGAAATGCGCGCCGAAGTCGGCGAGCTGACCGCCAAGTGGCGCAAGCACGGCTTCGAGCTCGGCTTCGGCATCGCCTACAGCTACGCCACGCTCGGCCGCATCGGCTTCGAGGGCCGCTTCGACTATGCCGCGATCGGCGCCGTGCCGAACCTTGCGGCGCGCCTGTGCGACGAAGCGAAGGACGGGCAGATCCTGATCGACGGCAAGGTCAAGGTCGCCGTCGAGTCGGCCGCGCAACTCGAGCCGCTCGAAGAACTGCGGCTCAAGGGGTTTCACCGGCCGATCAAGGCATTCAACGTCCGCACGGTGTCGGGGTAGCGCCAAGTTTCATTTTTCGTGACTCATTGAAGTTGCATTTTTTGTGAATCACGGGCCGCTCGTGAACTGGACCGGAGGAGGCGCGTGTGAAACGTTGGACCCTGATAGCTTTAGCTCCGCTGATTGCCGCGGGCCCCTGGCTCGCCGGCGCAACCATGGGGCCTTACGCAATGAGCCGAGAGCCGCGCTTTCCGCAGCTGACGATGGAGCAATTGAGCGACGCGCAGAAGCCGCTCGCCGAGCAGATCGTGAAGGTGTCGAGTGTCGGCCTCGGCGGACCGTACAATCCGCTGCTGCGCAGCCCGGTGCTCGGCCAGCGCATTTTCGATCTGTTCCACTATCTGCGCTGGGAGACGTCGGTGCCGCTGCGGCTCAACGAATTCGCGATCCTGATCATCGGCCGGCAGTGGCGCTCGCAGGTGGAATGGTTTGCGCATGCGCCGCTCGCCATCAAGGCCGGCCTCGCGCCCGCCATCGTCGCCGACCTCAAGGCCAACAGGCGGCCCGCGAACATGCCGCCGGAAGAGGCTGCGGTGTACGACTTCGTCACCGAGCTCACGACCCGGCACGAAGTGTCGGACGAGACTTTCGATCGCGCGAAACGGCTGCTCGGCGAGCAGCAGGTCGTCGACCTTACCGCGGTCGCCGGCAGCTACGTGAGCATCGCCATGCTTCTGGCGATGAGCGAGATGACCGTGCCGCCGGGCAAGGAGGAGCCGTTCAAGCCCGGCGAACCGTAATCTGCAACCAAGTTTGAAGCTGCTTGCGAGGCATCATCGCCATGACAGAAACTTCCACCCGCGACCTCGGCACCCTGTCGCATCTCGATGCGCTGCTGGCGACGGTCGGTCCCGTGCGCGGGCTGCGCATCCTCGACATCGGCTGCGGCGAGGGACACCTGGCGCGCGCCCTGGCCGAGCAGGGCGCCCGCGTCACCGGCTACGATCCGTTCATTGCGGAGACGCCGCTGACCGAGCAAGGCGCCGGCAGCTTCCGTCTCGCCAACGCCATGGCCGACGCGCTTCCCGAACCAGACCACGAAGCCGATCTCGTGCTCTTCGTGTTCTCGCTGCATCATGTGCCCGGCGCCAAGCTTGAACGCGCGCTCGCCGAGGCACGCCGGGTGTTGCGGCCGTCGGGGCGCCTCTACGTCGCCGAGCCGCTGGCGCAGGGCCCGCATCAACACATCATCGAGCTGTTCCACGATGAGACGGCGGTGCGCAAAAGCGCCGCCGACGCGCTTGCCCGGTTTGCGCGTCCGCAGTTCGCCACCGACCGCATCGCGACCTATGCCGAGAAGCGCAGCTATGCCGATTTCGACTCGTTTGCCGCGCGCATGATCGCCAACATGCGCTTCAACGGCTACAGCGAGGAAGCCGTGCTGGCGCCGGCGGTGCGCCGCCGCTTCGAGGAGACCCACGCCGCGCATGGCGGCAGGTTCGATCAGCCGGTCGGCATCGATTGTTTCGGTCCGGCCGTGTAAACCGCCGCGCGGCGTAACCACAATCCGTGAATATGGATTCCGGGCTCGCGGCCTGCGGCCGCGCCCCGGAATGACGACGAATGAGCGGCGCGCAACCTGTACGAAATCTCACCCGCGCCAGTAGCGGTCCTCCCAGCTGCGCGATAGCCGCATGGCGGAGAGGATGAGGCCGGCCATCGAATAGGTCTGCGGGAAGTTGCCCCACAGCTCGCCGGTCTGCGGGTCGACGTCCTCGGAGAGGAGGCCGTAGCGGTTGCGGTGGGCGAGCGCGTCGGTGAACAGGTCGCGCGCCGCCTCGCGCCGGCCGAGCGACCAGAGCGCGTCGATCAGCCAGAAGCGGCAGATCAGGAATGCGGTCACCGGCAGGCCGAAATCGTCTTCGCTGGCGTAGCGCATCACGTGCTTCTCGCGCACCAGTTCGCGCTCCATCGCGGCGACGGTTGAGACGAAGCGCGGATCGTCGACCTCGACGACGCCGAGGTCGGGCAGCAGCAGCACGCTGGCGTCGAGGTCGTCGGAGCCGAACGCCGCGGTGAAGGCGCCGCGCTTCTCGTTCCAGGCGCCGGCGATGAGCGCGGCGTGGATCGGCTCGGCGACGGCATTCCAGTGCTGCGCGCGCTCCTTGAGGCCAAGCCGCATGGCGATGGCCGCGAGCCGCGAACAGCCCGCCCAGCACATCGCCGCCGAATGGGTATGGACGCGCTGCCGCCCGCGGTATTCCCAGATGCCGGCGTCCGGCTCCAGCGCCTTCTTGGCGGCGCGGCTGCCGAGCGTTTCCAGGAGCCGGAACAAGCCCTCGTCGCCGGGCCGCGGCAGGCGGCGGTCGAAGAACATCGGCATGGCGGCGAGAATGACGCTCCCGTAGGTATCGTGCTGCGCCTGGCCGACGGCGGCGTTGCCGATCCGCACCGGGCCGTCGCCGAGGTAGCCTTCGAGATCCGGCGCGGTGCGCTCCTCGACCGTGGTCGTCGGCACCACGCTGTAGAGCGGGCGCAGCTCCTGGTCCGGCTTCGAGACGATCGACAGGGTGAAGGAGATGAACTCCTCCATCGTGCGCGTGGCGCCGATGCGGTTGAGCGCCTGGACGACGAAATACGCATCGCGCAGCCAGCAGTAGCGGTAGTCCCAGGTGCGCCCTGATCCCGGCGCCTCGGGAATCGAGGTGGTGTGCGCGGCGATGACGGCTCCGGTCTCGTCGAAATTGCTGAGCTTGAGCGTGATGGCGGCGCGGATGATCGCTTCCTGCCAGTCGACCGAGATCGACAGGCGGCGCACCCATTCCACCCAGTAGTCGTGCGTGCGCTCGGCGAATTCGCGGCAGGTCGACGACAGATCGCCCTGGAAGGGCTCGTCCGGCCCGAACACGAGGTGCACCGGCCGGGTGAGCACGAAGGGCGCCTCGCTCTCGATCAGCGAGAGCGGCGCGTCCGTCGTCAGGCGGATCACGGTGCCCTCGGCGGAATAGCGGATATGGTTGCTGCCAAGAGAGTGGTTCGTGAGCGGCTTGCCGTAGTCGCTCGCGGGCCGCATCCTGATGGTGATCCGCGGCAGGCCGGCGACCGGTTCGACGATCCGATAGAGCTGCGGCGGCCGGAATACGCGGCCGAACTGGCGGAAGCGCGGCACGAAGTCGGTGATCTGGACCTTGCCGCCGTTGCGGTCGGTCAGCACGGTCGAGACGATCGCCGTGTTGCGCATGTATTCCGACTGAAACTCCGCCATGTCGTCGAGCACGACGTCGGAGAATCCCTTCTCCTGCTTGCCCGCCAGCAATCGGCAGAAGATCGGGTCGCCGTCGAAACGCGGATAGCACCACCACACGATCCGCGCCGTCGGATCGACCAATGCGGCCGTGCGCCCGTTCCCGATGACGGCCAGATCCAGTCCGTGGCCTGTCATCATCCCGCGCTATCCCCGTGGTCGGCTACAATTCGCGCCAGCCACGAGCGTACGTCCTCAGGCTTGTCGAAGTGACCGTTGACGCCGGGAACGACCCGGCCGACGGAGAAGCCGAGGCCGCCGAATCGGGGAATGACGGCAAACACCGGCTCGTCGGTGGTGTCGTCGCCGATGAAAATCGGATGCCGGTCGGCGAACGGCGGATAGGTCATCAGTTCGCTCACCGCGAGCGCCTTGCTCACCCCGCTGGGCTTGACCTCGACCACGAGCTTGCCGGGCAGAATCTCGACCGAGCCCGCGGGCAGTTGCGCGCAGACATGGGCGACCGCGGCGCGCAGCGCCGGGCCGTGCTCGGGCGCAAGCCGGTAGTGCAGGGCGAGCGAGTAACCCTTGTCCTCGACCAGAATCCCCCGGCCGAGCTCGGTGATGGTCGCGAGCTTGCGCTTCAATTCCGCGCTCAACGAGCCGACGCGGGTTTGCGGCACGGTCCCCGGCACCGGGCGCATCTCGGCGCCGTGGCCGCCGATCGCCGCGAGCTGCAGCGGGGCGAAGATCAGGTCGATATCGTCAATCGGCCGGCCGCTGACCAGCGCCACCGCGCCGCCGGTCAACTCCTGCAGGCGGCCGAGCGTATGCCGCAGCGCCGGCGGCACCCAGACCTCCTGCGGCGCCGGCGCGATGTCGAGGATGGTGCCGTCGATGTCGAGCAGGATCGCGCATTCCCGCAAGTCGGAAGCGAGCGAGGTGTTCGCGATTTCCATGTCCAGGTCCGAAACGTCGCCTTGTCTGTGCACGTATGTATCCAATCAGTCGATAAATGATAAAGGCCGGCTGACCGCTTCGAGCGGCTTTCCTTCGGCCGCGACCCCGAAACGCACTTCGACCGCCGCGGCGAACAGCATGAACGCCGCCCCGATCGCGTAGCCGATGGCGACATTGCCGCGCGACCCGGTACTGATCAGGACGCCGAACAGGAGCGGGCCGCCGATGCCGCCCGCGCCAGTGCCGATCGCATAGAAGAACGCGATGGCAAGCGCACGCATCTCGAGCGGGAAGGTTTCGCTCACCGTGAGGTAGGCCGAGCTCGCCGCGGCGGAGGCGAAAAAGAAGACGCACGTCCAGCAGGCGGTCAGCGCCTGCGCCGTGAGCAGGTTCCGGCTGAACAGATAGCCGGTCAAGGCGAGCAGGATCCCCGACATAGCATAGGTCAGCGCGATCATGACCTTGCGGCCGACGGTGTCGAACAGACGGCCGAGCAGGACCGGTCCGAGCACGTTGCCTGCGGCAAATGGCAAGATGTACCAGCCCACCTGATCGGCCGGCGTGCCGTAGAAATTGGTCAGGATCAGCGCGTAGGTGAAGAAGATGGCGTTGTAGAAGAAGGCTTGTGCCGCCATCAGGGTGAGCCCGACCACGGTGCGCTCGGGGTAGGTCACGAACAACGCGCGGGCGACTTCGCCAAGGGGCGTGTGGTCGCGCATGCGCAGCCGAACGCGCGGCGCTGGCGTCACGTCGCGGCCGCCGACACCAACACGGGCCTCGATGCCGCGCACGACGGCCTCGGCTTCGGCGACAGAGCCATGGGTCATCAGCCAGCGGGGGCTTTCCGGAATCCAGCGTCGCATCAGGAGGATGATCAGTCCTATCAAAGCTCCGATCAGGAACGCGAGCCGCCAGCCAAGCCCCGGATCGATAAAGGCAGGATTGAGCAGGACGATCGAGCCGCCCGCCCCCAGCGCTGCTCCGATCCAGAAACTTCCGTTGATCAGAAGATCGGTCCAGCCGCGCAGGCGCGCGGGAATAAGCTCCTGAATTGTCGAATTGATGGCAGTGTACTCGCCGCCGATGCCGGTGCCGGTGAGGAACCGGAACACCACGAAGCTCCACACATCCCAGGAGAAGCCGGTGGCAGCGGTCGCCGTAAGATAGACGGCAAGCGTGATGAAAAACAACTTCTTGCGCCCCAGCCGATCGGTCAGCCAGCCGAAAAAGAAGGCGCCGACCACCGCTCCACAGAGGTAAGAGCTTCCTGCAATGCCGATCTGCGCATTGCTCAGACCCAGTCCGGAGCTTTGCGTCAACTCCCCGGAAAGCGCGCCCGCCAGCGTGACTTCAAGACCGTCGAGGATCCAGGTGATGCCGAGCGCAACAATGACGAGGATGTGGAAGCGTCCGACCGGCAGGGCATCAAGGCGCGCCGGAATGTCGGTCTCGACGACTATGCCGGTTTGGGTAGCGGTCGCCGCAATGGTCGGCTGTCCCCGAGGTTTGACGGCGCCGCTCAGCGGCGGATGCGGCGAATCCGGATGGGGCGATGCCTTGCGTGCCTGAACCATTCGGATTGCCACCCACGCACGGAATCCCGTTTATTAACGCCTTGAGCGCCCAAGTGTTCCGGAGCTGAATGGCCCGGATCGCTACAATACGGAGACGGCAGGCTACGGCAAGGGCGGCCCCCGAATCGTTGGGGCGCGACGGGCGTCAGCGTATTTTGCCAGGTGGCCGGGGTGGCGGGCCGCTCAGGAGGCTTTGCTCGTATCCTCGACGCCGACCGAGACCGGGATGGTGCGGCCGTCGCGCTGTACCTTGAGCCCGATTTCGTTACCGATCCCGATTTTCTCGATCTGGTCGGTGAGATCGGCGAGACGGTGCACCTGGACGCCGTTGGCGCCGACGATGACGTCACCCATGGCTCCGCTCGAGGGATCGACACCGCGCAATCCCGCTTTCGCGGCCGGCGAGTCGGGCACCACGCGCACCACCACGACGCCGTCGGTGCCGAGTTGGGAAGCCGCCTCGTCGCTGGCGATGATGACGCCGATGCCGGGCGTGGGGACGCGCCCGTTCTTGATGAGTTGCGGCACCACCTTGTTCACGGCATCGACGGGAATGGCGAAGCCGATGCCGGCATTCGAGCCGGACGGGGAGAGGATCGCGGTGGTGACGCCGATCAGGCGGCCGGCGGAATCGAGCAGCGGCCCTCCGGAATTGCCGGGATTGATCGCGGCGTCGGTCTGGATGACGTCCGCGAGTTCGCGCCCCTCGCTGGTCGGCAGCCGGCGCCGCAACGCGCTGATGACGCCGGTGGTGAGCGAGTGGTCGAGACCGAACGGGTTACCGATGGCGAAGGCCCATTGCCCGACCTGAAGATCGGCCGAGCTTCCGATCGCGATCGGCTTCGATAGCTGGCGCGAGTCGCGCAGGCGCACGACAGCGAGATCGTAGCTCGGAGCCGTGCCTATGACCTTGGCCGCGACGATGTCGCCTGCGGGCGTGCGCACGTCGATCGCGCTCGTTCCCTGCAGGACGTGATTGTTGGTGACGATGTGCCCGGCTTCGTCCCAGACGAAGCCGGTGCCGGTCTGCACCCCGACGACCTGATCGCCTTCCGGCGTGACCTGCTCCTGGCTTGCGCTGTGGCCGATCACCTGCAGGACCGAAGGCGACACGGCATTGAAGATGGCGATGGTCGTGCGTTCGGCCTCGGCCAGGCTGCCGCGCGCCTCGATCGGGCGGGGGCTGCGGCTCGAGAACAAGGATTCGTTGATGTAGGGCTGCGCGAAGATCGCCGCCAGTAGGACCAACACTCCGGCGAGCAGCACGCGCGTCAGTCGGTCGGTCACGTTTGCCTCTTGCTGCAACGGCAATCGGGGAAACGAGGAATCGCCGAACGGCGTTCCATCACCCTGTCGTGTGCGCGCTGTTTACCGCGGAAAATATTAATCCGTTCAACGCGCTTGCGCAGCGTTGCCGGAATAGGTGATGCGCCAGATCGTGCCGCCGGCATCCTCGGAGAGGAGCAGCGCGCCGTCGTTGTCGACGGCAACGCCGACCGGCCGGCCCCACAGTTCGCGGTCATCGATCACGAAGCCGGTGGCAAAGTCCTCATACTCGCCGGTCGGCACGCCGTCCTTCACGATGATGCGAATGACCTTGTAGCCGGTGGGTTTGGAACGGTTCCAGGAACCGTGCTCGGCGGCGAAGATGTTGCCGCGATATTCGGCGGGGAATTGCGTGCCTTCGTAGAACGTCATCTGCAGCGAAGCGGAATGCGCTTGAATGAGCACGTCGGGGACCGTGATCTTGTCTTTCAGGTCCGGCCGCTCGCCGCGGCGGCGCGGATCCTCGTTGGCGCCGATGTAGTACCAGGGCCAGCCATAGAACGCGCCTTCGCGCACGCGCGTGACGTAGTCGGATGGAACGTTATCGCCGAGCCCGTCGCGCTCGTTGGTCGAGCACCAGAGTTCGCCGCTCCCTGGCGCGACCGCCATGCCGACACAGTTGCGGATGCCGGTCGCGAAGATGTGGCCGTTCTTGCCCTGCGGATCGAACGCGAGCACCGCGGCACGGTCGGTCTCGTTGCCCCAGGCGGCGCCGAGCGCATGCGTGGATTGCCAGGCCTGCAATTCCGACGTGCTCAGCTTTCCCATCGCGTCGCCGACATTGGAGGCGGAGCCGACGGAGACGTACATCGTGCGTCCGTCGGGCGAGAACACCACGTCGCGCGTGCGGTGGCTGCCGCCAGTCGGCAGATGCGGCACGACGGTTTCGGCCGGTGCGCGCGCTTTGAGGTCGCCGCTGCGATAGGCGAAGCGGACGACGGAGTCGGTATTGCCGACATAGACCCACTCCGGATCACGGCCGGGCGGGTAGAAGGCGATGCCGAACGGTCCGCGAAGCCCGTCCGCGAACACGCTGGCCGACGCCGGTTGGCCGGGGTTAGGCCGCAGCACGCGGACCCGGCCGGTTTCGCTTTCGGCAGCGAATACGTCGCCGTTGGGCGCCACGCGAATGAGCCGCTGATGCGAAAGGCCGGAGGCCAACAACGTGACCTCGAAGCCAGTCGGAACGGCCGGTTTTTGCTGCTCGCTGCGGCGCACAGGGTAGAGAAAATCGGTTGCCGAACCGGCTTGATCGCCGGCCGGGAGGTCCTGCGGCCTGATCAGCCGCCGCGTTCCCGGTTTATCCAAGCGCCAATCGCCGAAGGCGGCTTTGCCTTCGAGCCTCGTTGCACCGGTCTCTGCCAGCAGCGGTAGTGCGGCACCCACGACCGCCGCCGCTGCGGCCGCCGCAACAATCGCATGAATGAGATGAGGCATGGCGCGCGTTCCCCGCGATTTTGCTACGTGAACAAGTCGGCGTCTGGCGGGTTCCATTGTTGCCTGTTCGTGGAAGTCGCGCTCCATTGCGCGGGTCATGCGAAAGCAGCGCGGCAAGGCGTCGAGCGAAGCGCCCCCGGGCGTCCGTTCTCGATGGCTGCGCTTAATGCGTAATGACATGCGCCATAACGTTCTGTGAATCACGTTCTGTGATCATCCGCCGATCGGCCGTCCGGCACCGCACGGAATTCCCGTCTTGATCGACAGGATTGCCAGCAAGTTGGAGATACCGCGGCGGCTGCGCGCCATGGTGCGGGCGCGTGAGTCGAGCCTCATCGCGCTCGCGGCGCTGGTCGGGGCCATCGCCGGCCTGGTGGTCGCCGCGATGAGCACCGGCGTCGACGTGCTGCACCAGCTGCTGTTCCGCCTCGACCCGGGCGAGCGGCTCTCCGGGCTGTTGCGGCTCGACCCGGTCGTGGCGTTGACCGTGCCGCTGGCCGGCGGCGCCGTTTTCGGCATCGCGACGGAGCTGATCGCGCGCTGGCGGCCGGAGCGGGAAATCGATCCGATCGAGGCGAATGCGTTGCATGGCGGCCGCATGTCGCTTCTCGGCAGCATCATCGTCGCCGCGCAGACGGTGTGGTCGAGCGGCGTCGGCGCCTCGGTCGGCCTCGAGGCCGGCTATACGCAGCTCGGCGGCGGCATCGCCTCGCGCCTCGGCATGGCGTTTCGGCTGCGCCGCGCCGACCTGCGCATCCTGGTCGGCTGCGGCGCCGCTGGCGGCATCGCCGGCGCCTTCGGCGCCCCGCTCGCTGGCGCGTTCTACGGCTTCGAGCTTATCATCGGCGGCTATTCGCCAAACAGCCTGGCGCCGGTCGCCGCCGCGGCGCTGATCGGCTTTTTGGTGGCGCATGCGCTCGCGCCCGCCGACATCGGCGTCGTCGCGCCGGAGCGGATGGCCGTGGGGGTCCACGATTTGGTCATCGCCGCGACCATCGGCCTCCTCGCCGCGGCGCTCGGAATTCTGCTCATGCGCGGGGTCGCGCTGTGCGAAACGCTGTTCGTGCGGCTGCGGGTGCGGCCGGCCTTGCGCACCACGATCGGCGGCCTCGTCGTCGGCCTGCTGGCGATGGTGACGCCGCAGGTGCTGTCGTCGGGTCACGGCGCGCTGCGTCTTTCCGGCGTGTTCACGCTGTCGCTGTGGACCGTGGCGTCGATCTTGGTGCTCAAGATTGCCGCGTCGATTGTCTCGCTCGGCTCCGGATTCCGCGGCGGCCTGTTCTTCTCCTCGCTGCTCATGGGCGCGCTCGGCGGCGATCTCCTGGCGATCGCGCTGACCATGGCGTGGCCGAGCGGCCACTTCGATCCCAACGCCTACGCGCTGATCGGCATGAGCGCGCTGTCGGCCTCGGTGGTCGGCGGACCGCTGACCATGACGTTCATCGCGCTCGAGACGACCGGCGACCTCTGGCTGACCACGGCGGTGCTCATCGCCGTGATCATCTCCGCGCAGATGACGCGGGAGGTCTTCGGCTATTCGTTCGCCACCTGGCGCTTCCATCTGCGCGGCGAGACCATCCGCAGCGCCGCCGACATCGGCTGGATGCGCGAACTCACTGTCGGCAAGATGATGCGCCGCGACATACGGACCGCGGCGGCGGCCGGCACCATCGCTGCCTTCCGCGACGCCTTTCCCGTGGGCTCGACCACCTACGTGATCGCGGTCGACGACGACAAACGCTATGCGGGCATGGTCCGCGTCGCCGATGCCCATGCCGCCGAAGTCTCGCCCGGCGAGGCGGTGCGGGACCTGCTCCACTCGGCGAACGACATGCTGCTGCCGGGCATGGCGATCAAGGATGCGGTGCTCGCCTTCGACCGCGCCGAGGCTGAGTCGCTTCCGGTCGTCGATTCCTACCTCGATCGCCGGGTCGTCGGGCTCCTCACCGAGGCCCATGCGCTGCGCCGCTACTCGGCCGAGCTGGAGCGGCGGCGGCAGGAGCTTATCGGCAAGGGTTAGGAGCGCACGGCGTTCCCGTCGACGGCGCGGATCTCGCCTAAATCTTTCACGCCGCAATGTTGGGAGCGTGGGTCTCGATTGCTTTTGTGCACCGCACGCGTAAGGTCGTAGCCTCCGGGATTGTTGAATCGAGGTGATCGGAGCCCGCTCATGCCCCTTGCCGCATCTTCTGCGCCGGCCGGCCACGACGTGGCGGCGACGTTGCATCAGGCGGTGCAGGCGGCCGAGGCCCTGCTGGCGGATGCGCAGCGGGCGGTGGCGCAGCGGGTGATGAACGATGGCCGCGCGATCCCGCGCAGCTTCGACCGCGAGCAGCGCGCGACCCACGGCCTCGCCTGGCTCGCGACCTATGTCGAAGCGCTCCGCCAGCTCGCCGCCTATGCCGAGCGCCTCGCCGCGGACGGCAACTTCGGCGAGGTCGAGCAACTCCTGGTGCACATCGGCGCCGGCGAATATCTGGCGCAGATTCTCGGCGGCATTCCCATGAGTCAGAACGAGATCGTGCGCCTTGCCGATCTCGGCCTCGCGCCATCGGCCGTGGCAGCGCGCGTGACGCCGGCGGTGGAGCGCCTCATCGCCGCCGGCAACACCGCGCCGCGCCGCGCGCGCCTCGCCGAGCTGATGCGCCAGCGCCCGGAAGCGACGGTCGGGACCTGCGGCCTCGACGAGACGCTCGATTCGATCCGCGAGGAGATGCGCAAGTTCGCCGACGGCCAGGTCGTGCCGCACGCGCAGCAATGGCACCTGCGCAACCACTACATCCCGCTCGACGTCATCGCGCAGATGTCGGAGCTCGGCGTGTTCAGCCTGACCATCCCCGAGGATTACGGCGGCATGGGGCTCGGCAAGGAATCGATGTGCGTCGTCTCCGAGGAACTCGCCCGCGGCTATATCGGCGTCGGCAGCCTCGGCACCCGCTCCGAGATCGCCGCCGAGCTCATCCTCGGCAGCGGCACCGAGGAGCAGAAACGCAAATGGCTGCCGAAGATTGCCTCGGGCGAGGTGCTGCCGACGGCGGTGTTCACCGAGCCGAACACCGGCTCCGACCTCGCCTCCCTGAAGACGCGCGCCGTCCGTCACGGCGATACTTATAAAGTCTACGGCAACAAGACCTGGATCACGCATCCGGTGCGCGCCGACCTGATGACGCTGCTCGTTCGCACCAACCAGGCGGAGAAGAGCTATCGCGGCCTCTCCATGCTGCTCGCCGAGAAGCCGCGCGGCAGCGACGCGGACCCGTTCCCGGCGCGCGGCATGTCCGGCACCGAGATCGAGGTTCTGGGCTACCGCGGCATGAAGGAATACG
>Ga0210408_10003087_pt1 | contig 15578 bp, 16 predicted proteins | sample IncBWH4MmetaG_FD_155471 | JGI IMG/M metagenome (GOLD analysis project Ga0210408, IMG submission 155471) | Forest soil microbial communities from Barre Woods Harvard Forest LTER site, Petersham, Massachusetts, United States - Inc-BW-H-4-M | ecosystem: Environmental > Terrestrial > Soil >...
TGTGGACGGCCCTGGACCGCACCCGCTACATGCAGTCCTCCAAGACCTTCGTGCTGGTCGACCGGCCGTTCTGGAAGGACAAGGACCCGCGCACCGGCCGCGACGTGATGAGCATGACGCTGACCGACCGGCTTACCCGCGGCACCTACCTGTTCGACAACGGCGAGGGCCAGCCGGGCGTAATCTGCCTGACCTACTCCTGGATGAGCGACGCGCTGAAGATGCTGCCCGAGCCGGTCGAGCGCCGGGTCCAGCTCGCGCTCAACGCGCTCCGCAAGATCTACCCCGACCTCGACATCGCCAGCCACATCATCGGCGACCCCATCACCGTGTCCTGGGAGGCAGACCGGCACTTCCTCGGCGCGTTCAAGGGAGCGCTGCCCGGGCACTACCGGTACAACCAGCGGATGTACGCCCATTTCATGCAGGACGACACACCACCGGAGCAGCGGGGCATCTTCATCGCCGGGGACGACGTCTCCTGGACCCCCGCGTGGGTCGAGGGGGCCGTCCAGACCTCGCTGAACGCGGTCTGGGGCATCATGCACCACCTGGGCGGCATCACCCACCCGGACAACCCGGGGCCCGGAGACGTCTTCGCCGATATCGCGCCGATCGAACTCCCCGATTGAGCAACCGGATTGAGCTGACGGCCGGCGGCCGGGTGCGCCGCTTCGCGCTGCGCCTGCCCCGGCCCCGGTCCAGCGGCGGGATTCCCCTGGTGATCGTGCTGCACGGCAACCATCCGGACGCCACCGGGCTGATGATGCGTGAGTGGACCACCTTCGACGAGCAGGCCGACGCGTTCGGGTTCGCCGTCGCCTACCCGGACGGCGTCGGCGGCTGCTGGGCCGACGGACGCGGCGTCACCGCGGCCGACGAAGCGGGCGTGGACGATGTCACGTTCCTGCGCGCTCTCGTCGGCGCGTCGGCCGAACGGTACGGCACGTTTGCCGACCGCGCGGTGGTGGCAGGCGTGTCCAACGGCGCGTTCATGGCCCACCGGATAGCGATCGAGGCGAGCGACCAGGTGGCGGTGTTCGGCGCCGTCGCGGGCGGGCTGCCGGCCAGCCTGCGCGACACGCGGCCCGCCCACGCCGTGTCGGCGATGCTGATTCACGGCACGGCCGACCAGGTCTCCCCGATCGAGGGCGGCTACTCACGGCACCGCGGCCCGAACGGAGAACTGCGCGGCCGGACGCTATCGCTGGACGAGACGGCCGGGTTCTGGCGCGCCGCTGACCGCTGCCCGCCCGGCCCCGGCGACACCCGCACCACCGAGTTCTCGAGCCGGACCACGGCCGCCGCCGGCGTCGGCGGCACCCGGGTGGCGGCCTGGACGGTGTTCGGGGGCGGCCACACCTGGCCGGGCGGCAAGCCGTTCCCCGGGGTGGCCGAGACGGGCCCCGCGGAGTTCGACCCCGCCGAGGAGATCTGCCGCTTCGCCGGGCCGCTGCTCGCGCCCGCCCAGAGCCGGCGGCTTTAACGCGCCGTCCCTTGTGCTGGGCGCGAGGTGTCGTGGCCCAGCGATTGTGGCCATCGCCAAGGCCGCCGAGTCCGGGCCCTGATGCCCTTTCCCGCCGGCTCCGCCGCGTGTACTGAAGGTAACGAGGGTTCCGAGCACAACTGGAGGATGACGGTGCTGTACCACGCCGACGTGATCGGCTCGCTGCTGCGCCCGCGCTACCTCTCGGAGGCGCGGGCCGCGCTGGCGGCGGGCCGGATAAGCAATGAGGACTTCAAGCGGATCGAGGACCGCGCGGTCGACCAGGCGATCGCGATGCAGGAGGCCTGCGGGCTCGACGTCGTCAACGACGGCGAGCTGCGCCGGTTCTCGTTCCTGGACCACCTGCTGGGGGACATGGAGGGCGTCACCGACATGCCCGGGGCGCCGGTGCACTTCCACGCCCCGGATCCGGCCCAGGACTGGAACTGGCACCCGCCGTTCACCGTCACCGGACGGATCCGGCCCAAGGGCCCGATGATGACCATCGAGGAGTTCAGCTACGCGCGCGGACGGGCCCGGGTCCCGGTGAAGATCACGATGCCGAGCCCGCTGGTCATGTACGGCGCGTGGTCACCGGAGCATTCCCGCCCGGCCTACTCCGACGCGTTCGAGCTGTTCGCCGACGCCGCCGCCATCATCCGCGCCGAGGCCGCCGAACTGGCCCGGCTCGGCTGCACCTACATCCAGATCGACTCGCCCGACCTCGGCACGCTGGTCGACCCGGAGAACCGCGCGCTGCGCGAGAACCTGGGCATGGACACCGAACGCACCCTCACCGAGGGCGTCGACATCATCAACTCCGTGGCCGACGTGCCCGGGGTCACGTTCGGCCTGCACATCTGCAAGGGCAACTACGAGAGCAAGTGGATCGCGACCGGCGGCTACGAGTTCACCGCCGACAAGGTGTTCAGCCGGTCGGGCAACTTCGACGTGTTCCTGCTCGAGTACGACGACGAGCGTTCTGGCTCCTTCGAGCCGCTGGCCAATGTGCCCGACGACAAGATGGTCGTGCTGGGGCTGGTGTCGAGCAAGCTCCCCGGGATCGAGCCGGTCGACGAACTCATCGCCCGGATCGACGAGGCCGCCCGCTACGTCGGCAAGGAGCGGCTCGCGCTGTCTACCCAGTGCGGGTTCTCGCCGGTGTCCATCGGCGGGAACCTCATCAGCGAGGACACCCAGCAGCGCAAGCTCGAGCTGGTCGCGGAGGTGGCCCACAAGGTCTGGTAATGCGCATCCGCCCGCCGGGCGCGCCGGCGCTGTCGCTAGGCTGACCACTGTGACCACTGACGCGCCATCCGGGGGATTCCTGCACATCGTCGTCGGCTACGACGGTTCTCCGCCGGCGACCCGTGCGCTTGACGCCGCGGTCAGGCTGCTCCAGGGCCGGCCCGGCCGCATCGAGGTCGTGTGGGTGGCTCACCTGTCGAGCACCGTCATGATGTCGGCGGGCGCCATCGCCGAGATGGAAGAAAGTTTCAGCGAGCTCGCGCCTGAAATGCGCGACCAGGCAGCTGCGCAGCTAGATGGCAGCGGGCTCGACTGGGGGTTCGAGCAGCTGCAGGGGCTCATCGCCGACGAGCTGATCGCCATGGCCACCGGCCTTCGCGATGCCCGCCCCGGCCAGACCGTGGTGATCGTCGTCGGGAGCTCGTCCCACGCCACGCACCGCGTGGTCGGGTCGGTCACCGTCAGCCTGGCCCGCCACTCACCGGTTCCCGTCATCATCGTGCCGTAGGCCGGTCCGGGGAGCATCGCTAGATCACGGCCCGGGCGCGAGACGGCCGACGACCTCACCGGGATCCGCGGCCGCGTTGGCGTGGCGGTGCACGACCTTCCACTCGCCGTCCTCGCGCCGGAAGATCGTCGTCACGCGCAGCACGTACGGCCTAGGCTCGGCGCCGTTGACCGACGCCGTCGTGTGCTCGAGCGCGACGGTGTAGGCGAGGTCGCCGGAGGCTTCGGCGGCCACGATCTGGTTCTGGTACGACAGGCAGCCCGAGAACTGCTGCCCGAGCGTATCGAAGATCGGCCCGATCTCGCCCCATCCGCGCCCGGATATCGCCGCGCCGAACAGCGTCAGCGGCTCGGCGCGCGACCACATCGCGCTGCGCGGCCCGGAGTCGCCGTTGTGCAGCGCGGTCTCGGCTTCGGTAATCCGCGGACCTATCGTCGCCAGGAACTGCTCGGTCTCTGTCATCGATCCCACCCTCACGTCATCGGCCCCACCCTAACGTCACCGGCCTCACCCAGGGTGGGCTAAGGGCCGGCTCAGACGGTGATGACGATCTTCCCGCGGGCGTGCCCGGCGTGCAGATGGCGTACGGCCTGGGGAGCCTCGGCTAGCGGGTAGGTCCCGCCGATGACCGGGGTGACCTGGCCGGTTTCGATAAGCCGGTGCAGTGTGTCGAGGTCGGCCTGGCGGTGCCGGGAGACGAACGTGGTCAGCCGCTGGCGGATCAGCACGGAGAGCGCCAGCGCGCGGAGCTGCCGTCCGACCCCGGTCCACCGGGCCCCCTCGCCGCCGGCGATGACGAGCGTTCCGCGGGGAGTCAGAGCCCGCCGCAGCCGCGACAGGCGGCTGTTCCCGCCGATGTCGAGGATCAGGTCGTAGTGCCGCTGGCCGTCGGCGAAGTCCGCCCGGGTGTAGTCGATCACGTGATCGGCGCCGATCGAGCGGACCAGGTCGGCCTTGGCCGTGCCGCACACCCCGGTCACCTCGGCCCCGAACGACCTGGCGATCTGCACAGCGTAGCTGCCGACGCCTCCCGAAGCACCTATGACCAGGACCTTCTGTCCCGGCTTGATGCGCCCGGCGTCGCGCAGGCCCTGAAGGGCGGTCAGCCCGGACACCGCGACGGCGCTAGCCTGTTCGAAGCTCAGCGCGGCTGGCCTGCGGGCCAGCGTGTCTTCCCGCGCGGCGGCGTACTCGGCGAACGAGCCACGGGCGATGCCGAACACCTCGTCCCCGACGGCGAACCTGGTCACGGCCGGGCCGACCGCGACAACCGTGCCCGCCACGTCAAGCCCGGGCACCTTGTTCCGCGGCCCGCGGAACCCGAAGCCCAGCAGCCGCATCAGGTACGGCTGGCCTGCCATCACATGCCAGGTACCCCGGTCCACCCCGGCCGCCCGGACCTGGATGAGGACCTCGCCGTCGCCGATGTCCGGCCTGGTCACCTGGTCCAGCCGCATCACGTCCTCGGGCACGGTGCCGTACCGGCTCTGCGTGATCGCCCGCATCGCGGCCGGTTCGGCCACCGCGACCGGTTCGGCCACCGCGACCGGTTCGGCCGACCCGGCTGGCTGCTGTGTCATCTTCATCGCGCCTCCCATTGGCTTACACTGTAAGTACTGTAGGCTTACGGTGTAAGTAATGTCAAGCCTGAGGACAGGAGCGCAGGATGGCGGCAACCGGCAACGCCGCGGCCCGGCGGGCGCCGCTCAGCCGCGACCAGGTGCTCCAGGCCGCGATCGCCCTCGCCGACGAAGGCGGCGTCGGCGCCCTCAGCATGCGCAAGCTGGGTCAGGTCCTCGGGGTCGAGGCGATGTCGCTGTACAACCACGTGGCCGGCAAGGGCGACCTCCTAGACGGAATGATCGACGTCGTGTTCAGCGAGATCGGCCTCCCGGTCGCCGGCGGCGGGTGGAAGTCGGCCATGCGCGAGCGGGCCATCAAGGTTCGCGCGGTCCTGGGCCGTCACCGCTGGGCGATCGGCCTGATGGAATCGCGGAGCTCACCCGGACCGGCCACGCTCCGCCACCACGACGCCGTGCTCGGGTGCCTGCGCGGGGCAGGCTTCTCGGTGGGGCTGACCGCCCACGCCTACTCCCTGCTCGACAGCTACATCTACGGGTTCGCGTTGCAGGAAGCGAGCCTGCCGTTCGGCACCCCGGAAGAGACGGCGCAGGTCGCGCACGAGATCGCGGGGCAGATGCCGGCCGGCGAGTACCCGCACCTCGCCGAGCTGGCCGCCGTGCATGTCCTGCAGCCCGGCTACCAGTACGGCAGCGAATTCGAGATCGGGCTGGATCTCATCCTGGATGCCCTCGAGCGGATCGCCGCGCGCGACACGACGTAGCCGACGGCGTCTTTTGGGTAGTTCCGGCCGCTCGGTGCGTGCTTGTGATGCAGCCTGGGGGATTAACCACACTTAACGCGTGGGGTTGCCGTCCAGCCGAAGGCCTGATCCGTGTCCCGAAAGCCGCCGCGATCGTCACCCGGCCACGCCGGCGCGGCTTCCCGGCACCGCAAGCCGCCTTCGGCGGCACGCAAGCCGTCAGCGCGGAAGCCGTCCGCGCGGAAGCCGTCCGCGCGGAAGCCGTCGCTGGCCGCGGCCGCGCTGCGCGGCAGGGTCGCCCGCGTCGCGGTCGGCGCCGTGGCTGCCACGGCGATCCTCGTCACCGCCTGGCCGGCCGCATCCCACCTGCTCGTGCGGGCATCCGACCTGGCCTGGGTCGCCCAAGCCGACGCATTGGGCATGCAGCTCGCGTCCTCGCTGGCCGCCAAGGCCGCCGAGCAGCCCGAGCTCGTCAGCGAAGGGATCGCGGTCGTGCCCGGCTACCGCAACCCACTGCGTGACGTCAGCGGCCTGAACCCCGAGCGCATCGACATGGGCGTCGACTTCAGCGGGTCAGGCCCGGTCTACGCTCTCGGCAACGCCGTGATCACCAACGCGTCCGGGAATGCGGCCGGGTGGCCGGGCGGAGGGTGGATCACCTACAAGCTGACCGACGGGCCCGATGCCGGGCTGATGGTCTACCTAGCCGAAGACGTCACGCCGACCGTGCAGGTCGGCCAGCACGTGTCGTCCGCCACCGTGATCGGCACCATGTTCGCCGGAGGCGACGGCATCGAGACCGGATGGGCGCAGCAAAACGGCCTCTCCGCGGAATCGCAGCTCGCGGAGGCCGGGGGCGTCGGCGGGAACGGCCCGTTCCCGACCAGGATCGGGCTCAGCTTCGAAGAGCTGCTCCAGTCGCTCGGAGCGCCGACCGCACCCAACCGCACCCAGGCCCCCTTCGGGCTTCTTCCGCCGGGTTACCCGGCCATCGGGACGTAGCCGAGATCCCTGCTGGAGCGAACGTTCAGCCACCTTTCAGAAACGCGCGCTATCTTTTCCGGCATGGACGAATTCCGCGCCCGCCGCGTGGTCGACGCCCTGCGTGACCGCGGCGTCAACGCGCACCTGCTCCGCGGCGGCATCGGCCAGTTCGGCATCCGCGTATCGCTGACCGGCGGTCGCGAGGCCGAGTGGGACACAGACGGCACGGCGGGCCTGGAGGCCCAGGTCATGCGCGACGGCATGCTCGTCGGGTTCGTGCCCCAGATCGAAGGCTCCGAGGACTTCGACGAGGCTCAGACCGTCGACGCGATTGCCCGCACCGACTACGACCAGCCCGTCGCCCGCCAGCGTGCCGTCGCGCCCCCGCCGGGTCCTGCGCTCACCCGCGAAGGCGGCGTCTTCCGCCGATTCCTCGACGGCTTCCGCTACCGGTAAGGCGTCCGCGCCGTGCAGCACATCCTTGCTCTTTCCCGGTCGGCCGTCATGATCAGGCACTGGTTCGAGATCGACCTCGACAATGCTTCCATGGAGCACGGTGCCCGGATCGAGATCCGGGAGCTGGCACGCCATCCGCATCGAGGCAGCGAGTCGGCGTCCCAGCTCACCACCGTCGATCGCCCGCTGTGGCGGGCTGATCTGTTCGACCGGCTGGGGGATCCTCCCGGCAGCTTCTCCGTCGCCCATTTCCATCCGCGGTTCACGGGCAATGAACCGTCTGCCCGGTTCTGGGATGCCGCCCTGAGCGCCGACCCGTGGACCTGGCTCGGCGATCAGATCACCAGCCTGGGCACCGCCGCCGGGGGAGAGGGCTGGCCGATCGATCCCGCGGACGCGGCGGAACTTCCCGGCCTGGCCAGTGCCGTGGTAGCGACGGCGCGGCAGCTCGGGCCGGCCGAGTGCCATTCGCCGGCGGAGTGCTTCCACCTGACCAGGGATGTCCAGGACGCCGTCCAGCTCATGATCGCTACGTTGCGCGTGCCGGAGCATCTGGACCGGGATCGTGCGGCACCCTGGCTGGCGCATTCCTGACCGCCAGGCGGCTAGGTCCTGGAGGGAGCGGGCATGCGCGTGGTGGTGGCGGGCGCCGGGTTCGCCGGCCTGCTGGCCGCGTACCGGGTCGCTGAGGCTGGTCACGAGGTGGTCGTGCTCGAGGCGCGGGACCGGGTCGGCGGCCGGGTGTGGTCGCAGGAACTGGTGCCCGGTGACCCGCGCACCGTGGTCGAGCGCGGCGCCGAGTTCGTGCTGGACGGATACGACCGGATGCGGACGCTGGCCGGTGAGTTCGGCCTGCAGTTCGCGGAGATGGCCATGTCCTACTACGAGCGGGAGCCGCGCGGCGGGGCGCCTACCACGCACCAGGAGATGGCCCGGTGCGCTGAGGTCGTGGCGGGCGCGGCCGCCTCGGCCCGGCCCGGCACGTCCCTGGCCGAGGTGGTCGCCGGCTGGCCAGGGTCTCCGGCCGCCCTGGCCCCGTACGTGGCCCGGATCGAGGTCACCCACGGCGTGGCGGCCGGGGAACTTGCCGCCGCGGCGGTCACCGACGTCACCGGCGGCTTCAGCCGCCGGCCGTGCTGGCGGGTGGCGGGGGGCAACCAGCAGGTAGCCCGGCACCTGGCCCGGTGCCTGGGGACGTCCGTCCGGCTGCGCAGCGCGGTCCGCTCGGTCGAGCATGACCAGGACAGAGTGCGGGTGCTCACCGATGACGGCGGCGTCACCGGCGACGCGGTCATCCTCGCCGTGCCGATGGCCGTCCTACGGTCCCTGCCGTTCTCACCCGAGGTTCCCCGGACATACCGGTCGGCCTGGCAGCGGGCCGGCCTGGCGCACAACGCCAAGCTGCACATGCCGCTGACCAGGCCCGCAGCCGCCTCGGCCGTACAGAGCGTGCCGGACAGGTTCTGGACCTGGACCGCGGCCGACGGGTCGGGTCAGGTCCAGCCGGTCCTGCACGCGTTCGCCGGTACCGAGGAGGCTCTGGCCGCCCTGGGCGTAGCCGAAGGGCCGGCCGCCTGGGCGTCCCGGGCGGCGGCCCTACGGTCCGAACTGTCGGCCGACCGCAGCCGGGCCATGCTCACCACCTGGAACGACGACCCGTGGGCGGGCGAGTCGTACTCCGCGCTGACCGTGGCCGTGGCCGACGGGGACGATGACCTCATCGCCGCCCCGCTGGGCCGGGTTCACTTCGCCGGAGAGCACACCGCCGGAGCCTGGGCGGGCCTGATGGAAGGCGCGCTGCGCTCCGGCGCCCGCGCCGCCAGCGAAGTCCTCGCCCATGCGGGCCCATGGCGACCGACGCCGACTCACGGGAGTACCAGGTAGCAGGAAACGGCTGTGTGAGGTCTGCAGCCAGCCGGACTCGGCTGACCAGCCTCAGCACAGGAGTCCCGTCAGCCCCTCACGGCGCAGGAGTCCGGCCCCGCGCGCCCTCGCAACCGTCACGATGTAACATCGTGACAGTTATAACCGCAAGAATGTAACATCGCTGCGGTTACGCCCCCCGGCCATGTGCAAGCCATGAGGCTGAGGTGACGGACGAGGCGCAGCGGGATCAGTCTGAGTCAGTCCGAGCACAGGCAGAACGGGTGTCCCGCCGGATCGAGGAACACCCGGAAGGATGTGCCGGGCTGATGCTCGTGCTTGGTCGCGCCGAGGTCGAGCACCGCCGTCTCGGCAGCGTCGAGGTCGTCGACGATCACGTCGAGATGCATCTGCTGAGGCACCTCCTGAGCCGGCCATCGTGGAGGGACATACCCCTCCACCTGCTGGAAGGAGATGCACTGACCGTAGTCCGCGCGGACCTCAGCCCAGCCGGATGAGATCTCGGCCTTCCAGTCCAGCATCGCGCCGTAGAACGTCGCGAGAGCGCCAGGATCGGGACAGTCGATGACGATGCTTGGGAAGCGTGCGATAGCCATGCGGGCACGGTACGCGCAATCGCGGACAGAAATGGTCCGGGTTTCCCGCGGCCGGTCGGCGTGACGTCCTGCGGCGCCCGCCCAGCGCGGACGGCTACGTCGTTTTCAGTAGCTGCTGGATGACCGGCAGCACGCTGCTCGCGCTGCTGGCCTGCAAGCCGCCATTGTCGATGGCCGGGTGACAGCCGACGAGGATGGTGATCATGACGGGAGGGCCCTCGGAGTAGGAGAAGAAAACCTGGTAGGACGTTGAAGGGCCGGGCGTGCCGGAACAGCTACGGGTCGATGAGCGGGCGGGCAGCCGGTTGAGCGCGGAGACCAGGGCCTGGTAGCCGGAAGTAAGCGTGAGCGGGCGGGCCTTGGGGGCACAGATGGTTACGGACGTCGAGCCCGCGGGAACCATCGCCGAGTCCTGGCCGAGCCGGCCAATGTCCTGGTAAGACCCGTTGCAGGACACCGGCCGCCGGGCGGGCCACCGGCCGGAGGCGAACGCCTTGCTCACGGCGGGGCCGACGATGCCGGAGCTGGTGAACTCGCCGTTGGAGGTGCCGACGCACCCGTTGGGATCGTCGGTGGCGGCGACCCAGATCCTCGCACCGCCCGGGTAGGCGAGGCCGATCAGGTAGTTGGTCTGCGGCCCGCCCACGAGCGTGCACGGGATCTGCTGAGCGGGGCGGTGCGGTTGCCAGGTGAGCTGGGCGGCGAGCCCGGCGAGGCCGCCGGCCAGTGATCGCTGCCCCGACAGCGCCCAGCCGGCCTGCTGCTTCGTGGTGTTGCTGCCACGGTAGGCGCAGATCAGCGCCGACGTAGGCGTGAATTGCGGTACCAGGCGCGAGCTCCCGTCGACGCGGGCCGGTTTGGCAGGCACCCACGGGGCCCGATGGGCATAACTCGCCGGGCAGGACAGCCGCACCGCCGGGACGGGCCTGCCCTGGGTCGTCGCCGGTGCCCGCTGGTGGCCGCCCAGGAGCCCGCCGGCCCAGGCGCTGCCCGCCACCACGACGGCGACGGCGGCCGCGACCATGAACGGCACGAACCAGCCGGAGCGGCGCCGGGGCGGGGCCGCCTGTTCCAGGGCGCGGAGCAGATCCGCCGCGCGCGGCGCCTCGTCATCATGCCCGGCCATCACCCGGCTGATGTCGTCCTCGAGCTTGCTCACGTCCGGTCCTCCTCTGCGCTGGCGGCCGCAACCAGTGGCCGCATGGCAGCAAGCCCTCGCCGGGCGAGGCTGCGCACACTCGCCTCCCGGCAGCCGAGCAGGGCTCCGATCTCGTGGTCGGCCAGGCCCTCGTAGTAACGCAGTACCAGCACCGCGCGCTGCCGTTCGCTGAGCGCTCCGAGCGCGGCCCACAGCTCCGCCTGATCGGCAGCCTGGTCTTCGAGGCACCCGGCCGCCGGCCGCTCGGGTACCACGTCGGTCACGACCTCGGTGCTGCTGCGCAGCCGGCGGGTGCGCACGTACTCGTTGATCACCGCACGGCGCAGGTAGGCATACCAGTCCTCGGGCGCGAGGCCACGACGGCGCACCGACCGGTACACGCGCAGCAGCGCTTCCTGCACCAGGTCCTGCGCCGCTGCGGCATCATGGGTCAGCTGATACGCCACCCGCAGCAGCCGGTCACCGGAATGCTCGACCAGCTCCGTCAACACGTCGTCCAGATGCATGCCACCACCTCGGGCCTACCCTGAAGACGCGTCACACCCCCCAAACTGTTGCGCCCAGCGGCGCCCACTTTCCACCCGGATGGCAGCTGACCCATGGACATCTGTGACTTCAGCCTTGACCTGTTCTCTCTCGCCGGGCGCAACGCCCTCGTCACCGGCGGCAACACCGGCTTGGGCCGGGCCTTCTCCGTCGCCCTGGCCAAGGCCGGCGCTGACGTCTTCGCGGTCGGCCTGGCCGAAGACGACGGGTCGACCCGCCAGCTGATCGAGAAGGCGGGACGCCGGATGGAGTTCGAGGTGGCCGACATCACGCAAGCAGGCGTCCCGGCGGCCGTCGTCCGCCGCTGCGTCGAGACGCTGGGCTCGGTCGACATCCTGGTCAACTGCGCCGGCATCGCCCTGCTGTCCGACGTGGAGGAGTTCGGCCGTGACCAGTGGGATCTGATGGTGTCCGTGAACCTGACCGCCGCCTTTGAGCTCGCCTACGAGGCCGGGAAGGTCATGATCGGCCAGCGATCCGGCAAGATCATCAATATCGCCTCGCTGTTCTCCTTCCTCGGCGGCCAGCGCTCACCCGCCTACGCCGCGACCAAGGCTGGGATCGTGGGCTTCACCAAGGCCTACTGCGATGAGCTGGCAACCTACAACATCCAGGTCAATGCCCTCGCGCCGGGATACTTCAAGACAGCGATCACCGAAGCGACCCGCGCCGATCCCGGTGCCGACCGCCGCATCGTCGAGCACATCCCCGCGGCCCGCTGGGGCGAGACCGCCGACCTGATGGGAGCCATCGTCTTCCTGGCCAGCCGGGCCTCGGACTACGTCAACGGTCACGTTCTGGTCGTCGACGGCGGCTACCTCGTCCGCTGACACCACCGCACAAGGAGTACAGAACCAGCCATGGCCCCATCCCGCTCTCCGCTGACCCGCCAGTCGATCGTCGACGCGATGACCGGACTCCTCGGGCCGCACGGCGTCGAGACCGGTGACGAGCAGCTAAAGGCGGCCAGCGTCGACCGCTTCAGGAAGTACACCGCCGTCCACGGCATCTACGACGGGCCCATCCCGGCCGCGATCGTCTACCCCTCCTCGACGGCGGACGTGGCGGCCGTCCTGCGGTTCGCCGAGGAGAACCTCGTCAACGTCGTCCCCCGCACCGGGCGGACCGCCACCGAGGGCGGCCTGGAGACGGTGGTCGAGGACAGCCTCGTGGTCGACGGGTCGCGGATGAACGCGATCACCTCGATCGACCCGGTTGACATGATGGCCACCACGCAGTGCGGCGTGGGCCTGCAGGAACTGGAGGACACCCTGCGCGCCCAGGGCCTGACCACCGGGCATTCACCCCAGTCCAAGCCGCTCGCCCAGATGGGCGGGCTGGTCGCGACCCGGTCGATCGGCCAGTTCTCCACCCTGTACGGCGGCATCGAGGATCTGGTCGTCGGCCTGGAGGCCGTCTTCCCCGGCGGGACGGTCACCCGCATCAAGAACGTGCCGCGCCGGGCCGCGGGCCCGGACATCCGGCACGTCATCGTCGGCAGCGAGGGCGCGCTGTGCTTCATCACCGAGGTGACGGTGAAGCTCTTCCGCTACCAGCCGGAGAACAACCGGTACTTCGGCTTCCTGGTGGACGAGTTCGCCGACGGTGTCGCGGCTCTGCGTGAGCTGGTCACCGCGGGGTACCGGCCGTCGGTGTGCCGGGTCTACTCACCCGAGGACGCCCGGCAGCACTTCGCGGCGTTCTACCAGGGGAAAAACGTTGTCGTGCTCGTCGCCGAGGGCCCGAAGGGCATCGCCGACGCCACGGCGGAGGCGATCGGGGAACTCTTCGCCGGGCGCCCGCACGAGCGTGTCGACGGCGCCTTGATCCGGCGGTGGTTCGAGAACCTCAACTGGGGCCAGGACAAGATCGACGCCGAGAAGACCGCCATGCTCGAGCACGCCCATCTCGGATACACCACGGAAGTGTCCGTTAGCTGGTCACGGGTCAGCGAACTGTTCGACGCCGTCATGAGCCGGATCCGCGGCGAGTTCCCGCGCGCCGGTGACCTGACCATGCTCGGCGCGCATTCCTCGCACAGCTACCAGACCGGTACGAACCTCTACTTCGTCTACGACTACACGATCAGGTGCAGCCCGCGCGAAGAGATCGAGGTCTACCACAAGCCGCTGAACGCGATCATCGTCGAGGAGGCTTTGCGGCTGGGCGGGTCGATGGTGCACCACCACGGGATCGGCAAGTACCGAACGCCCTGGGTGCGGCAGGAACACGGCAGCGCCTACTACCTGCTGGCGACGCTCAAGCACGCCTTCGACCCCAGGGGCGTCATGAACGCGGGCACGATCTTCCCGCTGGAGCCGGCCGCCGGCGCCGGCGAATCCACGAGCTGATCATGACGCCGTACCTGCTGGCCATCGACAACGGGTCACAGAGCACCAAGGTGACGATCTTCGACGTCCGCGGTCACCCGGTCGCCTCCGCCCGCCGGCGGCTCAAGCCGTACGACACCTCGGTGCCGGGGCAGGCTGTCCATCCCGGTGACGACATCTGGGACTCCATCCGGTACGCCTGCCGCGCCGCCATGGCCCGGTTCGCGGGCGATCCGGGCGACATCGCCGCCGTCGGCCTGTGCACCATCCGGTTCTGCCGGGCCCTGCTGGCCGCGGACGGCAGCCTGACCGAGCCGGTGCTGAGCTGGATGGACGAGCGGGTGGCCCGCCCCTACCAGCCGGGCAACTCCCTGACCCGCTACGTCACCACCTCCTCCGGTTACATCACCCACCGCCTGACCAGCCGGTTCGTGGATGCCGCCGCCAACTATCAGGGTGTCTGGCCCATCGACCAGGACACCGCGACCTGGTCGGGCGATCCCGCCGCCTACGCCGCCGCCGGCATGACCCGCGACATGCTCTTCGACCTGGTCCCGCCGGGCGGCCGGCTCGGCGAGGTGACCTCCGCCGCGGCCGGGGTCACAGGCATCCCGGCCGGCCTGCCGGTGTACGCCACGGCCAACGACAAGGCCGTCGAGGCGCTGGGCAGCGGCCTGGAAGAAGACGGCACCGTGCTGTTGTCGCTGGGTACCTACATCGCGTCCATGACCATCGGCTCCTCCTCATCGAGCGCGGACGACAGCTACTGGGCCAACTTCGCCGCGCGGCCAGGGAAGTACCTGTACGAGAGCACGGGGATCCGGCGTGGCATGTGGCTGGTCAGCTGGTACCGCACCCTGCTGGAGGGCTCGCACGGCGAGGAGCCGCCAGCGGAAGCGGCCCGGCTGGAGGACGCCCTCAACGCCGAGGCCAGCCGGCTCGCGCCCGGCAGCAACGGGTTGCTGACGCTGCCGGACTGGCTCGCTCCCGGTCACGCGGCCTGGCGGCGGGGCGCGCTGCTGGGCTTCGACGGCAGCCAGGGCCGCGCTCATATCTACCGCTCGATCCTGGAGGGCATCGCCCTGACGATGGCGAACCACACCGCGGCGATGGAACGTGCGCTGGGGCGGCGGCTCTCGCCGGTCCTGGTCTCCGGGGGCGGGTCCCGCTCAGACCTGATGATGCAGATCGTCGCCGACGTCTTCGACCGCCCCGCCCGCCGCGCCGCGGTCAATGACGCCGCCGGCCTCGGCGCGGCCATCTGCGCCGCCGTCGGTCACGGTGTCTACCCGGACTGGGACCAGGCCGCGGCGGCGATGGTCGCCGCCGGCGACGAGTTCGGCCCGGACGCACGAGATGCCCGTGCCTACCAGCGGATCAACACCGCGTACGCGGCCCTGACCACGTTCACCGACCCGCTGTTCCGGTCGATGGCCGACGGCCTCCAAGGCCTGGAACGTGCCTGACGTACCCGGGGCTCAGGCGAACGCGGCCGCCACCGGGGCGAGGCGCAGGACGTCCTCGGGTTCGGTCAGATCGGGGAGGGAGACGAACACGGTCGTCACGCCGCGGTCAGCCAGCAACCGGTAGCGCCCGATGTGCTCGTCGGCCGGGCCGGCGTGGTGGCGCTGGGCGAAGGCGGCGGCAGTAGTCCTGCCGCGCAGTTTCTCCACGATCGACGCGGCATCCTCACGATCGCGGCCGATGACCGGGATGTCGAGCACGGTCACCTCGGCCTGCGCCGGGTCACGCCCGGCCGCCGCGCAGTGCTCGCGGAAGATGGCAAGCTTGCGGTCCAGCGCGGCAATGTCCGAGGGAAGGTTGCAGCCATCGCCGAGCCTGGCCGCGATGGCCAGCGTCCGCTTCTCGCCGCTGCCGCCGACGATGACCGGGATCCGTGACACCGGCCGCGGGTAGCAGGTGGTTTCCGGCAGCCAGATCCGCTCACTGCGGTACGGCCGGGTCCCGGGCTGCCACAGGGCGCGAAGCGTCTCGATGGCCGACTCCAGCTCGTCGAGCCTGGCCCGGGCCGGCGGGAACGACAGGCCGAACCCGGCG
>Ga0210408_10003088_pt1 | contig 15578 bp, 16 predicted proteins | sample IncBWH4MmetaG_FD_155471 | JGI IMG/M metagenome (GOLD analysis project Ga0210408, IMG submission 155471) | Forest soil microbial communities from Barre Woods Harvard Forest LTER site, Petersham, Massachusetts, United States - Inc-BW-H-4-M | ecosystem: Environmental > Terrestrial > Soil >...
AGCCGCACCAAATAACAATCCATTTCGCTTCTACTTCCCGCAGTTCGGCCAGCAAGCGGCTATCTCACCCTATCCCGTTCCTTCGCAAAACGGCACCACTTACACATCAACTCCAGAAACCGGAGCCGTCACTGCGCTTACGCTCGATGACGGAACGGCAATCACGTTCAATCAGGAGACCGGAGTAGTCATTCAGGTAACGGATAGCAGCGAGACCTTGCTAGGATTCCGATCCGACCGCCTAAACAATCCCTTCCCCAGTCAGGAGTTTGGCGAGATTGCCATGTTCACGAGCGACAAGCTCAATATCGGCATGGCCTTTGTACGCTTGCCGGATACGCTCGTTCTTGATACGGATACACCACAACTCCCGATTCAATGTCATCTCGGGCTTGTGTTCTATACGCTGATGAAATGTTTCGCGCGAGAAGGCGAGTTTCAGGATTTGGACGTTGCGCAAGGCTGGTTTCAGGCATACGGCGATTGGATGGAATCGGTCTTAGAGAATAAGGCCAGGTGGTGGGCGACTCGCGTCAAGTCGCTTGAGCCATACGAAGAGGGAAGCCTTTTCGCGCAAAGACTTAATGCTATCGGCTACCCGATGCAACTTGATTTGAAGCCGAGTTACGGAACGTGAAGAAGCTACTTCTAGTAGATGATGAATTGCACCGCGCCCAATCAATCAAGAGTGTCATGCCATCAGAGATAACGGCTATCTGGGCGCAAAATGCGGGCCTCGGTATTCAGGCATTGCGGGCCGAGAAATTTGACATTCTCTTACTGGATCACGACCTTTACCACGAATCCGGTAGCGGTGAAGATGTCGCCAAGGTTGTAGCCGAGACCCAAAATCCAACCTGCAAAATATTCATCCACTCCCAGAACGAAGCTGGTGCCAATGCAATGCGTCAGCTGTTATCGGGATTCGAGATTTCGCGATCCGCGTGGGATAACGGGCAACGCATGGCCCCCGGACTCCCGGAGTGGCTTAAGGCTCAGGCGTGAGCGTACAGAACTATAGCCTTTCAGGTTTGCGCACCATCGTTAAGACCAAACTGAATGAGCTAACCAACGATGGCCTGTGGACTACTCCTGAGCTAAACACCTACATCAATCACGCCATTCTGCGCGTGGTTCTCGATACGCGCATCCTGCAAACCGATGAATCGGTGCCCCTGCTTCAGAATCTCGCGCTCTACCGGATGCCGAGCGACATGCTCACGCCACTGTGGATTTATGGGCCTTCGTTGTGGGGCAGCCTTAGACTCTTTCCTTCGTTCCTGCTTTCGCTCGATAAGCAATATGGCGGGATGTACCAGTGGGAGAAGGACAGCACTAATCAGTCGCAGGGCTTCGTCCCATTCTCCTACGATCAGTTTATTCTCTGGCCGCCGCCTTCCGCGAATACCAACGTAACGCTACATCACGTGCCGGTGCCGACCACGCTGGTAAATGATAGCGACACCACTGCGCTTCCCCTCTTTGCTCAGCGAGCCGTAGCCACATTCGCCTCTTATCTGGCGATGATGAAGGCGGACATCCAGAAGGCTCAGAAGTGTTTGGCCGAATATAAGCAGCGAATCGTTTCGGTTCTGGAGATCACGCGGCATCAGGATCAGACTAGACCGTCGCAGATGATTCCTGGCAGAGGCTTTGATAGATCAATGGCCAATCCGTCGATTCGCGCGTATAGGAACAGCCGCCGTTACTACTGATGGTCTTGGCCTACGTTTTGCGACATGGAGTCACAGATTTAAGTCCCAAGCATGAAGGGCAAACCCAGATTCCCATGAACGAGTTCGGCAAGTCGCAGATACGCGACGCCGCCAACTACATCAAAGATCAGCTCAAATCCAAGCCGGGATGGGGCGTTTCCTCCGACCTGAAAAGGGCAGAGCAAGCCCTTTCAATATCGGCGGAAGTCTTAGGTCTGAGAACCGTGCGGCCCATGCCTGACTTGCGCAATCTGGGCGACGATGAAACTTCGGTGCAATTCGAGAGGCGGCTAACCAAGGCATTCTCCGCCATCCTGGACACGCGCAAAAAGATCAAAAGCATTCCCATTATAGCGACGCACCGCTCGGTGAGCGCCTGGGTCTGCAAGCAATACGGGTACGTCGAGCAGGAGATGGATTACACCAGGGCAAGCGTAGTCTGGGAGGGCGGGATAGTCGTCATTGATTCTGATGGTGCGCGACCAATCTATAAGCCGCTAGTACAGAACACCGCAGAAGATTTACAGCCCTTCGACGGCACACACATCTCAGGTTTCGTAACCGCAGAAGATAACCAGCCACCGCGACAATGCGATAACTGTAAGTGGTGGGCCAGGGATTCATCTTGCCACCATCAGGTGGTAACGGCAGACGATGAACCAGGAATACTTTACGGAAAGAAACGAAACAAAGAAGGCTATTGGATCATGGGTCCGCGCGATTGTTGCAATAACATGCAGAACAAATTTTTGCCAGCTCCAACGGCATTGCACTAGGAGACCACATTGGCCGGAATCGTTACCAAGGGACAGATCGGATACGAGGACATAGCGACAGGGACTTCCACCTTTACCCGCACAACCTCAACAGGCGGAACGCAAGTCATGCACCAGCTACCCTTCACGGTAGCTGGCGGCAACATAACGATCTTGGGTTCGCCCACGATTGCCAGCCCAACCATCACGGGAACGGATACCGGCACAGAGACCCTAGTCAACAAGACCCTAAGCACGTCCACGCTTACCTCTCCGGTCATCAATGGCACTCCGAGCGGCACAGGCATTCCGACAATCACGCTAAAAAAGGGTAGCGGCGGAGGCAACTATAGCAGCGCCAGTACGTCTTATGTGGACGTGGATGCGGCAAACCTCGGATACACCGTGACCATTCCTACGGGTTGGAAATTAGCAGTCTCGGCATCGGGGAATATCTCAGTCTTGACGGCGGCGGTCTTGGTATCCGCGTCTCTCTTTGACAGCTCTACGCTAGTCGAAACAGAAATTAACCCCAACGCAGCATCGGCCATATTCCAATTTACCTTGAACTGGGTTATCACCGGGGACGGCAATTCGCACACGGTAAAGTTGCAATACAAAACCAGCAACGGCTCCGATTCCGTTCAGATTATTAACAACAGTGCGACTCTGACTCCGACGATCCTGTTTACGCTTACCCCATCAAATTGAGCGATTCCGTCAGCTTCGATCTTGGCTCCGTGGTTGTGGTTACGCCGCATAGCGTCGCGTGCATGGTGGAGTGCTACTGCTTGGGAAGTGGCTCAACGGTCAAGGGCTTTCCGCTTAAAGAGGCGGCGGTAGTTGATTCGGTCTCGGGAACGCTCAGCTTCTATGGTTTGAACTGGTCGTGGTTGAAGCGTCTCTGGAATGGCAACACGGCCATCTGTGGAACCATCAATTCTGGCGACGATCCGCTAATCGCATTTGACATACAGGGCAGGGGGGCGGCGCCGCAGATTATTCCCGTTTACGCGACATTCTCAAAGTTGCGCCTAGAAACACTGCGGTTTGATCTGTACCCAGACTTGAATCTACCTACCGACTTCCGAGTAGCGCTGGCGTTTCATCGAGTTGAATGAGGGTTACGTTCTCCAAGATCACAGTGGCAGCGAAGGTGTTCAAGTTCGTGGGCAATAACTTCTCGCAGGTGCAGGGGATCGGCGAAGGCTTTTGGTCCAAGCCAGATTCTATTTGCTGACCAATCGGTCAGCGCAGTTTCAGATGGGCGTAGGCCATTCTTCACCATCACGCTTTCCCAGTCGGAAGAATTGCAGATGACGTACAGCTCAAACTCCGGGGCCTTACCCTGTTCCGAAAATACTTTAATGGCATCCGTAGCACTCGCCGAACAGCTTCCCACGACGTGGGTATGTGTTGGGACCTGCGCATGAGCTGGAATGACGCACAGCAGAAATAGTGGCAAGTATTTCATGCTCCTAGCTTACACCGTACATGGCATGGCGCAAGCGAACGGACGGCGAAGGTAATGGAGCAGATATTCAGCGATTTCAGCGGCGGGATGAATGCCCTCGCGGGAGTCGATAAGCTGGACCCCAAGGAATGCTTACTCGCAGAGAACGTGCGCTTAGATGAAGCGGGGAATGTAGCATCGGCTGGAGCCTTCACCCATCAAAACACGGCGGCTTATGCAGCCGCTGGCGGGACTAGCACCAACAACGCCCACTCCCTCTATTGGAATCCTTCGCTCGGGGCTGTTACTGGCGTTGGACAGGATGTATTTTTCGGCAAGACACTGGGTGGTCAATCGAGCGGATTGGCCGGAAGTAATGCATCCCTACAGAAGATGTCTTTCGCCTCGGCTCCCAATCGGGTCTATTTCGATGTCGGCTCGGTCGGTTATTGGACGGACTTGAATAACCTGATTACTGTCGATTGGAATCCCCCGTCGGCACAGGGGGCGACACTATCAGGGCCTACCTTAGTAGGGACGGCCACTCAAACCAGCGACTCAGGTCACACGGTAGCATGGACCGCCCCGGCCAGTATCAACAGTACCAATACTAACAGCACGGTTGCGGGATGCTCTTTATCTACTTCCCATTCCACATCGCAATATCTTCGTGCGACGATGTCTACCAACTCCTTCGCCATAAGCGCCACGGTCGTAACCGGCATCGCCGTTACGATGCAAGCAATAGCAGTAAATGCCACCGGGGCACAGTTCCAGGTAACCCTATTAAAAAATGGCATTCCCGTTGGCGCTACGCGTACATGGACCCCTACGGCCAGCAATGTGTATCAAACGCTTACGGTCGGCGGCGGAAACGATCTATGGGGAACCACCTGGGCACAGGCGGACATCAACTCAGGAAGTTTCGGCTTTCAGTTGGTCGTGTTGGGAACAAGGGAGGAAGACGCATATAACGCCCAAATCACCATCTATCAGGGGGCCGGATTTACGGTAGGTACTGGCGCGGCAGGAGCGCTTACCGGGACCTACACATATAAGGTTACATTTGTCGCGGCGAACGGCGAAGAATCGGACGGCAGCGGTGATTCGGCGGCGGTTATTCTCAGCGCACAACAGGGCTCTCTTACGGTGCTCCCGACAGGCGACGCGCGAACCACAGCAAGAAACGTCTACCGCAAGGGGAATACGCTCACCGCGCATTATCTTGTGGGGACTATTGGTGACAATGTCTCAACCACTTTTAGTGACAACCAGACCGACATTGCCGCACTCGCAGCGGGAGTAATTCTTGCTGGCGACGTTCCTGGCGATTATCCCAACTCCAGGTTGGGCAGTCAGCAGGTGCGCTTCCCCGTCCTTCACTACGACCGCGTTTTCTGGATTGTCCCTGGAACGAACAAGATCATTTGGTCTAAGCCCCTCAACGGCTTCGCCTATGCCGCTGTAAATTTCCTGTTCGTAGGCGACTCCAAGCCGGTCTCTCGCATTGTCTCTATCTTTGGCGAGCTAATCATCATCAAGACTGATTCTGTTTGGCGACTTACGGGCACGGACGAATCGAGCTTCGACCTCTCGCAGACTCCCTCAGCCGTTGGAACAGACCAGCCATTTACCGTTGTCGCTCTACCAGACAAGATCATCTTTGCGAATCGTTGGGGCCTGTGGATGTTCAACGGCTACACGTCTCAGCCGCTTACGCCCAAGCTAGATTTGTGGTTCAAGCAGGATGATCGCACGAACGAAGAACTGTTTGGCGTGAACGGCTTCCATCCGCCCGAAGTGGCAAGCTCGACTGTTCCTCTTAACTTTGAGGCGGTAGGTAACAGCGAGAAGTATGTGTGGGCTTATGCGGAAGCGGGACAGGCAGCAAACAACGCGATCCTGATTTTCGATCTCAAGCACGGCAATATCACTAAGCGTACGGTAGGAGTTCCGTTATCGTTGGCTATCGACCCGGTAACAGGATTCGTCTACATGGGCGATAGCTCTGGCTTCGTCTCGTTGCTGGATGATTGGAACGGCGCGACAGGCGGAGGGTCGGCGGTCAACTTCGACTTCCAGACTGGCTATATAGACCTCCAGCGCGGGAGCAACAAGGCTCTTTGGGCTTTAGAGTTACTTATCGACACCGATGGCCAAAATATCAGCCCATTCGTCTATTACGACAATGGCGTGGCTTCTGAAGCACTCCCTGCGCTTTCTACGACAGGTTTGCAGCGTGTCGTGCGTACCTGTCAGGCGGGTAATGCTCGTAAGTGCCAAAACTTCTCGGTTCGGCTTAATGGCAGCATCAATCCAGTGAACATAAACGGCCAGCCACAGATTCAGCTCATACACATCAAGGCGCTATTTAAGATTCACGAGGGACGAGCTAGGACGGGTCAATGAGTAGGAGGGGGAACGTAGCGAGATTGCCTTTGCCTCCAGCGGTAAGTGGAACGATTCCCAAGGCTGGCGATGACATCAAGACATTGCGTGACCATCTCGCGCAGATGACCGTCATCCTAAACCAAGGCTTGCAGTCGCTTCAGAATCGCGTCAACACCGTACAGCAAACAGGGGCGAAGACTCCGCCTACCGTAACGGGCCTTACCGTCACCGGAAAGCAAGGTCTATTCCACCTTACCTGGAATCGCGTCGTTCACGCTGATGGGTACGTAGTCATGCAGGCTTCCGATTCGGCCATGAGCAACCTTATCGGGCGACATCCCGTGCCAGATGGCGAAGCCTGTACGTTCCAGATTCCGGTTGGAAACGTCGCGTTCACATCGTCGTTTCAGGTTTACGCCTACCAAGGGCAGAAGTATTCGGAGCCGTCAAACATCGTGACTGCGACTACGGCGGGATATGGCTCAGCGGAAGCAGCACCAGCCAATCCGCCCTTCGCTCCGAGGCATCCCAAAATCGCTCCAGTCAGGAGTGGGCCCAACTTATAGATGGGCGCTCCGCTGATTTCAGCCCTACCGCAGTTCGGCAACCTACAGGGCGGTAACGCTAATAACGATGCGCTGGCTTCGTCTAGCCCCATCTTTCAAGCACTGCTACAGAGCACGGGCGGGAATCTCTCAAACGTCGATTCGCTGGCAGCGAGCAATCCGGGCTTTGGGTCGGCGTTGTCGTTCATGTCTCCAGGTGGAGGCTTAAGCCCGCAGCAGGGAGCGCAGTTCGGGCCGCTGTTCGGGCTAATCATGTCGTTGATGGGTGGTCAGCAGGGGGGACAGCAATGAGTTTCTTAGCACCGATTTTGGGAGCGATCCTTCCAGGCTTACTTGGTGGGGCGGCGGGAGCGGCAAATACACGGCCCCCTGCACTCAACCCAACCCAGACTGGCGCACTGAATAGCCTCATTCCTAGCCTAATGCCCACGGCGACCGGCACGCCGCAGATTGATCCTATCCAGCAGGCGCTTCTTTACGGCCAGAACGCGCAATCGCTCACAGGCGCCAACAATGCCGTTACCCATGCGCTTGTCTCACGAGGACTAGGCCGAAGCGGCCTACTCGGTGCTGGCTTAATTCAGAATCAGAACCAATCTCAGGCTAACCAGAACAACATCAATCTGGGATTGCAACAGCAAGCGATACAGCAAAAGCAGCTTTCAATTCAGGACCTTTTGGGCTTGCTGAATGTGAACGCCACACCAGGGCAGAGTAAGGGCGGAGGGTTTTTGGCTGGCTTGGCACCCGTGATGGCTGGATCGATTCAGCAAATGCTATTGAACCGACAAAACGGCGGTGGTGGTTATTTGGCATCCGGCTATCCAGCAGGACAAGCCCCACTGAATCTACTGGGGAATCAGGGGAGCCAATAAATGCCAGTTGATACACGAATCAACATCCCGTTTTTGCCCCAGGAGTCCATAACTAATTCCATCCTGGCCGCAATTCAGGCAGTTAACGAAAACCACATCCGCCAGCAACAGGTGGGGATTCAGCAGCAGCAAGCCAATCAGCAGGGCGCACTTATACCCAGCGAGGCCGCTAAGAACACAGCTCAGGCGGGACAGGCGACGGCCGAGGCCGCGAACGTTCAGGCTGGAACCGCCGCTGGTTTACCAAAGGCTCAGGCCGATAAAGCTGCCGCAGATGCGGCCCTTGCACAGACACAGGCGCAATTGGAGCAAGAATCCAATCCCATCAAAAAGGCTATCCTTCAGCAAAACCTTAGAATGGCGCAGATTGAAGGGGATCGCGCCGAAGCTACAATGAAATTCTTCACCGCTACCGGAGGTGGGACGAGTGGCTTCGATCAAGCAATTAGTGGCGCTAAAACGACGTTGGGTAAGCTCGCCCCAGAAGAACAGGCAGTCCTAGACGCAGCAGAGCAATCATCGCGCTTCGATGCGATGCAGGGACGCCCCGATGCCCTCAACCATCTACAGCAAGCCGTAAGCGAGATCAGCAATAACCGCCGTTCTGTAGAAGTGGCGAAGCTGTTCGGTCAGCAACGCGGCGACATGTACAACAAGGAGTATTACAACACCGACACCGGCGAAGTGGAGCAACTCACTGCTAATGAGTTTTTGTCCGCCTCAAAGGAAAATCCGCGTCGCTACATTCAGTACTCACCGACAGTTCAAAACACGCTGAAAGCCCAGAGCCTCGTGAACGATATACAGGACGGCATAGATAACATGAAGAAGGTTATCTCCGATCCTAAATTCAATCTTTCGGCTGGTGGTAGGGCATTGCTATTCGAGGCACAGAAGAATCCAGAAAGCGCAGCCAGCACCATCTTATCGGGGATGTCCACGCAGAAGCTCGATCCTTCAGAGCGTAACTACCTAATGGCCATGGCAACCCTGGATGAACGCGCTATGGCGATGCGCGGATTGCAGGGACAGGGTTCGGGTTCTGACCAGCAGCGCGAAGCCATCGTTCGTATGTTGCCGGGATTGTTGACCGCTGATCCAGGGATGGCGAAGCAGCAACTCGCGCTCTTTCAGAACAACTTAGACAACCTCAACAAGATGATTCCCAAGATCGGTAAGGCAGGGAAAACCTCTGCGGGGCAGGGTGGCGCATCAGGATTGATTCAGCCAGGGGATATTGAGGATGGGTTCCGCTTCAAAGGTGGAGATCGCGGCGATCCGAAGAATTGGGAGAAACAGTAATTGGCCACACTTCCCGTAGCTGGGCCATGGACTAAATACGCGGCATCGCAATCCGCTGAGGGCCCGTGGACTAAGTATGCCGCGGCAGCATCATCCTCAACCCCGCAGCAGACTCCTGAACAGCAAGCGGCCAGTGCCCAGAGTCAAGGGTTGGCTCCTACCGGGAAAGCGCCTGTAGGCGTTCAGATGAAACAATCCCTACTGGCTCCGGTTGGGGGCACATTTAATCCGCTGGCTGCCAGTGATCCAGACAACCCTTTAACCAAATTCTTTAATAGGCCGGAAGTGCAAGCCGCAATGAACGTAGTGGGTCCAACCACCGCCGCGTCGGATGTTGCTGGCGTTGCAACTAAACTTCCCGCAGCCGGGCGGAAGGCAAGCTCTCTCGGCAACGCGGCACTGGAATCTGTTACGGGAGCCTCTGATGCTAGGCAGGCCTTCCAGGAGCTTGAGGGAACTCTAGGACAGCACACCGTAGCGATGACAGACGAACTCAAGACAGCCCTCGATGACCTGAAAGAGTTTACCGATGTTACAGGTCGCAACCCACCGTCAGTAGTCACTAAGCTCGTTACGCGCATGGCAGACACGGAACAAGGGCCTCTCACTTACAAGGAAGCACGGATAGCCTATTCGGATCTAAGTGATCTATCAGCCTCCGATAAGATGAACGCTAACGCCAAGCTGAGTCGCCTAGTAATTCCAGTCAAACAAGCTCTCGGGAATGCCATTGGACAGACTGCCGATGCGGCAGGCCTTTTGCAAAAGTACCAAACCGCAATGAAGGATTTCTCCCAAAGTCAACAGATGACGGAGTTTGGACAGAAGATTCTGAAAGCACTTGCGGGTGCGGGGATTAGCGTTGGAGCCTACGAAACCATTAAGAATGTGCTCAAGAAATGAATCGAGCTATGACACTAATCAGCCATAGAAAGAACACGATAAGCGCCAAGTCAGACCACGTTGTATCGGCGACGCGGTTACTCATATGTTCTCACACTTCTTTTCAGTCTTGTCTTTCTGTTTGGCCTCATCCCTTGTCTGCCACTGCATATTGCCTGGAGAGTCTGTACCACCACATTCCAATGGCTTTATATGGTCGATTACATAACCAGGCTTACCGTGAGGGTATCCAGTTATACGCATGAACTCGCGTCGAGCTGTTGAACTGCGCTTAATCCTACCGCGTGAGTCGCGCACGCAGGTATCGCAACGCTTCTGTGCGAACGCAGGGATGCAGGCCAGCGCCAAGGTCAATAGGGCGGCGCGTCTCATGGCCCAATCGTATTCCAAGGTTTGATTCAGTCAATACCGAAAATAAGGCGAAAGGCTAACTCCATGAAACTAGCCCTACTGGTACTGGTGTGCGTGTTTGCGGCGCTTCCAGGGCTTGCGCAAAACACAGGCTTGCCTAATGACGCGCCCCCGTTACCTTCAAACCTCTATACGACGCCAAGCTATATTGGCACAAGCGGCTCCGGACTTCCCGCTGGCGGGGGCACAACTCCCGCCAATCGTGCGCAGGTCGTTACCGAAACTCCTAACGGCACTACTCAAGGCACGGGGGCATGGGCCTTGCCGGGTGATTCGCCCACGGATCGTGGAAGCGGTGAAGCCTCGTACACGATAGCGGTTACCGACATCGGCACTTCGATACGCGAAACGAACGTGAATGGCGAGGCCTTCACCATCCCGGACGGTAATACGAACGGCTTCGTGCTGCCGGTGAATATTGGCTTCATCATCGAGGGTGGGACTTCGACCATCACACGCACGACCTCGTCGCAGTTTCGCTGCACGCCCAACGGTCCATTGGCGAATACGTGCACTCTTAACCCCGGCGCTCAGTACATTCTGAAAGAGACCAGCGACTTCAATTACACGCTGAGCGTGGCTGGCGACACGAATCCAAGTCCTCAAGACGACAAGATTTGGTCTTACTCGACAGAGTTCGGAACAGTTGCTTTTTCCACGAATCTTTATGGCTTCTCCGCCCCTTGGCAATGCAGTGGGGGCACCAATGGAACGGTGGCGATCTCTAACGGGTCGTGGCCTTACTTTGCGTATCTCCAAATGACCAGTTCAGCCACGGCATCGTCATTCGCCCAGTGCGCATTCCCTCAAGTTAGCACCAACGCCAATCCTCACGCTCTTTATGGAAGCAATACGGGTTGGGATTTTACTTGGGTCGCAGCTCTAGCTCAGACGACGAATACGCGGGCCTATTTTGGGCTGTTCTCGGCAAACGCAGCGGTCCGTCCTACCGATGGAATGTGGATTCGTTACGACACGAATGCCACGTTCAACGATACAAAGTTTACATTTGAGACCTGCAAGGCGAGTGCGTGCACGATCATCGCCCAACTAAACGTAGACACGAACTTTCACCGATTCGAGATCAAGAGCACAGTCGTCGGAACAATCGACTTCTTCATCGACAACGCCAACCATGGCTGCTTCAACTCCGGGGGCACTGGCGGTTGCACAGCTTCAGCCAATATCCCAACTGTCGCCGAACTACCTACTGTAGTGGCTGGCAACGATACGACCGCATCTGCTTCGCTTGTTAATTTTAACCGCGCCGCGGGAACCATTACGGGGCTGGCGCGACCGTGAGAACGCTATCCTGGCTCGCCGTCGAAATCTTCTGGATTGCGGCGATTATTTTCATATTTGTGCTACCTGGGCGTTCTCAGGTTACGGTCGGCGTGCCCCTGTTTGAGCCGCCGACGCAGGGAACGGACTACAACCCCACGCCGGGAGCGAGTTCCTACACAGGGACGGGCGGAATCGTTCTCAACATCCTGACCGGCACGCCGCCGTTTTCGTGCGCGGTCACGAGCGGGGCGATTCCAACCAGCATGACACTCGATGAAGTGACGCCCACTTCGACGCCTGCCGGCGGATGCCGCATCAAGGGAACGCCTACCGTAGCAGGAGATTTCGTGTTCACGCTGCAGGTCACGGACGCGAACTCGAATACGGCAAGCCAGAGCGTGACGGTTCCGGTGAATACGAGCAGCCCGGCTACCTACTCCGCGCAGACCTGCGGCAGTCCCGGAGTGAGTACGGCGACATGTACTTGGACTACAAGCGTGGCTACGACAACGCAGCTCTGCGGCAGTATGGATAACACGTTCCCGAAGGGAGTTCCGGGATCGTCTGGGCCTGCGAGTTTCTGTACTACAGAAACCGATTTAACTGGTGTCACATCCCATTCGGTTAGCCTCTCTGGGTTGGCAGAAAACGCTAAATATTATGTTTACTTTATAGGTCGAGGGATCAGCGCGGGCTCCCCGCAGGATTATTTGTTTTCATTCAATGAGCCTTCATGTGCTGGCAATCCCGGATGTGGCTCATCCTTTTTCACGACAGCCGTAGCATCGAATGCCGGAACGGCAGACTTTAGCTTGCAGATGTATGGTGCCCACAACATTATTCAGGGATTCCCGCTTTATGTGGCGATTCACCCGTGGCCCCTTGTTGGAGTCACGGACATCACGGGGCACAATGTCGTCTTCCAGGTCACGGGACTGCCTACTAACTCGCAGGTCCATTGGCCCGACCAGCAGGATGACGGCTGCGCTTGCGGCACTGTCAGCACCACGACCACGACCAACGACACGTTCACGCTCGTCGGGGGCGTGAGCATCGTCAACAACGAGCAATTCGAGATTCTGACCAACGTGGGCGGCACAACCCCCGTGGGAAGTTCGACCCTTACGTTGACCGTGACGGTTGGAGCGACGCCGACCATTCACACCTTCAACTGGACGCTAAATGTGGCTGCGCCTTCGTTTACGTTCGGGAGCCCCTCAAGCTATCCAGCAATCCCTTCTTTATCGACGTGGACAAGTAATCAGTCCATTGGAAATCTAGATTGGGCGACTCCGGGTGGATCGCAAGGCATTTGCTCGATGGGTTTTACTAATGTTGGTTTCTATGACGGTGCTTGGGCCTTCTACCAAGGGGGAATCTGGAACGGTCAATCTATCCCGTGGGCTCAAGATGCCAGAGTTTGTAGTCAGAATTATCAGAACACAGAAGTCAATGTGATTGGAAGCGACACGAACTGGCAGAGTTTTGCGATCTTTGTTCACCCACATGGCCAGTATTATGAATGTAAGCAGTATGGAATTCCTCTTTCTTGCAATGGTGTAGCCGCACTCCCTGCATGCTGCGGCGGTTCAATGATATCTAACAGCACCCCATACGCTAGTGCCGATTACGCCCGTGAATCAGCATTCATGCTGAGCGCCAAGCGGCTCGACTACGACAACGGAGGGGCTACCACGCTCGCCAAAGTAAAGACGATGGCGGCTTATGTTCTCGGCAACATTGATCAGTACGTCAACGAAGATACGACCATTCTAAATGAGACGTTCATGCACGGACTCTTGGGGCAGGCGGCTATCGAGTTTTACGCCGATCCGAACACTGGCAACGGCGATGTGCGCGTTCCTCAGGCAGTCTGTGGTATGGCGGATCATCTCTGGAGTACCTGGTTCGTCCCGTGGAACGGAGCCGCTGGAGGTTTTCCTTATGAGCATGACACTTGGGCAAGTACCAAAAGCGCAGGATGGAAAAGTGTTCCTGCCTTCGGCGCCGGTGGAAGCGCCCTTGAAGATTTGAATAACTTAATCGCTCCAGTATTTGCGTGGTGCTTCTCGATAACGGGACAGCAAAAGTACCAACAGGAGTTCGATACGCTCTTTAATTCCAGCAATCTTGAGCCTCTAAACATAGGCGAAGGGGCGGTGGGGAAGACTTGGACTCAAAATTATCGCTGGACATATTTAGGGCTACTGTGGCGCGGCGCGACTGCCCCTTCGGGCGCTGGAATTGGCTGCTTTCAACTGCCGCAAACAGGAACATGCCCGAGAGTGCAACTGCCCGTTCCGGCAGTGGGGAGTCCAACGCTATGAAACGAGCATTTACGCTGTTGCCGCTGATCCTCGCGCTGCCGTTTCTCGCGCACGCGCAAGCGGGTGCAGGCTATACCAAGCTCGCCTCCACCAACGGCCTCTCGCAGATCGATACCTCCGTAACCGATGGTGCGGTCTACGAATATCAGATCACGTCGTTTTGCGCACAGCCTGTGGCGCCAGCGACGGCAGGACCGTGCGGCCTCAATGCGTTAGGCGGTCCCGTCATTGGTGAATCCATGCCACTTGTGAGCAATCCCGCAGATATACCGAACGATGGGAAGGCGCACACGGTCACGCTTAATTGGGTAGCCTCACTTACGCCGGGGGCAATCTATAACGTGTACCGCATCGAGGCCACGGGGCCAGCGCCTCCTAGCGCTTCCACTACCGGGCCGGTGGCGACGGTAAATTGATCCAGCCTGATTGGGAAGTAGCGCTATTGGCTCTGACGCTTTGGCGCGAGGCTCGCGGAGAGTCTGTCGATGCACAAAGGGCGGTAGGTTGGTCGATTCGCAATCGCGTAACGAAGGGCGGCTGGTTTGGCGATGGCTGGGCCGCGGTGCTATCGAAACCGTTTCAGTATTCATCGCTTGCCGCTCCCGGCGACGCCAATCTTGTTAAGTGGCCGGAGGCTTATGAGGCTTCCTGGCAAATGTGCATGGCGATAGCGACGGAGATCCACGCGGGAGAGGGCGCAGATCCGACGCAAAATGCAACGCACTACTTTTCGCAGAATGAGCCCCCGCTATGGGCGTACAAGATGAGACACACGGTAGATGTGGGAGCGTTTCACTTCTATGAGCAGATATGATGGCGGAAGGGCGGATTTACCGGTTTAATCGGTTTGCCGAAACCGCATCCGCCCCTCTTATGTCGGCTACACGCGCCTGCAAAACTAAGCAGAACCTATCGAGCATTCGCTCGCATCAGTCCTGCGAAGCGAATATAGCACATGATGACAGAACCTAGCGACAGAGAGCTTTTGATTAGGCTGGATGAAAGGGTTGGCGTAATCCACGACGAACTTCTCGGCACAGGCACAGAGGATAATCCCGGCCTCAAGCAGCGCGTGAGGTCGTTAGAGGATACACGCACACACGCTAGAGGTTGGGCGGCAGGGATTGCGGCTGCCTTCATGGCGATATGGGGATTTCTGGAGATGTTGTTCCACCACAAATGATCCGGCATAGCAGAGCATTGGAATATAACAACGGTTGTTATAACAGAGCATGAGCGAGCCGAATTACTACACGCTCGCGCAACTCCGCACGGAGGCGAAGTGAAGACAGAAAAATATGTGCATCACGGGGTAGAAGTGTCCGTAATCTCCGAGCTTAAGGGGCAGCACCGCTCGCATTGTCTGTGCTTCTCCTGCGGGCACTTCAAGCCGCAAGACAGGGAAGGCAATTGTCGCATCGCCAATCTCCTGTTCGCGCTATGCCAAGCTCACGATCTAGTCACGCCAGTATATGAATGCGCCAAGTTCGAGACCAAATGAGCGAGCCGAATTACTACACGCTGCCCCTTGCGCAACTCCGCACACTCGCGGCCAACCTGAGACACGCTGGCGTACACGAGATCATAACCGACAGT
>Ga0210408_10003089_pt1 | contig 15572 bp, 17 predicted proteins | sample IncBWH4MmetaG_FD_155471 | JGI IMG/M metagenome (GOLD analysis project Ga0210408, IMG submission 155471) | Forest soil microbial communities from Barre Woods Harvard Forest LTER site, Petersham, Massachusetts, United States - Inc-BW-H-4-M | ecosystem: Environmental > Terrestrial > Soil >...
AGACCATGAAGGCAACGATTGAGCAGGCGCTGCGGTGGAAAGTGGCGATTGGGGCTCATCCCGGCTATGCGGATCGCGCGAATTTCGGCCGGCTGGAGTTGAAGCTGCCGCCGAACGAGATTGCAGATTCCGTATTCGAGCAGGTTTCCGCGCTGGACGAAGTCGCAAAGCGATCCGGCGCGAGATTGGTTCACGTTAAGCCGCACGGTGCGCTTTACAACCAGGCGCTACACAATCGCGAGCTTGCGGAGGCGATTGCCGAGGGTGTGGCGCGCTGGCGCCGTGACGTCGTGCTGGTGGGTCTAGCCGGGTCGCCGATGCTGGAGGTCTTCAAGAAGGCAGGATTTGCAATCGCTGCGGAAGCATTTGCCGACCGACGTTACGAGCCGGACGGCACGCTCCGTTCGCGCAAATTTGAAGATGCGTTGCTTCGCGATCCCGCCTACGCCGCGAAGCAGGCCCTAAGCATCGCCCAGCGCGGCATCGTAGCCGCCCACGACGGCAGCGAAGTCCCCATCAGCGCCCAAACCATTTGCATCCACAGCGACACTCCCGGCTCCGTTCAAATCGCCGCCGCAGTCGCCCGGACACTGCGCGACGCAGCCGTTACCCTGGCTCCGTTTTAAAGCGAAGCTTGACCTTCGTTTTATCTTCGCCTATGTTTGTTGGATGGGCGAGTGTTGGGCGGCGCCTCTTCAAAACTGTGACGGAAAGATTTCACGTGAGCACGTTATCACTAGGGGTGCGTTTGCTGACGACGAAATTCTTGTGCAAGGTTTCGATTGGTGTCGGAATGCACCCGCAAAAATATCCGTTAACGGTCTGACCAGAAAAATTCTTTGCGTCAAGCACAACAGCGATCTCTCCACGGCTGATGAAGCAGGCATAAGGGCGTTAGAGGTGTTTCAGGAGTTTTTCCGATTAGGCACAGCGAGAAGCGAAGCCAAGCCCAGGCGGTGGCGGTTAGTTCGGAGCACGATAGATGGCTTCGAAGTCGAACGTTGGTTCCTCAAGACGCTTGTTAATGTTGCGTTCGGGCGCGAATACCCAATTGGTAGCCCTCTTCAACCTGAATGGCGGCCATCGCGCGAGTTGGTGGAAATTGCGTTCGGGCTAAGGAGGTTTCAACCGAGTGCTGGGCTTTATTTGATTGGCGGCGAGGTCGGTGACAACGTAAACGTAAACGGCAGGTTACAAATCATGACGTTTACTGACAGCGATCAGAAGTTAGTGGGTGCGCGATTTCTGTTCTTCGGTTTCACTTTCTTGATCTACCTGGACGTTGCCGGACCGAGGAGACATGTCGAGTTCTTGGACGCGGCTGGCAAAGTAACCCCAGGCCATAATCTTATGTACCATCCGCGGGCGATTAACTTTACGTTGCCCAAATCCAAACGGCAAAGAGCCAGTGACCACCGGTTGTCTCATATCCTTCTGATTGATTGGGAATGAGAGAATGGTGTGATGTAGCGGCGGCTTTACGCCGCTGGAGATGCTGCGCGAAGTTTGCATTACCCTCGGGGCGGTTCTTCAGGGTTGACGGCAGCTGTCGCCATTCATATTACAGATGTACAGCCTTCCGGAGTTGTCTTGGAGAGCCAGGGCTGGGGGAGCCTGAGTTGCGCTTCTGGCAATCCTGTAGGCGCGGGCAACATCGCCCAGCGAGAGGCCGGTGTCGGTTTGAGCGGGGCTTGCTGCGGCAGCAAGTTGCTGCAGGCCGAGAGCGAGGGCGTCGTCGTAATTCATAAATGTTGATGGGATGTAGGGCCCATCGTTTGTAACGTAGCCGGTGGAAAATTCTCGTGGAGGTTCGTATTGAAGCCCGTCGTGATGGTGAGATCCTCCGCTACCATATCCATAGCCGCCTGCGTCGTATCCATCCCATCCGCCCGAATATCCTCCGCCGTAGCCACCACCCGGATTGATGCTGCTGCCTGAAGAAAACGAGTGCGTGTGCTGGGCTTGAGCGGAAGCGGCGAAGAGCAGAAGGAAGAGAAACGCGAGGCTTGATTTCATAACAGTTTCCCGAATTTTCCTCCGAGAGTATACATCAGAGGAAATCTCAAAATCCGAGGAGATGCTGGCGGGGGACTCCGTTGGCAGCGTCTAATCATTGGACGAAATGCGAGCCGCCGGCGTTTCATCCTTCGAGAGCGCTCGGCGGCTCAAGAAATTGTGGCCGGCGCAATGGGAGAGCCAGTGCGGAACACGAAAGAATAGAACAGGAAAAGAAAAAGGCGGGCAACTTTAGTTGCCCGCCCCAAAAAAATGCCTCTAGAAGAGGCGCTGAAAGCTATTCGAATTTTTCGGTCATTACCGGGAACTGCAGCTTCGCTTTGGCCAGGGACTTAACGACGGTGGCCTCGGCGTTTTCCGCGGTGGTATTGCGGGAAGTAGCCATCTCGCTGACGAGCAGGTACTTCGCGCGTTCGAGCATTTTCTTTTCGCGGAAGGAGAGAGGCTTGCTACGGCTGAGGGAAACGAGACTCTTGAGGACGACGGCGACTTCGAGGAGGGACCCGGTGCGCATGCGCTCCGAGTTTTCCTTGAAGCGGTGTTTCCAGTCGTGGTGTGAATTGAGTTTGCCTGTTTCGAGGAAGCCCAGGACTTTGCTGGATTCTGCGGAACGTATTACGGAACGAAGACCAACAGTCATTGCGTTTGATTGCGGGACCATGACACGCAAGCCGCTGGAAACAATGCGAATCATGAAGTAACGTTCGGTTCTGCCGTTCAAGACTCCGTAGCTGATCTGTTCAACAATGCCCACACCGTGATTCGGGTAAACGACCTTGTCGCCGATCTTGTAGTCCATAAATTCGGATGCCCCCTAGGAGATGCATAAGAAGTGTATAAGAGTGTGTTGCAAGAGTCAAGGTATATCCAGTGGAATCAGGAGGTTAGGGAAAATTAGGTACTAATTTGGCAAGGGAATTGCTCAAGAACGTGAATTTTAGCTGCCATTCGACATGGGTTTTCGACACTTTAATGGTGAAAAGCGACCGTTCGCTGTGGCAAAAGCCGCCGCTTTTTCACGGGAACGACGCGTTTGCCGCTAGGAAGCGCAAGAATGGCGGGCGAAACCTAACCGTTCCAAAGGGCGGCTGTCCTCGTGGGGACTATTCGGGAGAATGGATGAGTACTGTAGAATGCGGATGTGATTGTACTGGCGATAGATACGTGCGATTCGCGAGGCAGCGTGGCGGTGCTGCGGGATGCCGAGGTGTTGAAAGTTGTAGCGCACGAGTCAACCGAGGATTACTCGTCATGGCTGCTCCCGGCGGTGGATGAGGTCCTGGCGGGCACCAAGATAAGAATGGAACAAGTGGGCGCTTATGCAGCTGCGGCGGGGCCGGGGTCGTTTACGGGAGTGCGAGTGGGCCTGACTGCTGTGAAGGCCTGGGCCGAGGTATACGGCATGCCGATTGTGGCGGTTTCGCGGTTGGAGTCCTTGGCGTGGGAAGCCTCCGAGGCCAGCGGATGGATAGCGGCATTTTTCAATGCGCAGCGGGAACAGGTGTTCGCGGCAATCTTCCAGCGGAATGGGAGAGATTTGGTTCGGGTTGGGGACGAGATGGTGATGGCTCCCGGAAAATTTGTGGAAGCTGCGGCGGAGTTTGCGAAAGGCGCGAGGATTTCGTGGGTTTCGATGGATGCGGAGTGCCTTGTTGGCGAAGAAGCGTGGAAAGTGCGAGAGAAGCGCGGCGAACGGATCGAGAGCGTATCCAGCGTGCGTGCGCCAATGATCGGGCGGCTGGGATTGGCGGCGCTGGCGCAAGGGCGGTTCACGGACGTGCTGGCGCTGGATGCCAATTACGTGCGGCGGCCGGACGCGGAGATTTTCTGGAAGGGGAACGCGGCACATGGGCGCTGAAGCAAAGCGCGAGCGCGGGGAACGGAAGATTCGCGCCTTTCGCGAAACGGACGCCGCCCCGGTGGCGGAGATTTTACGCGCATCTCCCGAAGCGTCGCAGTGGACCGAGTTGGGTTTTAGAGAATTGCTAGGATGGCGCGGCGTTCTGGCGCTGGTCAGTGAGGACGAGAGCAAAGTCACAGGTTTTCTGATCGGGCGGGAACTGGCGGGAGAGGCGGAGATCCTGAATCTCGCGGTCCTTGTGGCGAACCGGCGAAGAGGCGAGGGCGCCGCGCTGCTCAAAGCAGCCCTGGGCGAATTGCGAGCGCGGCACGTAAGTCGCGTGTTCTTAGAGGTTCGCGAGTCAAATGCAGCGGGAACTGCGTTTTATGAAAAGCACGGCTTTTCGAAAACGGGACGGCGCGCCGGCTATTACCGCAATCCCGAGGAGGCCGCGATTCGAATGGAGAGGAGACTGGCAGGCTAGGACCGAAATACCATAAATACCCTCTTGACGCGGCGAACCAGAGTGCTATCTTGCGTTCATGTAGTGCTCCTATCCCATTCACGGAATCGTCAGGAGGAACGCATGGCAAGCGCGCAGCGGACACCTCGGGACATACCCTTCGAGGCAGACGCCGAGTATCAGCGTCTGGCAGAGCAACACCGGCAATACGAAGCAGAACTTCAGAAAATCTCCAAGTCGCCCTACCTGAATTCGGAAGACCTCCTGGAAGAAATCAAGCTGAAGAAGATGAAGCTCCACTGCAAGGATGAGATGGAGCGGATTGCCGCGCGTATCGTACGCGCGCGCACCAATTACTCCCAATAACGGCTTTATCGCAGGCGATTCTGTCGTAGAATGAGCATGCCTGCTCGCGGCGTGACGGCTGTGGGCGGAAATGCTGGGGTCTACTCCAGGAGCATGGTCAAAGAAGGCTATTATTTTGGCGTGCCGCTGCTGGTGCTTGGCGGCGTCAGTTTCATGCTGCACTGGCCGGTGGCGGCGGTTGTTCTGGTGCTCCTCGCATTGTTTGTCTTCTCCTTCTTTCGCGATCCGGAGCGCGTGATTCCTGCGGAGCCTGGGGCGGTGGTGTCCCCTGGGGACGGCCGTGTTGTGGTGGTTAAGGAAGAAGAGTGCGCGGGGCGGCCAGGAACGCGTGTGAGCATTTTTTTGGCAGTGTGGAATGTGCATGTGAACCGCTCGCCGGCGGCGGGAACGATTGGCAAGCTGGAATACCGCCCGGGAAAATTCTTGGCGGCGATGCGGGAACGCGCTTCGTTGGAGAACGAACAGAATGTGTTCACGCTTTCGACGGAGGCCGGAGAAATTGTGTTCAAGCAGATTGCCGGACTGATCGCGCGGCGGGTAGTCTCGTGGAAGAAGGCCGGCGAACAGGTGGCTCGCGGAGAGCGCATTGGGCTGGTCCGATTCGGGTCGCGCGTGGACCTTTGGGTGCCAAAAGAGGCAGAAATCCTGGTAAGGGTGGGAGAGAATGTGAAGGGCGGATCGAGCGTTGTGGCCCGCTGGCCTTCGAAACCGGCGACGGGAAAACTGGATGGACGGAATGAGGCGGAGACGGACGCAAATCTAACAGCGACGGGGAAACGATCGTAACCATGGGCGAACCCGAACAGCACGAGATTCCCTTCAAAGAAAGACGCTTGCGTTTCCGGAATCCCCGATTGCGCCGGGGAATATTTATTTTGCCAAGCCTGTTTACGGTGGCCAATCTTTTGTGCGGGTACTATGCGGTGGTCGCGTCGCTGCTCGGTGGCACGGATAATTTCGACCGCGCCGCGAAAGCCATCGGTTTTGCGATACTTTTTGATTCGCTGGACGGGCGCGTGGCGAGGATGACCGGCACGACCACGGAATTTGGCGTGCAGTTCGATTCGCTGGCCGACGTGGTGAGTTTCGGAATCGCGCCCGCGGTGATGGCGTACGCGTGGGGAGTGCGGAGCCTGCCGGCAAATGGCTCGATCGCCCTTCAACAAATCGGCGAGTTTGGCTGGGTCTGTTGTCTGGCATTTTTGATTTGCTGCGCTTGGCGGTTGGCGCGATTCAACGTGCAGGGCATGGCGCCGGGAAGCTCAAAGTATTTTGTAGGCATGCCAACACCGGCGGCGGCGGGAATGCTTGCGGCGCTGGTGCATGGATTCAAGGAACCTCTGCACAACAAGCACTGGTCGGTGGCGTGGTTCCTGCTGGCGGCCGGGCTGGGTGCGTTGATGACCAGCAAGGTGCGTTACTCCAGTTTCAAGGAGATTCCCTGGACCCGCAAACAGCCGTCGTTGTCGATTGTAGCGCTCTGCCTGATGCTGGCCGTGGTGTGGCGATACTCGGAGTATGCACTGGTGGTCCTGGCGGGCAGCTACGCGGCGATTGGCGGGGCGCTGCACCTGGTGCGCTTCGTGCGCCATCGCAGGATTTCCCGGACCGCGTGATTCATGCCTTCGTTTGAACGGGATTCCCACCGGATTGTGATTGCGGGTGCGTCTTCCCTACTGGGAGCGGAGCTGAAGTCGTTGCTGGAAGAGAGCCGTTTCGCAGGCTGGGATTTGCGATTATTGGATGAAGAAATCGCTGCCGGGACTTTGACGGAAGCCGGCGGAGAGCCGGCGGTGATTCAGCTGGTGGAGGAAGGCAGCTTCGACCGCGCGGGGTTGATTTTCTTCACTGGTTCCGCGGAGTTTGCGCGAGCCAATCTTGCCGGCGCGCGGAAAAGCAAAGCACAAATTGTAGATTTGAGCGGAGCTTCTCTCGACGAGGCCGACACGGAACCGTGGTTCGAACACCTCGACGGCTTACGCGGGTCCGCGCTCGAACTTGACGCTGGTCTGTATCAGATTCCCTCCGCCCCAGCCATAGCAGCAGCGATGCTTTCCTACGCTCTCAAGCCTCTTGGACTGAATTGGCTTTCCCTAGTGGTCTTTCATTCTGTATCCGAAGCGGGGCGTGCCGGCATCGAAGAACTCGAGGCGCAAACCGCTCAACTGCTGTCTTCGCGCAGCGTGGGACAGCCGGTTTTCGACGTTCAAGTAGCCTTCAACATGGCCGCGCAGTACGGAATACAGAGCCGCTACGATCTTCGCAAGATTCGCAAGAGAGTATTTGAGGAGTTACAACTGGCGCTGCCGGCCGATGCAGTGATTCCGACGGTGCAAGTCCTCCACACCCCTGTTTTTTACGGGACAACTTTTTCCGGGACGGCGGAGCTCAATCAAGGGCTGGAGCCCAAGCAGGTTGCTGAAGCATGCGCGCACGCCGGTTTCGCGGTGCAGCCGAAGGAAGACCGCGGGCCGAGCAACGTGACCGCTGCTGGTGAAAATGTGATTCAGTTGGCGTACCCGGAAGGCGATACGAGGACCGCCAAGCGGTGGTTCTTTTGGGGAGCGGCGGATAATATTCGGTTGCCGGCTTGGAATGCCGTGAAGCTGGCGGAGAAATTGGCGCGATGAAGCGGCGGATTGTTTTTGCGTTGATGAGCGCGGCGGTGTGGAGCGCCGGCTGCGGATACCACGTGGCGGGGCGGAGCGACTCTCTGCCGAAGAGCATCCATGTCATCGCCGTGCCGGCGCTGGAAAACAAGACAACCAGTTACCGCATTGAGCAGAGATTGACTACCGCAACGGTGCATGAATTTCTGGCCAAGACTTCCTATCGCGTGGTGCCCGACCCCGCGAACGGGGATGCGGTGCTGCGCGGCAAGGTATTGAGTCTGGAAGCGGTGCCGCTGTTGTTTGACACGAAGACGGGGCGCGCGACGACCATGCTGATAACGTTGAAGTGCGAAATCACGTTTGAGGAGCGGGAAACCGGAAAAATTCTCTATCACACCAGCAACTTCCTGTTCCGCAACCAGTACGAGATTTCGACGGATGTGAACGATCCAGACAGCATCAAGAATTTTTTTGGAGAACAGGACCCGGCGTTGGACCGCATGGCGCAGGACTTTGCGGCGCGGCTGGTGGCGGCGGTGGTGGAGAACTATTGATGGCGCGGATTTCGTCGCAGGAGCTGCTGGCGAGGCTGGAGAAGGGAAAGCCCATCCCGGCGATTCTTTTGCTGGGCGAAGAAGTCTATCTCCGCGACACCTGCCGGGAACAATTGATTGCGAGATTTGTGCCGGAGGCGGCGCGGACGTGGGCGGTGTCGCGCTATTCGGCGGAGCGCGGGGAGACGGCAGCGGCGCTGGACCAGGCGCAAACGATGGCGATGCTTTCGCCGCAACAAGTGGTTTTCCTCGAGGACGTGGGGGCCATTGAGAAGCTCGGGGAAAAAAACCGGGATGAAGCAGTGGCGCAGTTGAACGCGTATCTGGAAAATCCCGCGCCTTTCACGCTGTTGGTGATGGAAGCTACGGCCCTGGACCAGCGCATGAAATTGGGGAAACTGCTGGCGGAAAAAGCGCTGGTGGTGGGGTGCGGGCTGGGAGAAAAGCCCGAGGAACGGCAAGCGGCCGCGGTGGCTTTTGCGCGGGCGATTGCGAAGGAAGAGGGAGTCGAATTTGAAAAAGGCGCCGCGGAAGATTTGGCGGAGTTCGTGGCCGCGGATTTGATGCGGTTGAAAACGGAGATCGACAAGCTGGCGACGTTCGCAGCAGAGAAAAAAATAATCGAGCGCGCGGACGTAAGCGCGCTGGTGATTTCCGAGAAGACGACGACGGTTTGGGAAGTGGCGGATTTGTTGGCATCGCGGCAGGGGAAGAAGGCGCTGGATTTCCTGGATCGCTTGCTGCGGGATGGAGAAGAGCCGCTTTCATTGCTGGGAGCCATGGCCTGGATGTATCGCAAGCTGATTGAAGCGAGCGAAGTGCAGGGCGCCACGAACGGCTGGCAGGCGGCACGCGCGCTGGGGATGCGGCCGGAGCAAGCGGAATTGGCGCTGCAAAATGCGCGCAAGATCTCAAAGCCACGCTTGCTAGCGGGATTGCAGGCGCTTCGCAACGCGGACGACCGGCTGAAGGGGAGCGGTGCGGAGCCGCGCACGGTGATGGAATTTTTAGTGGCACAATTGACTGGAGGGGATGCGAAGGCCGCGCGCGGGTAAGAAGAGGAGAAAAAAGATTTAACACAGAGTTCACAGAGAGCACGCGGAGCACAGAGTTCACAGAGAAGAAAATTCAAGAGAATTGGAAAAGGGCGGCCAATGGCCGCCCTTTTTGTTGCTGACGATGAAGCGCTTCTTAGCGGTTGTCGTTGTGGTCGCCGTTCTCGCCGAAGTTGAATAGGTCGAAGAGATCGCCTAGCGCCGGGCTGTTGAGCGGAACATAGGGATTGTCTTCCTCGACTCTGGGATTCGGGAAATTATCGCGGCTGCGAGCCGTTAACGGCTTCAACTTCCAGTTGCGCTCGATGAACTTCAGGATCGAGACGTGGTCGGTGTAGCTGTGGCTGATGTGGCCGCCGCGGGTGAAAGGCGAAACGGCAATCAGCGGAATGCGCGGACCGTCGCCGAAGAAGTCCAGCGGCTGAATGTAGCCGGAATCGTAGTAGCCGCCCCCCTCGTCCATGGTGATGAAAAGAACGGTGGACGCAAAAAGCTCTTTGTTGGCGGTGAGGTGGTCTACAACTTTCTTGACCATGCCCTCAAAGAGATCCTCTTTGGATGAAGCCGGGTGGCCGTCGAGCAAGCCGTCAGGTTTTACGAAGGAAACCGCCGGCAAAGTGCCGTTGTCAACGGCGGCGAAGAAATCGACCGCATCCTTAATGTGCGCGGCGCGCTGGGTTGGATCGCCCATAATCGCGTTGGTGTAGGACTCGAAGTTGCAAATGTTGCAGTAGGCTGCGCCAATTTGCACAGCCGGGTCGGTGCTGGTCGGATTGTGCTGAAGGGCGACAGCGGCACTATAAGCTCCGCCATAGTAAGCCCAGGAGATGCCCTTTTCATTCAGCGCTTCGCCGATCGTGCGGACATTGCTCGGGGGAATGGAGCCGCCCTTGGTGATTCCTTTGGTGTCCACGGTGCCGTCGGGCAAGAAGCCCGGCGAGTCGTTGTTAATCATATAGAAGCGTCCCGGCTGGCACTTAGAATCCGGATGGTACGGGAGCGATGCAAGGTAATCGAGGATCGGCGCAATTCCGGGCTGCGTGGCATCGCCGCACGCGGTGAAGTTGCCGTCGAAATTGATGTCCACCGTGTACTGGTTGTTTGAGCCTGGCAGAGGATCGGGATTGGCTATACGCGCTGGCGGCATCGTGGGAGTGCCGTTGCCGTTGGACCAGAAAATCGCATCGCCGGAGCCGAGCATCACGTGATTGGCGCCGGTGCCGCCCATGAATGACTGATGGAAGTTGTCGCTCATGGAGTATTGGTCGGCGAGGCTCTTGAGGACCGGAACGTCCCCTACCTGCATGTTGTAGAAAGCCATCGAATTGCCGCCGCCGTTGTCGTCGACCTGGTTGGCAACGGGGAAGCTGAAAGGATCAATCTCGCTGGTATAGGACGTGATGACGAAGGGATACAGGTCGTTCAGGCAGCCCGAAGGATTGTGCTTGGTGGCGTTCTTAATACTGCAATCGGATTGTTGCCACATTTCGAACAGCCGGTGCGTGGTGTCGCCGGTGTAGGAATCGTAAGGAAGGTTCGCGCCCTTCAGCGGGAACGGCCCGTTCGGCAAATTATCGAAATTGTCGATGCGCGAATCGAAATCCGGGAGCTCCGCACTCTGTGGCGCGCCAGACGCCCCGGTGGTCAGCAGGTTGAGATCGCCGGCTTCCAATGACGGCTCGATCGCGGCCAACAAAGTGGTCGGGGTGCCCGTCGGAAATGGAGGTGGCTCTCCCGTGGCCGGGCTGGGCGAAAAATTCAGCGTCGGCTGCGGCAGCGTTTCGTACGGAGCCTTCTCGCTGTCGTCCAAGCTGATGTAGAACTTGGTCTTGAACGGGGCAACCGCCTGGGACTGCGCGGCCTTGGAGAAGTGTTTGCCGGGCGCGCCCTTGGCAGTGATGATTCCTTCGGATAGAAGGTTTCGTACGGAATCTTCGCTCTTCGGTACGTAGGTCGCGAAGAGGTGATCGAAGGTGCGGTTTTCACCTATGAGGACGATGACGTGTTTGATGGGACTGGTGGTGTGCGACTTCTCTTGAGCCTGTAGCGAGCCGGCCAGCGGGCCACCGAGGCTGAATTGAAACACGGTCACGGCGACGAAAGCGACGCGCAGACCGTGGAAACAGCTTGAAACGATTTGCTTCAATGTCATGCAATCACCTCTCCTTGTTTGGACTGCAGGCGAGTCCGGAGCAAAGAGAGTGGAGCGCGGGGATTACACCATTGTTTTCTTCAGGTGAATAGCGCGTGACGGAGGAAACAGGGGAGTACTAATGGAACTCGCTGGATCGCGCGGGAGAGCTAGCGGCGATCCGTGATGGCGATTTCGGAATGGGTGACGCGACGGTCGAAATTCTTGAGTAAGGAGGCGGCTTCGGGGCCGACGACCGCGGCTTCGATGTCGAAGCCGGCGAAGTTGCGGATGGGTTCGAGGGATCGCCAGGTAGTTTCGACGACGATTTCGACTTCGCTTTCGAGTCGACGATGGGTGACGGTGCCTCCGAGGTAGCCGGGGACACGATGGAGTTCCGGCAAAACATTCTTTGCAAAGTATTCAAGATATTGAGGCAATTGAGCCGCGGTGGCGCGAGCGGACCAGCGGCGCAGGATGGTTCCAGCTACGGGTGTTGACGAAAAAGGCAGAGGTTGGTTGCCAACGACGACGTTCCAGCTGCGAACTTCCCATTTTTTTACGAGTCCATTTTGTACGTACGGGTCGTTGCGGGCGAAGGATTCGGCTTTGGATTTGTCATCCGCGTGGAAAACGATCAAGGCGCCGTCGGCAGGCTCCGCAAGCGCGCCGGCAAAGACGATTTCGCCGCGCTCACGAGCCTCGTTGGCAAGGCGCAGATGCTCCTGGCGGAAGGGCGCGCGGCGGGCCACGAAGTCATCGACAACCCCGTAGAAGAGTGCGTAATAGTTCATGGGGCGGAGCCTCCGCGGAAGAAAAAAGAACGGGCGTCCGCCGCGGCGCGGGATGCTTCAGTTACTTCGCCGCTTTGGCTTTGACGCCGTTGTAGGCCAGCGTGAGGCGCGACTTGTAGCGGTTGGCGGTGTTCTCGTGCAGCACGTTCTTGGCAATGGCCTGATCGATGGCAGACATCGTGGGTTGAAGCAGGTTGCCTGCGGCCGTGGCATCGCCCGCAGTGATGGCGGTGCGTAGACGGCGCATCATCGTGCGGACGCGCGTGCGGTTGGCGCGGTTGACCTCGGCGCGCTGAAGAGATTGCGCCGCGCGCTTCAAAACCGACTTTTTCTTCTTCTTAACCTTGGTAGCCTGTCCTTGCGCCATCTATTGCTCCTTGTGCGTATCGCTCAAACTTCTAACGTTAAATGACCCCCACGCCTTTGTCAAACGAGTCGCTTTCTCGGGAGCGGCTCCACTTGAAGAATGGAAGGGTATAATCCGAGCCACGTATGATTGCGTTGCTTCTCTTGGCCGCTGCGGGATTCTTGATAAGCCAGAGCCGAGAACCGTCAAAGACGCTGCTCTATGTATTAGGAGCGATGGCCTTGACGTTCGCCCTTGTAATGACGGTCGCGCAGGTGTTTCCCACACTTAACACCGAGGCGACAGGCGCAGCGACCTTTGATGTAATGCTTCTCGTAGGCACGTTGACCGCGCTTATTCATTCTCGCAAAAGCCGAGCTTGAAGGCGTCAGTTCGGCTTTCCCAATTCACACAGTTCCGTAAAAGACGCCAAGTCGAATCCTCGCGAGTCGTCGTCCCATAGAACATTGAAAACACGAACAACTCTGGCTAGTTCTATCTTTTCCAAGCTCCCCGTACGTATATCCGTGCCTGCAAAATCCAATGGTTCCCAAATGTCTCCACTCTGTTCTTCGCGGAAAGTTATGCGAGGTGGGTCAATATCCTCAACGGTAGCCGTTAAAGGCGGAGCCAAGGGGCTCGAGCGAACGAAAAATTCAATCACAACACGTGAGTTCTTCTCGCACCACTGCGTAGCAGCTTCCCAAAACTTGTCGTTAGCTGAGCTCATAATTGAGTTTCATATATGCAATATCTTTCCCTTTTGAAATTCAAGTGGGGCCGCCACAGGACTTTCGCTAGTGGCTCATTTCTAACTTGGTCCAAAGCGGCCTGGATTCACGTAATCGGCGGCGGTCATGGCGGTCAATCGACCAGCTTGTCGCTGAGCCAGCGGGCGACGACGTTCAGGCCGGCCCACACTAGGCCGGACGAGCCAACATCGGACCACCATTCGGGGCCGCGATCGTGATCGGCCAAGGAGGTTTCCAATTGCAACTTTGCGGAAGCGAGTTTCATGGGGAGCGCCGGATCCAGCGGGTGAGGCTCGGCAGCTTGTTTGAGCTGGTCCAGCATCCGCTGGGGCTGCTTCATATCAAGCATGGAGATGGGCGCGTGGCAGTAGGGACAAGCAGAGTCGGATTCCAGGTTGATGGACGCGCCACAACTGGAGCAATTCACAAACTGAACGTTTTGCCGCAACTCGTTGATCTGTTCAGGCGACAGTCGGTGGATGAAACTCTTTTCTTTCAAGAACTCGAAAAAGGTGATGAAGTGACCGTCATCGTCCCCGCATCGCCAGTAAGTGAACGGCATGTTTCCCTGCATGTCGTGAGCCAGCCGCAGCACCGTTGCGCATCGCGGACAGCGGAGCGGATCCGGCAGCGATGGCTTGGCGGGTGTCGAGTGTTCCCCGATAAACTTGATCAGCTTCAGCGTGGAGCCGGCAGAGAGTGCCAGGCTCTCGAAATGATCGAACCAGAACGCCTGGCAACCGGCGCACACATCGATGGTCTCCTGTCCGCCTAAGCGGCGGTCCATCGTCATGGAGGTCATTTCGGTCGTGCAGCCGGGGCACTTCATGGATAAACATTGTAGCTGGCCGCTTGGACCGATGCCATCGATGGGGAGGCGGACGGATTCCCCTCGCACAACATTTCCTGCTAACTTGAAAACGAAGTTCAGAGCGAGGGCGTGGCATGAGAACTCTTCTTCGAGCGGCTGGCTTTTCCGTTGGTGTAATTCTCCTGAGCGCGGGATGTCTATGGGCACAAGGCCAAACAGAAACGCAAACGAAGCCGCCGTCCGATTGCGCGGGCTTGGCGGAGTCCAAGGCTCGGCTGGAGGCGCAGGAGAAGCGGTTGAACGATTGGCCGGAACTGGGGCGCTATCGCGAGGCGAATGCCAAGGTGATGGCGCGCGGGGAGGGGGAGCAGCGCGTGGTGTTTATGGGCGATTCGATCACGGACTTGTGGGTGCAGCCACGGTTCGGGGGATTTTTTCCGGGGAAGCCGTACATCGGCCGGGGAATCAGCGGGCAGACTACGCCGCAGATGCTGGTGCGATTTCGCGCGGATGTGATTGCGCTGCGGCCAGTGGTTGTGGTGATTCTGGCGGGGACCAACGACCTTGCAGGGAATACAGGTCCGATCACGCTGGAGGAGACGGAAGGGAATCTCGCTTCGATGGCGGAATTGGCGCGCGCGAATGGAATTCGCGTGGTGCTCGCGTCGGTGCTGCCGGTGAGCAACTACGGGCATGACCGCGAAGGCAATCCGATCGATGTGCGCGTCAAGAGGCCGCCGGAGAAAATCTTGGAATTGAATGCCTGGATTCGGAAGTACGCCGCCGTGAATGACCACGTGTTCCTCGACTATTTCCCGGCGATGGTGGATGAGCATGGCCTGCTAAAGAAAGAGCTGAGCGAGGATGGGCTTCACCCCAACGCAGCGGGATATGCGGTGATGGCACCGCTAGCGGAGAAAGCAATTCAATCGGCGCTCCGCGAGATACCAGCGTCAAGTCTTTCCTTTCAGCCGCCCGTTCCGGTCGCAAGGCAAACGGAGCAAGAACAGATGGGCGAACTCTACGGCCTCTACTATCCGGATCCGGACTTCCATGAGAAGGGAAGCGGCGAATCAGGGCTGGTCATCAGTGAGGATGGAAAGACGATCCCACGCAAAGAGAATGATCCGGACGCGCCGACGTTGCCGGGGTTGCACGTCAACGGGCGGCACTTCAAGTTTGCGTGGACTCGGCTTACGCTGCAGGGCTTCGCGTTTCGTACGGTGATCGCGGAAGGACGCGAGTATTCGTTCGAGGGTAAGTTTGGGCGCGAGAAAGCGGATGTCATCCCAGACGTTCCCTACCTTGCCGGGGTGCTCACTGAAAAGCGAAACTCGCAGGTTCTGCAACAGAAGAAAATAAAATTCGGGCATGCAGTCGTGCTCTAGTTTCCATCAGGCCTTGAGAAAAAGGGCGTTGGCTTCTTCGAAGCGACGAAGCATTTTCTGTCCATCACACGGTTGTTCCAGGAGGGTTTCAGCATCCCATTCATTGCGTGGGACACCGAAAAAGTCGCCGCCATAGATGTGAATCGCACCGGTCAGGCGGGGGATGGGGTTGGTCACGGAATGGATGATGTCGTGTCCCAGCCGCACGGTATCTTTCTCACAGAGTGCCCTTGCTCCTGCCGCCTCCAGCTTGCTACCAGCTTCAACAGGCAAACGGCGCCAGAAAATATTGTCCTCGCGGCCCGTATAGATACCAATCACCGCCCACATCTTGTGGTTGTGGGGAAGCAAGGTCATCCAAGGCGCCCAGACCACGTTTAGAATCGTGAGATCGCTCCCTTGATAGAGTTTTTGCATCTCCGCGCGCTTGGGCTCACCCAGCGT
>Ga0210408_10003091_pt1 | contig 15569 bp, 10 predicted proteins | sample IncBWH4MmetaG_FD_155471 | JGI IMG/M metagenome (GOLD analysis project Ga0210408, IMG submission 155471) | Forest soil microbial communities from Barre Woods Harvard Forest LTER site, Petersham, Massachusetts, United States - Inc-BW-H-4-M | ecosystem: Environmental > Terrestrial > Soil >...
GTCTGTTCATCGTCAACGACAGCGACCTCGAGTTCAACCAGCCGATGGTGCGGGTCAAGATCGACCGCTCCAAGGCGAGCGATCTCGGCATCACCATGCAGACGATCGGCAGCACGCTCGCGACCTTGCTCGGCGGCAATTATGTGAACCGCTTCAACCTGGAGGGGCGTTCCTATCAAGTGATCCCTCAGGTGCCGCGCGGCATGCGGTTGTCGCCGGAATCGCTCGGCGGTTATTACCTGCCGACCTCGACCGGCCAGCAGGTGCCGCTGTCGACCGTGGTCTCGATCGAGACCGGTACCGACCCGAACGCGCTGACCCATTATAACCAGCTCAACTCCGCGACCTTCCAGGCGGTGCCGATGCCGGGCGTGACCGTCGGCCAGGCGGTGGACTTCCTCGAGGGTGAGGCGAAAAAGATGCCGGCCGGCTTCAGCCACGACTATCTCGCGGACTCGCGCCAGTACGTGCAGGAAGGCAATCAGCTCGCGATCACCTTCGGTTTCGCGCTGATCATCATCTTCCTGGTGCTGGCGGCCCAGTTCGAGAGCCTGCGCGACCCGCTGGTCATCATGATCAGCGTGCCGATGGCGATCGTCGGCGCTCTTATCCCGCTGTTCTTCGGCATGGCGACGATGAACATCTACACCCAGGTAGGATTGCTGACGCTGGTCGGCCTGATCTCCAAGCACGGCATCCTGATGGTCGAATTCGCCAACGAGCTGCAGCTCAACGAGGGGCTTGACCGTCGCTCCGCCATCGAAATGGCGGCGCGGGTGCGATTGCGCCCGATCCTGATGACGACGGCGGCGATGGTCACGGGCCTGTTGCCGCTGTTGACCGCCACGGGCGCGGGCGCGGCAAGCCGCTTCTCGATCGGCCTTGTCGTCGTTGCCGGCATGTCGATCGGAACCCTGTTCACGCTGTTCGTGCTGCCCGCGGTCTATGTCGCGATCGCCACCGATCACCGCGCCAAGGCAAGCTCGGAGCGGACCAAGGAGATCGCGGATTTCGATCTTGGTTCGAGGGCGATGAAGCCGACCTGACCCATGGATTGATGGTTTTTTGAAAGGCGGCCGATTCATTCGCGGCCGCCTTTCGCTTGACCCTGAATGATCCTCCCGCACTGCGGCAAGAGACAAGTTCCGGCCTTCTTGCTAAAATCGGCGAGATGAGCGTTTCCCTCCATCCCGATACGCCGCAAGGACGCAATTTGGCGGCCGCGCCCGCGGCCGACGCGGCGCCGGGGGCCGCCTCATCGGGGACGAAGATCCGCAGCCGGCTGTTTGCCAAATATGTCGCGCTGTTCGTCGCCGTGGTCGGCATAGCCCTCGCATCGAACGGGATTTTCGAGGTTTTCTTCTACTACCGCGAGCACAAGGCGTCCCTGATCCGCATCCAGCACGAGCAGGCGGTGGCGGCGGCGGCCAAGATCAGCCAGTTCATCAAGGAGATCGAGAACCAGCTCGGCTGGACCACGCAGTTGCCGTGGTCCGCCGACTCGACCGAGCAGCGCCGGTTGATCGAGCAGCACAAGTTCGACGCGCTGCGGCTGCTCCGCCAGGTGCCCGCCATCACCGAACTGGCGCAGGTCGATTCCACCGGCAAGGAGCGGCTACGCGTCTCCCGCCTGGCCATCGACGTCGTCGACTCCGGTCTCGACTTGTCCGGCGATCCGAAATTCACCGAGGCCGTCGCCCACAAGGTCTATTACGGGCCGGTGTATTTCCGCAGGGAGTCCGAGCCCTACATGACCTTGGCGCTGGCCGGCACCCGCAAGGACGCCGGCGTCAGCATTGCGGAAGTCAACTTGAAACTAATCTGGGACGTGGTCTCCCAGATCAAGGTCGGCGAGCACGGCCACGCCTATGTGGTCGGCGCGCAAGGCCGCCTGATCGCCCATCCCGACATCAGTCTGGTGCTGCGCAACACCGACATGTCAAAGCTCGTGCAGGTGCAGGCGGCGCAGACCGGCACCGACATGGAGCAGCTGCAGGGCGCGCGGAACATTCAGGGGCAGGAGGTCTTGACGGCTTCCGCGCCGATCCTGCCCTTGCGCTGGACCATGTTCGTCGAGCTTCCGGTCGAGGAGGCCTATGCTTCGCTCTACGCCGCCTTGCAGCGGCTCGCGATCGTGCTGGCGGCGGCGTCGATCTTCGCGGTGCTGGCCGGTATCTTCCTGGCGCGGCGCATGGTCGGCCCGATCCAGGCGTTGCGCGCCGGTGCCGAGCGCATCGGCGGCGGCGATTTCACCCAGCGCATCTCGATCAAAACCGGCGACGAACTGGAAGGCCTTGCCGACCAGTTCAACGACATGGGCGCTCGCTTACAGGAATCCTATGCGGATTTGGAGCACAAGGTTGAGCAGCGGACCGCGGAGTTGACCGAGTCGCTGGAGCAGCAGACCGCGACGGCAGAGGTGTTGCAGGTCATCAGTTCTTCGCCGGGCGAACTGGAGCCAGTGTTCCAGAGCATGCTGGAGAACGCGACGCGCATTTGCGGCGCCAATTTTGGTGCGATGGCTCTGTGGAACGGGACCGATTTTGATAGCATCGCGGAATACAACCTTCCACCTGCGTTCGCGGCCTGGCGGCAACAGGCGCCGATCCATCCTCATCCTCTAACCGCTATCGCCGCCGTAGTCAGAACTCATAAATTCGCACATGTGCACGATGTGCGAAGCAGCCCGGCCTATCTTGCCGGTGTTCCCAATGCTAGCGCAATCGCCGATATAGCCGGTGCTCGCACGCTCGTCAGCGTGCCGATGTTGAAGGAAGATGAGCTGATCGGCACGATTACGATTTTCCGCCAGGAGGTGAAGCCGTTCACCGACAAGCAGATCGCATTGGTCGAGAATTTCACCAAGCAGGCCGTGATCGCCATTGAGAATACGCGGCTGTTGAAGGAGCTGCGTCAACGCACCGACGATCTGAGCGAGTCGCTGGAGCAGCAGACCGCGACAGCAGAAATTCTTTCGTCGATCAGCGGTTCGTTGACCGACACGAAACCAGTGTTCGATGCCATCGTCCGCAATCTGCGCCGACTGTTCGGCACACGCTTTGCCGTACTTCAGACGCTGCGCGACGACGGCATGGTCGAAATGCCGGCCGTGGATGGCGACCCCGGCTTTGAAAAACTGATTGACCGATATCCGCGACCGCTTTCCGACGACACCGTCGGAGGCCTGGCGATGCTGTCCAAGCACCCCGTCCAGTACTCTCCCGTTCTCGGCAATCCGGCCACCCCTGTCACAACGCAGCAATTTGCACGTGATTTCGGCTTCGATTCGGTGATCTTCACACCGATGTTGCTGCGCGACAGGGTGATCGGTGCCATTGGTGTTGCCCGCCAGGAGGCGGCTCCCTTCGACGAGAAGCAGATCGCGCTGATCGGGTCTTTCGCAAGCCAGGCCGTCATCGCCATTGAGAATACGCGGCTACTGAGGGAGTTGCGTCAACGCACCGACGATTTGAGCGAATCTCTGGAACAGCAGACCGCAACATCCGAGGTTCTTGAAACCATCAGCTCCTCCCCTGGCGAACTCGAACCGGTTTTCCAGAAAATGCTGGACAACGCCACGCGCGTCTGCGGCGCGAATTTCGGCACGATGAACCTGTGGGACGGGGATAGTTTCAATATCGTTGCGAATTATAATATCCCCCCAGCGTTCACGGCGTTGCGGCGCGCCGCGCCGATCCGTCCTCATGTGGAAAGCGGTCTGGCCGCGGTCATTCGCACCAAACAGGTGGTACATATTCACGATCTGCGAAAGGGCAGGGCTTACCTTGCCGGAGACCCGACTGTAGTCGGGATTTCCGATATCGCCGGTGCTCGCACCATCGTGATCGTGCCGATGCTGAAGGAAGACGAGTTGATCGGCACCATCGCGATCTATCGCCAGGAAGTCCGGCCGTTCACCGAGAAGCAGATCGCGTTGGTGGAGAACTTCACCAAGCAGGCCGTCATCGCCATCGAGAACACGCGGCTGCTGACGGAATTGCGCGCACGCACGACCGAACTGTCGCGCTCGCTCGAAGATTTGCGCACCGCGCAGGATCGCCTGGTGCAGACCGAAAAGCTTGCTTCCCTCGGCCAGCTCACCGCCGGCATCGCCCACGAGATCAAGAATCCGCTGAACTTCATCAATAATTTCTCGGCGCTGTCGGCGGAATTGATCGACGAAATGAACGACGTGCTCAAGGATACCAAGCTCGACAGCAAGACGCGGGAGGAGATCGACGAGCTCACCCATATGCTCAAGGGCAATCTCGAAAAGGTGGTGCAGCACGGCAAGCGCGCCGATTCGATCGTCAAGAACATGCTGTTGCATTCGCGCGAGGGATCGGGCGAGCACCGCCCGGCCGATATCAACGCCATCGTCGAGGAGAGCCTCAATCTCGCCTATCACGGCGCGCGCGCCGAGAAATCCGGTTTCAACATCACGCTCAAGCGCGACCTCGATCCGAAAGCCGGCGTGGTCGATCTTTATCCGCAGGAAATTACGCGGGTGTTTCTCAACCTGATTTCGAACGGATTTTACGCCGCCACCAAGCGCAAGGAGGCAGGCGTCGACGGCTTTGAGCCCACCTTGAGCGCGGCCACGAAAAACCTCGGCGACGCGGTCGAGATCCGGATTCGCGACAACGGCGCGGGCATTCCGTCCGAAGTAAAGGAGAAGATATTCAATCCCTTCTTCACCACCAAGCCGGCCGGCGAGGGCACCGGATTGGGATTGTCGATGAGCCACGATATCGTGGTGAAACAACACGGCGGCAAGATCGACGTCGTTACCGAGCCAAGCTCATTTACCGAATTCGTTATTACGCTGCCACGGACCATGGCGGCACGCCCAGATGCGGGAGGCACCAATTGAGCGTTTACATCCGCGTCGTCGATGACGAGCCGGACGTCGACACCAGGCTCGGACAAGCCGCATGACCGCGACCATCCTCTTCGTCGACGATGAGCCAGATCTTGAGCCGCTGGTCCTGCAGAAATTCCGCAACCAGATTCGCGACGGCAGCGTGAGCTTCATGTTCGCCCGTGACGGCCTCGAGGCGCTGCAATCGATCGCGCGGCATCCCCACGTCGACCTGGTGGTATCGGACATCAACATGCCGCGGATGGACGGCTTGTCGCTGCTTGCGAAGCTGCAGGAGGCCGAGGACAAGAAATCGACCATCATCGTCTCGGCCTATGGCGACATGAGCAACATCCGCACCGCGATGAATCGCGGCGCGTTCGATTTTCTGACCAAGCCGATCGATTTCGGCGACCTTGAGATGACCATCGACAAGACCATCCGCCATGTCGAGATGATCCGCGAGGCGCGCCGGCGCCAGGCCGAGGCCGAACGCGCACACGCATCGCTGTCGCGGTATTTCTCGCCGCAGATCGCCTCGAGGCTCGCCTGCGAGGGCGAGGCCGAGGGCATGGCGGTGCATTGGCGCGATGTCGCGATCATCTTCACCGACGTCACCAGTTTTACCTCGCTGGTGGAGACCGCGGCGCCCGAGGTGTTTGGACCCGTGATCAACGAATATGTGGGCGGGATGACGGAAGTGGTGTTCATGCATGAAGGCACCGTTGCCAAAGTCATCGGCGATGGAATCCAGATTCTCTTCAATGCGCCCAGCGATCAACCGGACTATGCGGCACGCGCTATCGCCTGCGCGCATGATCTCGATGCCTGGGCCCAAGCCTTCCGCGAGCGCTGGAAGTCAAAGGGCGTGAATTTCGGGATCACGCGCATCGGCGTTCACGCCGGTCCGGCGATGGTAGGGAACTTTGGCGGCAACCGGTTCTTCGATTACACCGCCTATGGGGATATCATCAACACCGCGTCACGGCTCGAGGTCGCCAACAAGTTCTTAGGGACTCGCATCTGCGTCAGCGCGGCGGTCGCCGAGGCTGCGGAGAATTTCAAGGGGCGGCCGGTCGGCGATTTGATGCTGCGCGGGCGCAGTGAGCCGCTTCGCGCCTACGAGCCGTTGCGCGCGGAGGTTTTTGCAGCGCCGGCGACGACGCAATATTCGGAAGCCTTTGCCAAACTGGAAGCGGGCGACGCCGCGGCGATGCCGGCCTTCGCCGCGCTGGTTGGCTCCCATGCCGACGACCCGCTCGCAGGTTTCCACCTTAGGCGCCTGCTCAACGGCGCCAAGGGCGTCCGCATGCAACTGGAATAGTTTTGCGAACGCGAAAACGCGTTTGCGGAGATCCGAAAGGGACTTTAGATGACGCGCGAATTCGCAGCCGGCAATTACCAGTTCATTCCGGCGGTCTTTCAATATTCGAGCGGGGCGGCGGCGCTGCCCGGCTACGAGATCGAGCGGGTGCGTTTTGACCGATGGCTGCCGCTCGCCGCCGGCTTTGCGCAGGCCGCAAAGTATATTCAGGCGGCGGGCCGGCCGCTGACGTCGTTCTGCGCCTGCGAGCTGCGCTCGCCCGCGGCGTTCACCGAAGATGGTTTTCGCAAATTCAACGAGCATTATGTCAAGACGCTCGCGGAGTGGGGCCTCTATGACGGCACCACCAATCCGGTGGCGCGCAGCAATGTCTGTCCCGAGATCGATCCGCCCGCCGAGCCGTCGTTCTACGCCTTCTCGTTCACGCGCCCCAGCCAGAACACGATGCCGAGCTTCATCATCTCGGGCAGCGGCGAAGCGCGCGAGGGAGGGGCAACCTATTCAGAACGCGCCGTGCGCTATCGCGACCTCAGCCCTGACGGCCTGAACGAGAAAGTGGGTTTCGTGGTCGGCGCCATGGAAGACCGCATGGCTGAGCTCGGCTTTGGCTGGAAAGATGCGACGGCGGTCCAGGCCTACACCGTGCATGACTTTCATCCTGTCTTTGCCGAGACGCTGGTCCACCGCGGCGCCGCGCGTTCGGGCCTGACCTGGCATTTCGCGCGCCCGCCCGTGATCGACCTCGAATACGAGATGGACTGCCGGCGCGTGATGCGGGAGGTGGTGATCTGAGCCTGATCCCACTTTTTCGTCATTGCGAGGAGCGAAGCGACGAAGCAATCCAGAGTCACTATGCCGTGCTATGGATTGTTTCGCTGCGCTCGCAATGACGAATACGACTACCGCTCCCTCGGATCGAGCGCGTCGCGCAGGCCGTCGCCGACCAGGTTGAGCGACAGCACCACGAGGAAGATCGCCAAGCCCGGCCATATCGCCATCCACGGCGCATTGGTGAGAAATCGTTGCGCGGAGTTCAGCATGCTGCCCCAGGAGGGCGCCGGCGGCTGCTGTCCCAGACCCAAGAATGACAGCGCGGCCTCGGCGATGATGGCGGCCGCAATCGACAATGTCGCCTGTACCAAGAGTGCCGGCACGATATTCGGCAAAATGTGAAACAGCGCGATCCGCCAGCGCGGATTGCCCATGGCGCGCGCGGCCTCGACATAGTCTTCGACCTTGACGCTCATCACCTGGCCGCGGGTTAGCCGAACGAAGACCGGCGTTGCGGAAATGCCGATCGCGATCATGGCATTGCTGAGGCTCGGCCCGAGGAACGCCGCCAGCGCAATGGCGAGGATCAGGAACGGGCAGGCCAGCATGGCGTCGGTGATGCGGCTGATCAGGGCGTCGATGAAGCCGCCGCGATAGCCCGCGAGCATGCCGAGCGGCATCCCGATGCCAAGCGCGATGGTGACCGAGATCGCGCCGGCCAGCAGCGAGGCGCGGGCGCCGTAGATCACGCGGGCCATGATGTCGCGGCCGAGATCGTCGGTGCCGAACCAGTGCAGCGACGAGGGCGCCCTTCTTACCAGCGACCAGCTCGTCGCGATCGGGTCATAGGGGACAACCAGGGGAGCAAACGCCGCGAGCAGGATGAACGTGACGATCACGACAAGGCCGGCCACCGCGCCCTTGCGCTTGAACAGCCGCCGCTGCGCGCGCCGCGCCGGACATTCCAGCGCTTCGTCGAGATCTACAGCGGGGATGGCCGTGAGCGCGGCGTCGGTCATGCGTCTACGTCCTCAACCGTGGATTGACGAGGACATAGGCGATATCGGCAATCAGATTGAGCGCGATGTAGATCGTCGCGGTCGCCAGCACGACGCCCTGCACGACGGCATAGTCGCGGTTGAACACGGCATCGACGATCAACTTGCCAAAACCGGGAATGGTGAAAATCTGCTCGGTCAGTACCGCGCCCGACAGCAACGTTCCAAGTTCGAGCGCTCCCAACGTGATCACCGGCGTCAGCGCATTGCGCATCGCGTGCTTGAGGATGACCGACCGCTCGGAAAGACCTTTGGCGCGGGCGGTGCGAACATAATCGCTGTCCAGCACCTGTAGCATGGCGCTGCGGGTATGCCGCATCAGGATCGCCGCGATCGCGTTGCCGAGCACGAAGGCCGGCATGATGGTCGAGGCAAGGCTCGCGCGCCAGTTTTCGGAGAGAGGCACGTAGCCCGACGCCGGCAGCCAGCCGAGTTTTATCGAGAACAGGAAGATCAGCATGATGCCGAGCCAGAAATTCGGCGTCGAAATCCCCCATAGCGCGAACAGGTTGGCGCCATAGTCCCAGGCGCTGCCCTTTTTCACTGCCGAGATGATGCCGGCGGGAATGCCGATCAGAAGTGCAATCAGGATTGCCATCGAGGCGAGTTGCGTCGTCACCGGCAGCTTTTGCCCGATCAGGCTCAGGACCGGTGCCTTGACGCGCAACGACTCGCCGAAGTCACCGGACAGCACCCCCTTGACCCAGTAGAGGTACTGCACCGGGATCGGCCGATCGAGCCGGTATTGCTGGCGGATCTGCTCGATGACGGCGGGATCGCGCTCCTCGCCCGCCATCACCAGCGCAGGGTCGCCCGGCAAGAGATGCTGCAGCGAGAAGATCAGGATCGACACGAAGAAAAGTGTCGGGATCAGTTGCAGGATGCGCTTGCAGAGAAAATTCAGCATAGGCTTACTCGTGTCCCGGGCGTGCCTTTCACTTCAACTTCAGCCCGACCACGCGCACCAGGCCGTCCGGCATCTGCCGATAGCCCTCGAGCTTCGTGGTGTGCGCGATGAGAATCTTGCGGTGGAAGAGATAGATGATCGGCTCGTCGTTGAGCACGTTCTTCGCAAGCTTCTCATAAATCGCCTTGCGCTGCGCCGAATCGCTGGTCAGGCGTCCATCTTCCATCGCCTTGTCGGCTTCCGGGTTGGAATAGCCGCCGTCGTTCTGCGGCGCCTTGCTGTGCAGGAAGACGTAGGAATTGCCGTCGGGATCGATCCGGCCGCTCCAGTCGATCTGAAAGATCTGAAATTCACCGGCCTGCGCCTGCTTGAACGATGTCGCAAACTCGATGAGGCGGATCTTCAGGTCGAAACCGGCTTCCGCCGCCATCGACTGAATGACCTGGGCAACGGCCTCGTTCTCCGCTCCCTTGGGCACCATCATGTCGACCGTGACGGGCAGGGCGACGCCGGCCTCTTTCAATAGCGCCTTGGCTTTCTCCACGTCGCGCTTCGCCATCGGAAACGCCTTTTGATAATAAGGATGCTGCGGGCTGACCCACTGATTGCCCGGCGTGAACTCGCCGTTGAACACCACCAGGTTGAGCGCTTCACGGTCGATCGATAAATCGAGCGCCTGGCGGACCTTCTCCGACTGGCTGAGCGCGCCCTTGTTCTTGTCGTTGGCGATGTTGATGGTGAGGCCGAGATAGCCGAGTGAGGGCGCAGTCGACAGCACAAGCCGCGGGTCCGATCGCACCTCCTTGATGTCGGTTGCGAGCACGCGCTCGATCAGGTCGAGCCCGCCGGATTTCAAATTGGCGAGCCGGACCGTGGGGTCGACAATCGGCAGGAACACCACGCGGTCGATAAAGACATTGTCCTTGTTCCAGTAGTCGGCGAATTTCTCGAACACAATGCGGTCCTGCGCCACGCGTTCGACGAATTTATAAGGGCCGGCGCACACCGGATGCAGGCCAAATTTGTCGCCTTCTTTCTTCGCCGCCTTTGGCGAGACCATCATGCCGGAGCGATCGGTGAGCTGCGTGATCAGCGGCGCGAAAGGTGTCTTGAGCACCAGTTTGATCGTCAGCGGATCGACCACCTCGACATGGTCGACGCTCGCAAGCTCCGACTTGCGGAACGAGGTCGGCAGCGTCATATGGCGTTCGATCGAGAACTTGGCGGCGTCAGCGTCGAGCGGTTCGCCGTCGTGGAATTTGACGCCGGGCCGGAGCTTGATCGTCACCTCCTTGCCGTCGGCGGAGGTCTCGTGCGACAACGCGAGCTGCGGCACGATGTTGAGCTTTTCGTCGATGTCGAACAATTTGTCGCAGACCGCGGCAAACACGATGCGGCCGACATAGGTGCGCGCCAGCGTCGGGTCGAGAATGTCAGGGTCCTCTGCAAGCCCGATGCGCAAAGTCGTCTCTGCGCGCGCGCCCGTTCCCAAAGCGAGCACTAACGCGGTTGTTGTTACCGCCAATCGCAGGAGTTTCATCGTACCCATCCCTCTATTCGTCAACTGAGACCGGCGTCGTTCCGGCCGTATCAAACCCCAGCCGCTGCCTGTCCTTGCTCGAGGTCGCCGAACGCGGCGACCAACTTCTCCAGTGCCGGCGAAAAGCCGCCGTCCACTGGTACGATGGTCTCCGCCGCCGGCAATTCCGCCGTTCGGTGACAGGCGGTTGCATGCTGCGTGCCATCTGCCAGCAGCTCGGGCTGCTCGAGGTGGCAGCGCGGAATCGCATAGGGACAACGCGTACGGAAACGGCAGCCTGACGGCGGATTGAGCGCGCTCGGCATTTCTCCCTGCAGCAAGATGCGGCTGCGCTTTGCCTGCGGTTTAGGCACGGGGATCGCGGACAACAGCGCGCGGCTATAGGGGTGACGTGGTGCTGCGAACAGCGACGGCGTGTCCGCGATCTCGACGATGTTGCCGAAATTCATCACCGCCACGCGATGAGCGATATGTCTTACCACCGCAAGATCATGCGAGACGAAGATATAGGCAAGCCCGAGCCGCTCCTGCAGGACGCGCAACAGGTTCAGGATCTGCGAGCGGATCGACACGTCGAGCGCGGAGACCGGTTCGTCACAGACGATGAGCTTCGGCTCGACCGCCAGCGCCCGGGCGATCGCGACGCGTTGGCGCTGGCCGCCCGAGAACTCGTGGCTGTAGCGCTGCGCGAAACGCGGCTCGAGCCCGACCAGGCGCAGCAATTGCTCGACCCGCTCGCGGCGGCCTGCCGGCGGCACGAGGTCGTGCAGCGCCAGGGGCTCGCTCAGGATCTGGCCGACCGTCATGCGCGGGTTGAGCGAGGCGTAGGGGTCCTGGAAGATGATCTGCGCCTTGCGGCGGAAGGCGCGCAATTGGTTGGCGTCGAGCGCGAGCAGATCGCGGTCCTCGAAGCGGATGCCACCCGAATCCGGCTCGATCAGCCGCAGCACCAGCCGGCTCAACGTCGACTTGCCGCAACCGGATTCGCCGACCAGCGCCAGCGTCTTGCCGGCGTCGACGCTAAAACTCACGCCGTCGACCGCCTTGATGTACGCGGTCGGCCGCCCGAACACCGAACGCGCGGCGACGAAATGCTTGACGAGATTTTGCACCTCGAGCAGCGCCATCACGATACCAGCCCCTCCAGCGGCGTCTTGATGCAGCGCGACCAGCGGCCGGGGCCAAGCGCGGCCAGCGGTGGTGGTGCGTTGAGGCAAGCTTCGCCGACAAACGGGCAGCGCGCCGCGAAGCGGCAGCCGGACGGCGGATTTGCCATGTTGGGCACCATGCCCTGGATCGTCGCAAGATGGGAGGCCCGGCGATCGAGCCGCGGGATCGAGCCGAGCAGGCCGACGGTGTAGGGATGCTGGGGGGAGGCGAACAATTCTTCGACGCCCGCGCGCTCGACGATCTCGCCGGCATACATCACGGCGACTTCGTCACAGACCTCGGCGACGACGCCGAGATCATGGGTGATCAGAATGATCGCCGCTCCGCTCGCTGCCTTCAGTTCGTGCATCAAATCGAGGATCTGCGCCTGCAAGGTGACGTCGAGCGCCGTGGTCGGTTCGTCCGCGATCAGGAGCTTTGGATCGCAGGCGAGCGCCATCGCGATCATCACGCGCTGGCGCATGCCGCCCGAGAGCTTGTGCGGATATTCATCGATGCGCCGTTCCGGCGAGGGGATGTGAACGCGCCGCAACAGTTCGATCGCGCGCTCCCGCGCGCCGCCGCGCGATCCGCCGCGATGGCACAGAATGGTCTCGATGATCTGGTCGCCGACCGTAAAGCTCGGATTGAGCGAGGTCATCGGTTCCTGAAAAATCATCGCCAGACGGTTGCCGCGCAGCTCGCGCAGCGTCTGGTCGGGCGTTTGCAGCAGGTCGAAACCGTCAAACCGGATCGAGCCGCCGACCTCGGCGCTTTGTTTCGGCAACAGGCCCATGATCGCGAGCGAGGTCACGCTCTTGCCGCAGCCGGATTCGCCGACCAGTCCCAGCGTCGCGCCATTGGCGACAGAAAGGTCGACGCGGTCGACGGCGTGGGTGGTGCGGCCGTCATCGCCATGGAACAGCACGCGCAGGCCTTCGATTTCGATCAGCGGCGACGCGCTCATCTTTGGCCCGCGACCGCGGCTGCGATGCTGGCGTCGATGGCCGCGCGATCGGTAATCCCGGCCGGGTTCTCGCGTGTCGGCAGAAATTTTCTGAAATGCACCCAGCGCTCGCGGCTCACCTGTTCGAGCCGCTCCAGTTCAGCCAGCGGATCCAAATGGTCGTCGACGCGCAGGTCGAGATCGGACCACTCCTCGCTGCCGTGGATCAGAAGTGCCGCCGACTGCTTGCCGCGCTTGTCGCCGCCGGCTTTTTCGCCTGCGCGCATCGCGGCGATCAGGCGCCGCGCCAACGGCAAGCCTGCGTTCGCGACAAAAGCCTTTGCGGTATCGTCGAGCACGGCCGCGCCTGCCAGCATATTGCCGGCAATCGAAAAGCCATCGCCTTTGAGGTGCCCGCACCATTCGACGCATTCGCTGCCGGTGTGGGCGGCGATCCGGCCGCCCGCGTCCATGACGTGAAGCTGTCGGCTCTCGCGGCCGTGATCTGCCGATATCAGCGCGTTCACGATCTCATGCGGGCTCTTGCCCTCGCGCAACAGTTTTACGCCGTCGATGCCGTAATAAGGATTGACCAGCGCCTGCGTCGCGACGCCGCCGAAGCCGGCGGCGATATGCGGCACCCGTGCGCCGACCGCAAAGAATTTTGTCGCGACCGCAATCCCGATCTGGCAGGTCACGCTGTCGCGGGCGATGATCGACCAGGTCATCTTTGGTTATCGCCCGGCCGCGTAGCCTTGCATGCCCCTTGGATTGGCGGCGGCGCGACGGCGTCGGCCAATCCTGGATGCAGCGGTGAGGCGGCCTTCCGACCAGTCGGGCCCGGTCTCGACGATATGACCGCGGCGATGCAAATTATCGATCGTTCCCTTCGGCACGCGGTTCTCGACCACGAGCACGCCGGGCCGCGCGGTGCGCGGCCAGAATGAGATCGGGAAATGCTCCGAATGCCACGCGGGCGCGTCGATCGCTTCCTGCAGATTCAGTTTGGCATGGACATGCCGCAGGAGGAATTGCGTGGTCCATTGATCCTGCTGGTCGCCGCCGGGCGATCCCCAGGCGAGATACGGCTCGCCGTCGCGCAGCGCAAGCGTCGGTGAAAGCGTGGTGCGCGGGCGCTTGCCCGGGGCGAGCGCGGCCGGGTGGTTTTCCTCCAGCCAGAACATCTGCGCGCGGCTGCCAAGGCAGAAGCCGAGTTCAGGAATCACGGGCGAGGATTGCAGCCAGCCGCCGGACGGGGTTGCCGAGACCATGTTGCCGGCCTGGTCGATGATGTCGAAATGCACGGTATCGCCGCGCACCTCTCCGAAACGCCCGACCGTCGGCTCGCCCGCGCCCATGGCGCCGACGGCTTCGCGGTTGGCTTCCGCGCGGCGGAGTTTGACGAGCGCTCCAAAGCCTTCGACCGAGCCCGGAATGAAATCGAGCGACGCTTTGTCCGAGATCAGCTTGCGGCGCTCGTCGTTGTAGGCATCCGACAACAGCGTCGTGATCGGGATTTCGGAAAAGTTTGGATCGCCATAAAACTTCTCGCGGTCGGCGTAGGCGAGTTTGGCGCATTCGACCTGCAGGTGAATGAATTCGGGACCCGCGGGATCGAGCCCGTCGAGCGCAAAACCCTTCAACAGCGCCAGCTGCTGCAGCATCACCGGGCCCTGGCTCCAGACGCCGGCCTTGCAGACGGTGTAGCGGCCGTAATCGTAAGTCAGCGGCGCTTCGATCGTTGGCTGCCAGCGCGCCATGTCGTCGGCGCTTAGCACGCCCTTGTGCGGCGAGCCCGAGACGTCCATCACCTCCTGCGTCCGGCAGAATCTGTCGATCGCCTCCGCAACAAAACCCTGCGACCAGGCTTTTCGCGCGCGTTCGATCTGGGCGGTGCGATCTGAGCCCGCGCTCTCCGCCTCTTTCAGGATGCGGGCATAGGTTTCCGAAAGCTGCTTGTTGGTGAAGAGCGTGCCCGGTTTTGGCACTTCGCCGTTTGGCAGATAGACGATCGCCGATGTCGGCCAGTGTTTCCTGAACAATTGCTCGACGGTCTTGATCGTCGCGGAGGCGCGCTCGACCAGCGGATAGCCGTCGCGCGCATAGGCGATCGCCGGCTCCAGCACATCGGATAGTTGCATCGTGCCGTAGTCGCGGAGCAGCAGCATCCAGGATTCGAACGTGCCGGGCACGCAGGCCGCCAATAGCCCCGTGCCGGGCACCATCTCAAGCCCCTCGCTGCGGTAATGTGCGATGGTCGCGCGCGCCGGCGCGGGACCCTGGCCGCAAATCACCTGGGTAGCGCCGCGCCTCGTATCATGCACAAGGATCGGGACGTCGCCGCCGGGACCGTTGAGATGCGGCTCGACCACCTGCAGCGTGAAGGCGGTCGCGACAGCGGCATCAAAGGCGTTGCCGCCCTTTTCCAATGTCGCCATCCCGACCGCGGTGGCGATCCAGTGGGTGGATGTCACGACGCCAAACGTGCCCTCGATTTCAGGCCTGGTCGTGAACGGATCGGGGTTGATCTTGCTCATTAAAATCCATTTTTTTCTGGCGCGATGCGGGCGGCACTTGATCACAGTAAGTCTGGTATGCCAACACGCGCCGCAGCATGGGCTTCTCGCACATCCCCGTGATTACGCGGGCGCCGGTGCCATGTTGACCGCGTGGCAGGCGACGCCGTCGATCAGCGCCGGGGCCTCGCGGCGACAGAGGTCGAAGGCCAGCGGGCAGCGCGGGTTGAAGGCGCAGCCGGGTGGCGGATCGATCGGATTGGGGATTTCGCCCTGGACCGGTATCCGCTGGCGGCCGGACATTGCAAGATCCGGCACTGCGCCCAAAAGCATCTTGGTATAGGGCATGCGGGGAGCAGCGAACAATTCGCGGCTTTGCGCGATCTCGACGATGCGGCCGAGATACATCACCCCGATCCGGTTCGCCATGTGCCGCACCACGGCAAGATTATGGCTGATGAAGAGGTAGGTCAGGCCGAACTTGTCCTGCAGGTCGC
>Ga0210408_10003092_pt1 | contig 15568 bp, 10 predicted proteins | sample IncBWH4MmetaG_FD_155471 | JGI IMG/M metagenome (GOLD analysis project Ga0210408, IMG submission 155471) | Forest soil microbial communities from Barre Woods Harvard Forest LTER site, Petersham, Massachusetts, United States - Inc-BW-H-4-M | ecosystem: Environmental > Terrestrial > Soil >...
ACGATCTCCAGGGCACGTTCTACCGGTTCAGCGGCCGCGGCCAGATCGTGTCGCTCCAGAGCGAGCAGCGCCGTTGTCCGCAGCGCGTGAAAGGCGAAATAGTGGCGGTCGAAATGGAGGCGGCGGGCCGCGTTGAGAGTCCTGGCGGCCAGCGCGTCAGCCTCGTCGAGCGCCCCTTCGATGAAGGCGGCCTGGCTGATTACCCCGGGGCAGAGAACCTCGGTCAGCGCATCGCTCACCTGAGCCGACCCGAGGGCATCGGCGAGCTGCCGGGCTTGGCTGAACTGGCCCAGGTAGGTGTGGCAGTACATGGCTAGGGTGTCGAGCGTCACGACCCAGTCGCTGACACCATCGGCCTTGACCTCGAACGGCCGCGCCCGCTCCCGGTGCGCCACCGCCTCGTCAAACTCGCCGATGAACGTGCAGTGAAGCATGTTCACCAGCGCTAGCCTCACGGCCAGCCCGGGTTGCTGGCCCGGGTCGATACGGCACTTCCGGGCGAGCGCGACAGCCCGCGAACCTCGCTCGAACGCCCCTCGCCACAGCAGCTCAGCCGCCAGGGGCAACAGGAACTCCGGTGCGCCTGCGAACAGCTCCGGCCTGATCTCGTCAAGATCGAGTGCGCTGCCGACCGTCGGGTTGGTCAGCACGTCGCGCACGACCCCCTCGCCGAGCAGGCTGAACGCCGCAGCTTGCTCACCGGCGGCCAGCAGATGCCGTGCGGCCAGGCCAGTCTGACCAGCCTCGATGAGATACTGTGCGGCGGCCTCGTGCATCCGCTTTTCCCAGGCTGGATCCCGGGCATGCAACTCGGTCTGGAGAACCTCCTTGATCAAATGGTGATAGCGGTAGGTGCGGGCCTCCTCGTCCACGACCGCTATGAACATGTGCGTGCCGTAGAGGAACTCGAGCATCTTCGCTGATCCTTGACCGCACAGCGCGGTGCATACGGGCACCGAAAGCTCATCGAGGACCGAGGTGGCCAGCATGAACTCGGCGACCTCAGGAGGCTGGTGAGAGAGGACCTCCTCCAAGAAGTAGTCGGCGACGGTATGACGGTGCAGCCGTACCTGGCCAGCCGCGGTCGCGTGATCGGGCGAACCCTGGATCGAGATCGCCGCCATCTGCAACCCGGCCGCCCATCCCTCGCTGCGCCGGTGAACCAGAGCCAGTTCTGACTCGTCCAGCCGAACCCCGAACCCGGCCAGCAGACTCTCGGTCTCCTCCACGGAGAAGGCCAGGTCCCCGTCCCGCAACTCGACCAGATCCTGGTGCGCCCGCATCCGGTGCACTCGCAGCGGTGGGTCAACCCGGCTGGCCACAATCAGCTGCAGCGACGGCGGATGATACTGCACCAGCCAGCGAAGGGTATCGGCGCTGGCCGCCCCGGCCAGGTGGAAGTCATCAATGACCAGTACCCGCACGCCGTCCGGCACGTCGAGGTCGTCAGCCAGGGCAGCGATCGCATCGGCCGATACCTCGCCATCGAGGCGGATCAGCTGGCGGGCATCCTCGCCGATCGATGGCTCACCAAAGCCGTACCGCGCGGCCTCGATGACGGCAGCGACGAACCGGGCCGGGTCTTCGTCGGCCACGTCGCAGCTCAGCCAGGCCGACGGACGCTGCGGGCGGGCTGCCAGCCAGTCGGCGAGGACCATGGTCTTGCCTGCCCCCGCCGGGCCCACCACCAGGGCAAGGCGAACCTGGTCTCCCCGGTCCAGCCGATCGAGCAACCTCGACCGACGCACGAGCCCCGGCATCAGCCTGGGGACACGGAACTTCGAGGACGGGAACCGGGGAGTGCGCGGGCCGGGCTCAGCCGTCACTGTCGCTTGCGGCATTCTGCCTCAGCCTCCCCCAACGCAACCCGCCCGGCTTGGCCGTCAGGGAGGATCACAGAAGCCAGTCCCGGGCGATGGAACGATATTACGCAAGGTAGCAGGATCAAGACCACCGTGTTGACATCATGCCCGCCCGGACGGGCCGAAGCCCGGGCCTTCCTAGGTCACAGGCCTCCCCCTGTCCCGCGGTGGGCAACCCGTCGGGCGGCAGTCAACTGGCCACCGAGCTTCGCTGGTCCCTACCGCACGGCGCGGCCCAGCCGCGGCCATTGCGTCCAACCGGATCACCCAATATCGGGTGACGACTCTGACCCCGCCGTCAGGCACCCTGATGGCCAGCGTCAACCCACCAATTGCGAGGCATAATCCCAGTGCGATCACCGACGTATGAGATCACTTTCAGCGGCCAGGCCGGCAGAACGCTGCGCGCGCAATTCGACGACTGCGAGGTCAGCACATGCCCGGATACGACCACCCTCCGCGCCGAGTTGCCCGACCAGGCTGCCCTCCCCGGGCTTGTAGAGCGGATCGTCGGCCTCGGCCTTGAAATCATCGATGTGCACCTGGTGACACAGCCACCGCCGCCATGACCGACCTCGCGCGCATGCAGAGACCAAGAGCCACTTGCTGCCAGGCCATCTCGAAAAGCCAGTCGGTGGACAGTGGTCGGTGGAGCACTCAAAGATCGCCCTCGGGTAACGCCCGGTGACCACGATCGCCACCATGGTCACCGTGCTGAGCACCACAAAGGCGAGCCATGCCCGTCGCGCCCACGCTGTCCGAGCCGCGCGCAGCGGCCCTTCAGGCGCGGCGGCGCTCACCGTCGGGAGGCACCGCCGTGTCGTGGAGGCGGCGGACTTCTATGACCTGGACGGCGAAGGTCTCGAGCCTGGTGAGCAGCCCATGCAGAGCTGCCTGATCTTGGAGTGGGCCGTGTACCACCGTCTTGACCGGCTCGACCGAGGCGGTAAGGCGGTCGAAGTCAAGTAGCACCTCGGACGGGAGAACACCGGCTACGCGGATCTCGTAATAGGACAACGGCACCATGCGCCCCACAAGGTCGGAATCTATGGCCAGGTCCCTAGGTTCCGCTTCACCGTTTCGTGCGGCCCCACTCGTGGCGGGTGAATTCTTGTCACCCGGGTGAGACCGGGTGAGATAGATCGGGGGTGATGACTTCTCACATCCCGATAAGAGAGAAATGGCTTAGCGGGCTAGCACGCGCGTCTATTCCGGAGAGGGGAATGCGGATGTCCAGGCCGGATACGCACGGGTCAACCCGTTCGCGAGGGCACGCGGACGCTCACGATCCAGTTCTGACCGCAAAGGTCACCGTGCCTGACCTGCCGGGCTGGGCGGTCGCCCGGCCGCGCATCGATAAGCTCATTGCCGATGGCATGCGGGGGCCGCTGACCCTGGTGACTGGGCCGCCCGGCGCCGGCAAGACTATGGCCATCGCGGCGTGGGCTGCCGCCAGCCGCAATCCCGGCGCCTTGGCCTGGCTCACCGTCGATAGCCACGACAACCGGCCGAGGGTGTTCTGGTCCTATGTCGTGGCCGCCCTGCGGCGGGCAGGCGTCGCGGTGCCGCGGGTCCGTTTCGGGCCCGGCCGGGTGGCGGTCGATTACGCGTTCCTGGCCAGTCTCGCGTCGGCCCTGGCTGCGCACGACCCACCCGCGGTACTGGTCCTCGACGACCTCCATCTGCTGGCCGAACCGGCGGTCATGGACGGTCTGGCCTACGTGCTGCGGAATGCCAGCCAGGGCCTGCATCTGGTGGTCGCCTCCCGGATGGACCCGATGCTGCCGCTGCACCGGTACCGGCTCGCCGGACAACTGGCCGAAATCCGAGCCGATGACCTCGCCTTCAGCACCGAGGAGTCCGTACTGCTGCTCGCGCATCACGGCATCGCCCTGTCCGCGGACACGCTGGATCGCATCACGGGCCGGATCGAGGGCTGGGCTGCGGGCATGCGCTTGGCCGCGATGTCCCTGCAAGGACGCGACGACCCTGACCAGTTCGCGAAGGAACTGGAGACCGGGGAAACCGCCATCACCAGCTATCTGGTGGAGGAGGTACTCGACGCTCAGCCGGCACCGGCCCGTGAGATGCTGCTCCGGACCAGCATCCTGGACAGCGTCAACGCCGAGCTCGTCGGCGAGCTGACCGATAACCAGCCGGAAGCAGGCATCCTGCCGGATCTCGCCCGGGCGAATGCCTTCGTCCGCCCGCTCGGACAGGGGTGGTACCGGTACCACTCGCTGCTGGCCACGGTATTGCGCCTCAAGCTCCGGCTCGAGCACAGCGGACTGGTCCCCGACCTGTACCGGCGGGCGGCCCGGTGGTACCAGCTCAACGGACGACTTGACGAAGCAGTATGGTATGCCGCCGAATCGGGTGACTGGCCGTTCGCCGCCGGGGTGGTGGTGGACGAGTTCGCCACCGGTCAGCTGACCGAACCATGCAGCCACCGGCCGCTGGCTGAAGCATTTCAGCACATGCCCAGGCAGCATACGGCCTGGACCCAACCGCAACCATTGCTGGTACTGGCCGCAGTGGGGCTGTCCCGGGTCAGCAGTGACGCAGTCACTACCTCCCTCATGGCCGCGGAGAGCATGCTCGACCGCCTGCCTGACAACGAGGAGATCCCGGCCCGGCTGGCTGCCGCGCAGATCCGGCTGGCGCTGGCCCGCCGCACCGGGAATTTCGGGCTAGCCACGGCCGCCGCCGAACGAGCCGAGGCCCTAATCGATCAGCTGTCCCAGGAGGTACACGACCGGTACCCGGGGATCCGGGCGCAGATGCTGGCGGGCTACGGAGCAGCAGATCTGTGGGCTGGCCGGCTGGATGAGGCGGCGGTCCGGTTCGAGGCGGGCGTGGCCGCCGCTCCACCTGCGGGGCATGAACGGGCCGATGGCATGGGGTATCTCGCGCTGGCCGAGGCGCTGGCGGGCAGGCTGAGCAGTGCCGTCGTCCGGGCTGACCAGGCGGCTGACGCGATAAGCAGCGGTGGCGACGACCTGATCGAGCATGTCATCCCCAGCGTGGACGTGGCGTTGGCCTGGGTGTACTCGCAGCGGGGTGATATGCAGAGGGCGCACGCCCGGCTGAAGCAGGCCGAGGCCTCCCTGCGGATCTGCCCGGACAGATTGGTGAGCGCGCTAGCCTGCACGGTCGCGGCCCAGCGCCGCCTGGCCGAAGGCCACGTTTCACGCGCGATGGAGATGATCCGCCAGGCGCGCCAGGACTGGTCACCACCCGCCTGGCTCGAGCTCAGGCTGACCATCCTAGAATCGCGCGTCTGTATGGCGGCGGACGACATCCCGGCGGCCTTGGCCGCGGCGCAACGCGCCGATCCGTACTCGGTACCCGAGGCTGCGGCTGTACTCGCCCATGCCTGGCTGGCTACAGGAGACCAACAAGCGGCCCGGCGCGTTCTGGACAACGTGACGGAGAACCTCGGCGGGACGATTCACCGACTTGGCCTGGCGGGATGGATGGCTGAAGCGCGGCTCAGCTACGAAACCGGCGACGACGTGCGAGGTCGCCGCTGTCTCGAGCGCTGTCTCGAGCTAGCCAAAGCTGAGCAGACAAGGCTGCCCTTCGTAATGGAACGGAGCTGGTTGCGGCCGGTGCTGCGGCGCGACCCTGAACTGGCTCATCACTATCACGAACTGGTCGCGCCCCCCGTCATCAGCCTGGGTGCGGTTCCGTTCCAGAGAAAGGCGCCACCGTCCGACCAGGCGGCACCAGTGTTCGTCGAGCGGCTCAGCAAGCGTGAGCGCGAGGTCCTCACTCACGCCTCGAGGATGCTCAGCACGGCCGAGATCGGCACTGAGATGTACATTTCGGTGAACACCGTCAAGACGCACCTCAGGAGCATCTACCGCAAGCTTTCCGCCACCCACCGTAACGAGGCGGTCCGTCGTGCGCGGCAGCTGCAGCTGATCTGAGAGGTCTGGCGTGTCGCCGCTACCGGCTTGGCCGTCGGCGGATCTCTTGCTCGTCAATCTCGACCTAACGCTCCCTACGCGTGGCCGGAACCGGGCGATGAGACGCCAGGAAAGATGCCGCTGGCGATTGACCGCACATCCCGGATCTCAGGCCCGACCCGGCCGACCCGCGTGGCAGCAGGCCGCTGACAAACTGCGGGCAGCGATCCGGTCTGCGGAGCTCGCTCCCGGTGACGCTCTCCCATCGGTTCCCGAACTGCACCAGCTCCAAGGGATCAAACCCGGCACCGTACGGCACGCGTTCCTGGCGCTGGCCGAAGAAGGGCTTGTGCACATCCGCCACGGGCGGACGACGACGATCACAGGCGAGCCGGTCTAGGGCTGCCGATTGCCGCCCTCACGGGCGAGGGACCGAAGCCGCGCTTCGCGCGCGTCCCAGCAGTACACGACTGCAGTATCGGCGATGACGTCGTGCAGCGCGCGGCGATCACGCCCCAGCAGGATGCCGAGGAAGCCCAGCCCCAGCAGGAGGAAGCTCAGCGGAAACGCAAGCGTTCGCAGGAGCCCCCGCTTGGTGCCCACGCTGGTGCCGTCCTGGCCGACAACCTGCACGCCGAGTAGCACCATGCCGGGCGTCTTGCCACTCGCGGTCCAGAAGTAGGCGTAATAGAAGAACTCCCAGGCGAAGAACGCGACCACCACCCACGTGTTGGCCCTGCTCCAGTGGATGGAAGTTCCGGTCAGCACGCTGGCGGCGAACGAGGCGGCGCCCAGGACCAGCATGAACACCCCGATGCTTACGGCGCAGTCGACTATGAACGCGATGAAACGCGAGGCGAACCCGGCGTGCTGGCCGCGCAGGTTTTCTGTTTCCCCCGTGCCGACCGGAACGTGTGGCTGGGGGCTGCCGCCGAGAGGCACGGGTTGCGATACGCCGACGCGACTGGGCACTGGTTCCGGCAGGCCAGCATCGGCATCGGCAGGCGCGGTCATGGCTCCTCCGGGGTGTTCGGCAACTCGGGCGGCTCAGCTCGTCCCACACGGTTGCGCCGGATCCTGCTGACCCAGCGTGCGAGGGTGTCGTCCATGCTGACCGCGTGGCTGCGTCCCTGGTCAACCGCCTCGGTGGCGAGAGAGCTGGAGGAACTGACCATGATGGCACCCAGATCGGTGTTTTTCACCAGCGCCTCGATATCGATCTGGCTCACGATCTGGTTGATATCGACCCGGGCCATGAGCCTATTCACATCCAGCTGGTCGACGATCTGGTTCAGGTCTATCCGGTCGACTACCTCGTTGAGATCCACTCTCCCCAGCACGACATTCAGGTCAATCTTGGCGATCAGCGCGTTCATGTCCAGCGATTCGACCACGAGATCGATCACGCGCTGCGCGACGCCCTGCGCGATTGACTCCACCTGCTCGGTGACCCGCCTGGCCGCCGAGCGCCTGACCCCATCACCCGGATACACACGCTCAGTATGGTGAACGCCAAGCCATCGTGCCTCCCCCGCGGAGAGTGATGCGCGGCGGGACAGTAACCGGACAGGTCCAGAGGTGCCAAACCGACCTCGCCTCGGCAGTGATGTCGTACATCACCCGGTAACGGCCGACGCGCAGCCGCCGCCGGTCCGGTGACCGCATAGGGGAACGATCCGCCAGGGCGCGGCTCATTGGCGAGCCGCGCGACCGCGTCGAGCATCTCACGGACCCCGTCAGGGTCGTCGCGAAGGAACCCGGCCGCCTGGTCAATCGCCTGGGCCTCCCAGATGACCTGACGGCTCACCCGGCCAGGCCGAGCCGCCGCAGCGTCTCGTCGTGCGGAACGTACGAGGTCTGCCCGGCGGCCTCCCGGGCACGCCAGTCCGCCAACGCTGCCTTGTCTTCCGCGTCCTCTAGCTCCTGCGCGCTGGCGGCCTGTTCCAGGCCCGCAAGCGCAGGAAGTCGGACACCGGCACCACCACCGCGGCTTGGCCGCCGAGGTGGATCACCTCGTACGACCCCGGTGTCCGGGCCGCTCGCCGGGATCCGGTCGGCTGGCTGGGCGCAGCCCGGCCCGGTCAGGCCCGGCCCCACGGCCGACGCTAGGCTTCACGCAACGGCCCGGCAAGCGCCAACCCCGCTCCTGTGCGTCACCACAAGCCGTGCGGGTCCCAGGCCGGCACCGGGCATAATTTGACCAAACGGGGTGGCGTTCCCGCCTCCCCGTAGCCGACTTGCCCCGGATGGTGCCGCCATGGCCGGCCTGCCAGAAGTGATCGGGTTGCTTTACCGGGCCGACTGGACCCGCTTGTCCCTGTCGGCCGAGTTGCGCTCCGAGACCCACCGGGAGCCGCTCCCGCGCCTGCCGCGCGAGCGCTGGTCCCGCTGGGACCGCGCCTGGCCGGCGCAGAGGCAAGACAACGGCCGCTACGTGGGGGGCGGAGCGCTGCCGATCGGTCCCGGTGGCCGGTGGCGCCTGGAGTGCCCGGTTCCCGGCCTGGGCGCCGGGGGAGAGGCCGCCGAGGGTAACGACGGCGAGCGCGGCTGGTCATGGCGGCCGCCGGAAATGGGCGGTCCCCCGTCGCTCCCGGTCAAGGTGAACGGCGCGTATCCGCCGCCGCCCGAGTTGTTCTGTCCCTCCTGCCTGCTCGGCGGGTTCACCCTGAAAGAGCTGGGGCCGGTGACCGTCGCCGGCCGCGACGCGATCGCGGTCGCGGCCACGCCGCGCCGTGATGTGCTCGGATCCGGTTCCGCCAAACGGCCCTATGACCGCATCGAGGTCGCCGTGGACGCCGAGCTCGGCATCCTGCTCCGCCGGATCGAGACATCCGGGGGCGAGCTAGTCACCGTCACCGAGCTGACCGACGTGACGATGAACCCGCCGGAGGCAGCCGACCCCGCCCGGTTCACGCCGCCACCGGGCAGCCACCGCAGCGAGAGCCCGGGGGAGAACCCGGGAGCAAGGTTGAGCGGTCCTGCCTGGGCTGCCGACCTGGCGGCGGGTGGCCTCAGCGCCCTGATCAGGCATGTGCCCCGTCTGCGCGGTCACGGCGCGCCCGGCGAGCAGCCGGAGCCGATGCCGTCACCTGATCCGGCCCCGCTCGAGCCGACTGACGGCTCACCGCCCCCCGAGGAGGTGCTTGACCTGCTCTACCGCAGCGGTGAGCCCCATGACCTCGGCGCCACGGCGCGGCATTGGCTCGATCTGGTCGCCATGACGAGGGCGGTGTCGATGCCAGAAGGATTCCGCGCCGCCGGGCGCGGCGGCCTCGGCGACCTCCTCGACACGATTGCCCCCGAGATGATCGTGGCCTTTACCGAAGCCCGCCTGCGCGTCAGCGGCCCGGACCGGTACCGCCTCGACTTTTCGCGCCGGCCGCGCCGCATAGATTCGACGACGATCGCCTGCGACGGCGCGCGCCGCTGGCAGGTCTTTCAGGACCGGATTCTGGTCGGCCCGGCCGCCCCGCTGCGGGACCACTTCGCGTTCCTGGCCGACTCGTGCTGGCTGCTCCGCGGCCGGCTGTCCGGCGGCGCGGAGCTCACCTACCGCGGCCGGCCCGCCCGCCAGCTCCGCGTGACCCCCGGCCCCGGCGGCGAGGAGGTGGTCCTGGGGCCGCTGTTTATGTACCCCACCGACGCGATCGTGGACGCCGAGACCGGCGGCCTGCTCCGCCTGATCTCCTACGCCGGCGACGCACTCGCGATCTGGTGGGAGCTGGACGACATCAGCACGGAGCCCGCCGACCCGGACGAGTTCCGGGTCGTAGTCCCGCCCGGCACCCGCATTGTGGAGGAAACCGGCAACCTGATCGCCGACGCCGCCGCGGTCATGCCCGGTGTGAAGGGAACCGCGGCCCGCGCCGCCGCCGAGGCCGTCAACCGCACGGCCGGCGCCGTCTCCGCCGCCCGGAGCTTCCTGGACGACCTGCGCGGCCATCGCTAGGCAGGAGCACGCCGCGTTGATTACCGCGGCTGCCGGTGCGAGAGGGCGCCTCCGGGTCCGCGGGCAGGACATCGTCCGCCTCTGAGTGCAAAGAAAGCAGATCACGGCGATCTCCCTTGCCAGGCCTGCCGCGCGGATCGCGGGCCGGTGAAGGAGACGTCATGGCGGATCTTCCGGCCAAGCCCATCCTCGATCATCTGCGCCAGGCCCGGGACCTGCTGCGCGCCGCGCGGGCAGGTGACACCACGGCCGCCGGCCGCATCCGGGCGGTGGCGGACGCGCTGACCCTGGCCAGCGCGCAGCTGGCCGTGGCCCGCGAGTACGGCTTCGCCAGCCGGACCCGGCTCAGGGACGAGGTCGCCGCCCGCACCGCGAGCCTGGCCCGTCAGGCGGAAGCATTCTGCGAGGCCAGCCCAGCCCGGCGGCGCGCGTAGTCACCGGGCCAGGTTCGTACGCCCTGACAACAATGGCCCTCATGGGTCCCACGGAGAACCAGTAGAGCGCACACCCTCTTCCTCGATGCGCGTTTGTCGCGCTCCGGGCTGCCGCGCCTAGGTCGACGTACACACATTGCCGTGCTAGTGGCTTCGCAGTGAGCGGAGGGCAGCAACATGCTCGAGGCGGTGCGGCGTTGATCAGCTCGCGCACCGACTACGGCGACCGGCTCCGCGGGCCCGCAACCACCCTTGGTGGGTGATGTGGTGGGCAAATCATCATGTCAGTGTGCTTGCCGATGGTCTACCGGTGTCTTCCGCGGATTGGAAACGGCCGCTGTACAGGAGGAAAACGACCGATGAATGACAACGAATCCGATCCGCGCCAGCCGACGTGAAAGGCTACCTGAACCTGTATCCGCTGGTATCGATAGAGGTCACCTGCGGTCAGGTGACCAACATCGAAGCCGGGCAGATTCCTGGCCGGGCCCCGATACGGCAGTTCGCGCGCATTACCGGGCTCCCCACGGCCGATTGGCAGGCCGCGGCCCGGTCGAACTCCGACCTGAAGTGTGCCACTGTCACTCGAGCGGGATCGGCGGCAAGCCATCTCGGCGCCGGGCAACTGCTGCCCGCTCCTGCTGGCCCGCAGGACATTACGACGCGCATCTACACGCCCCAGCCCGAGGCGCTGGATGGCCGTTGGGACCCTCCGCCGGTCTGCCGGGGCGTGGCTGGTGGCCGACGCTGCCGCGAGTTGGGGTCATGACCGGCGGCGTCGGCCCGCAGCTTCCCGCCTCGTCGCTGCGGAAGATGCTGTTGCCACTGGCTCTGGCCCAGTTCATCTGCAGCTTCGCGGGCTCGAACATGAACGTGATGATCAACGACATCAGCCACGACCTGCACACCGACGTCCAGGGCGTGCAAGTCTGCATCACCTTGTTCCTGCTGGTCATGGCCGCCCTCATGATCCCGTGCGGCAAGCTGACCGACCGGCTGGGCCGCAAACGGTGCTTCACGATCGGCCTGATTATCTACGGGATCGGCGCCGTGCTCAGTGCCGTCTCGCCCGGGCTCGGCGTGCTCATCCTGGGTAACTCCATCTTCGAGGGAGTCGGCACCGCCCTGCTGATCCCGCCCGTCTACATCCTCACCACCATGATGTTCGGCGACATAAAATCCCGGGCGCGTGCCTTCGGGGTGATCAGCGGCATGGGAGGAATCGGCGCCGCCGCCGGGCCGCTGATCGGCGGCGCGATCACCACGGCCATCAGCTGGCGAGCCGCCTTCGTCTTCCAGGCCCTCATGATCGTGGTCATCGTGGTGCTCTCCCGCAACGTGGTCGATCCGGTGCCCGCGGACCCCAGCCGCCCCTTCGACACCGTCGGGGCGGTGCTGTCCGCCGTCGGCCTGGTGGTCCTGGTCGGCGGGATCATGGCCGCCGACCAGAACCTGGTTCTGATGGCGGTCCTGCTCGTCGCGGGAGCGCTCATCCTGGCCGGGTTCTTCGCCTGGATCCGCCGCCGCGAGCACGAGGGGAAAGAGGCCCTGCTGTCGACCGGCCTGTTCCGCAACCGCACCTCGAACCTGGCCCTGGTCACCCAGAACGTACAGTGGGCGGTGCTTCTGGGTACCTCGTTCGTCGTGTCCGCCTACCTCCAGGTAGTGCGAAAGTACGACGCCATCCAGACTGGCGTGATCTTTACCGCCGCCACCGTGGGCATCTTGCTGTCCTCGCTCGCGGCCGGTCCCCTGGCCAGGAAGTTCCAGCAGCGAACCCTCATCCTGGCTGGCTTCGTGGTAACCATCGTCGGGATCATCGTGCTGCTGGCCCTGGTGAAGGGCCACCCCGGCGCCTGGTACTTCGCGCCTGGGTTGTTCCTGATCGGCACGGGCGTGGGCGTCATGCTCACCCCGTCGGTCAACGTGGTGCAGTCCGCCTTCCCGGAGAACCTCCAGGGAGAGATCTCCGGGCTGTCGCGCAGCATCTCCAACCTCGGGTCATCGGTCGGCACCGCGATCGCGGGCACCATCCTGGTGGCCGGTCTGGCCGACCCCAAACGGTCCTACGGGATCGCCATGATCGTCCTAGCCTTCATCGGCTTGATCGGCCTGGGGGCAACCGTCCTGCTTCCCGCCGCCGAAGCGGCACCAGGACCCGGTGTCCCGGCTACGGCCGCCGAGCACACGCCCGATTAGACGGTCACCATGGACCTTAACCAGGGACTGGTGGACCTGGTGGCCGTGGCGCTGGTGGCCGCGCTCGCGCCGCTCGTCGTCGCCGCCCTGCCCGGCCCGCGCATTCCCCAGGTTGTCATCTTGCTGATCGGCGGCGTCCTGATCGGCCCCCATGTGCTCGGCCTGGCCGAGACGTCCAACATCCAGCTGCTGGCCAATATCGGGCTCGGCTTCTTGTTCCTGCTGGCTGGCTACCAGCTGGATCCGCAGCTGCTGCGGCGACGGCCGGGCAAGCTAGCGATCCTCAGCTGGCTGATCTCGGCGATGATCGCCGTGGGGGTGACGGCGGGGATGGGCGCGGTCGGCTACATCAAGGACTACGTGCCGGTCGGGCTGGCGCTGACCACCACGGCTCTGGGTACACTGCTCCCAATCTTGCGGGACAACTACATGCTCGGCGGCCCGTTCGGCCAGTATGTGTACGCTGCGGGCGCCGTTGGGGAACTGTTCCCCATCCTGATCATCGCGGTTTTCCTCACCGAGCGAGGCAGTTTCATCGCGCTGGCCTCGGTGGCCCTGGTCGGAGCACTCGCCGTCGTCCTGTCCGCCGCGCCCTGGCTGGCCAGGAGCAGCACGGTACAGCGGATCATCCGCGAGGGTCAGGATGCGACAGAGCAGACCACGCTGCGCTGGGCCGTGGTGCTGCTGTTCCTGCTGCTCGCCGTCGCAAGCCGGTTCGGTCTGGATGTCGTGCTCGGCGCCCTGCTGGCCGGGATCGTACTGCGCGCCTGGAGCCGCCGGTTCAACATGGATACGGCCAGCCTTGAGCACAAGTTCGACGCGGTCGGCTACGGGATCTTCATCCCGATCTTCTTCGTCTCCTCCGGTATGACCCTCGACCTGACGGCGATCGCCCGGGACCCGCTCCGCCTGCTCATCTTCTTCCTGCTGCTACTGATCGTTCGCGGCCTGCCCTCGTTGCTGATCTACCGGCACGCTCTGGCGGCCCGGCAGAGGGCGGAGATGACGTTTATCACCGCGACCACGCTGCCGCTGCTGATCGCCCTGGTCGAGATCGGCTAGCGAGATGGGGTCATGCTCCCCGCCACAGTCGCCGCCCTAGTCGGCGCGGGCGTGCTGTCGGTCCTGGTGTACCCCTCGTCGCAGTGGGGTTGCACCGGTCAGCGCCGCTCACGCCGGCGGATGCGGGAATCACCAACGCGGAAACCGCCGCTAGGACCAACGCGCCGCCGGACGATCCCGGCCAGCCAGCATAGCCAGGATGGCCAGAGCCCTAGCCTCGGGCTTTCGCCCATGCCGGACAAATCACAGCAAGTAGCACCGGCGGTTACGCCGGTGCCTAGAGTGACATTACGCACAGTAGTAGGATGACCGGGCGCAGGGTCTCGGGAGTGGACCGGTTCGTGGACCGGGTCACCGGGTAATCCCAGCGCCGCGAGTGGCTGACGATGTGAATGACGGATAATCGTCACATGATCCGTAGATCAATGGAGGGCGTCCGGCCAGTGCGCCGGAATCCGTATTGGCAGGTCAGCATCCTGCCGGGTGTCCGGTGGAGACGCCATAGTCCGTACCGTCCGATCAGTCCGTGAGAAAACTGTGAGCGACTCCTGCCCTTGGTGGCGGCACGCGAGCCTCAACCGCATTAGGAGCTCGGGTCGTCGCTGTCCCGATCGGTTCAGGCTGGTCAAGGTCCCTGATCGGTCTGCCCTGGCCGCCGCGGCACGGTCTTGAACTGCAACCGTGCCATCAGGTTGGGAATCTGTGCCATCTGGGCTGGACGCGGCACCTAGTACCGCCCGGTGACCGGAAACCGCTTGTCATGTGCGGCCATGGCTTGGATGGCGAGGCGCCGCTGCGCCGGAGTTGAGAAGACGGTCAGTTCAAGCTCTACCTCCGGGCGCCGCATGCGGTCTGCCTTAGGGCTGGCCGGGATCAGCGGGGCAGACAAGAGAAGCCACAGTCCGGGGAGGAGAATCATGCCGCCCGGGCCGTCGAGCCACATGACGCCGACCACCGTGAGCACCCCCCCAGTTAGCAAAGGCCGCCAGCGGGCCCGCACGGCGCGTCCCAGGGGCATCAGGCCGACGACGGTGAGCAGCGCGCCGTTACGGATCCACCTGCGGATCCGCCGTCTCCGTCTAAACGGCGGGGCACCGTACCTGCCGGCTGAGCCTGCGGACTGGCTCCACACCACCAGGTTCCGCCGATGCGATCGCTGTCTCATCGCAGCCCCCTGCCACCCAAGGCTCCGCTCTGCGTGTCCTCAATGGTACGCGTCTGCGCTCTTTAGGAGCGTGCCGCGCAGAGCGGTTGGCGCCTCAGCGCCCAGGTCCTCGTCCCTAATCAGCGACCTACGCATTACGAGCGTGTTCTCGTGCGGCGGTCGCGAGTCCAAAGCTGCGCTAGTTCAGGTTCATCATTTGGTTGCTGGCGGCCGCCGTTGGCTGTTGACGGCGGTTCGGGGCATCTCTGGGGCACGCCTCGATCGCATGGTTGCGACGAGGCCGACCCCGTTGCTTAGAAGGCTGCGCCTACCACAGCCTGGTGCAGGCGATACCCAAGTCAGTGGGCATGGCGATTGTCCGCGAGTGGCCGCTCGTGCGCAAGGTTTACCGCTCGATCGGGGACGCTCACGGCTGGGGAGGCCGTCCATGGAGATGACGGGTCCGGCCGTGCCGGAGCATGGCCTGCAGGCCTTCGGTGACTGGGTGCTGGCCGCGCTCGGGCAGCACGCGGACGGTGCCGCTGAGACGGCACGCCTCCTGATGGCCGCGCTCCGGGGACGGGACTGGGAGGGCGACGACGTCCTGGCCGATCAACTTGACGCGCTGCTGGGAAGCAGCGCGATGCCGGATCTGCGCCCTCTACGAGTGGATCTGGATGAGCTGGCCGGCATCCTTGAAGGCGATCCGGTGTACGGCGGCGGACGCGTCGACCTGGCGACTGGCGAGGTCTGGCCGGCGCCAGCCGTCGACTACGCGCGGGAGATCGGGCAAGAGGATGGGGACGAATCAGACGATCCTGATAAGTGGCTGTGGGTGCACTGCGAAGGTTCGCGGGACGGCTACCGGGACATGGAGCGGTTCATCGGGACGGTGCGTGCTCCAGGGCGCGCCGACCGGCTGGAGGTCGCCATTTCCGGGCGGGGAGCGTTCCGGCGGTTCAAGGACGTCCTAGGGAGCTGGCCCGGAGAACTGGATCGGTGGTATG
>Ga0210408_10003093_pt1 | contig 15565 bp, 14 predicted proteins | sample IncBWH4MmetaG_FD_155471 | JGI IMG/M metagenome (GOLD analysis project Ga0210408, IMG submission 155471) | Forest soil microbial communities from Barre Woods Harvard Forest LTER site, Petersham, Massachusetts, United States - Inc-BW-H-4-M | ecosystem: Environmental > Terrestrial > Soil >...
TCACCTGGCACTGGCCCTCCCGCATCCCAGGAAACCGTCTCAATTCCTCTACCGCGACCCTAGTGAACCATCCCAAGCTGCAAGCCACGCTTCCGCCGATTGCAGACGGACACCGTACGGCTCCTCCGACCGTGGATTCCCGTACCACAGCGATACGGCCGCTCGGCGCAGCCGTCGCCAGACGTCCTCAAACGGTCCTGTCGCCTCGACTTCTGCTAATTCGACGCGATGCGACCTGGCCGGACGAACACGTTCTCCGCGGCACGGAGACGGGCGGCGGACGAATGCGGAGAATATCCGACCGCTCCAAGGTATCGAGCCGGGTAACCGCAGGGCAGAGGGACCCAAGCTTCTGAGTGTGCCACGATATTTAGCTGTTAGCCGGATGTGAGCGAAACCAGAATCGCTTGGTTAGTCACTTGACCTCGAAATCAGCTGGCAAATCTAAATTCGAAAAATCTCGCTGAGCTGGAGCCCCGTTACGGAATCGAACCGTAGACCTTCTCCTTACCATGCATGCCAGTTTCGTCCGACTCCGTCGCATCAAGTCTGATTGCCGCAGTTCAGAGCGATCTCAGTGTCTGGGTGCGTCGCGCTGCGTCTGGCGTTGCCTGGAGGCGTTGTCACTTGGTTTGTCACTGGCTTCCGGATCTCACTCGAGCAGAGATCCTACATAGCAACCGGGACCGAAGGCGGCTCCGCCATATAGCGGTCCGGATCGTCAACCCCTACCTCTGCCACGTTGCGTATGGTACGGCTATCCAGTGACGCCACGCTGGCTGCAATAGGCCACAGGTCTACGGATCCTGTCGCGCTCGAAAGCAGGATTGGGCTCGACCTGCGGGCTGGCCAGCCAACCATCACGGAGTCCAGGCTGCTGGCGATGGCGCAGGTCAGCCGCTCAATCGATTTTTTGAGCGGCACAAGATGTGATCATCGAAATCGCGGTGCGTCCGCCCCCCGCGGTCCAGGTCGGCCAGGGCCGCGTAGTACGGGCCGGGGCCGGGGCCGGGGCCGGTCACGTGGTCGACGGTCTCCGGCAGGCCAGCGAAGAACCGGTCGAGGGCCTGGGCCGGGCGGATCGCCGACTCGTTCTGCATCGACCTGTCGCTGCTGGCCATCATCAACGGCGCGGTAGCCATCGGCACCGCGCCGGACCTGGCCAAGCGGCAGCCGGAGCATGCCGCGAACAGCTTCGTAGCCAGGCAGACTTCTGGCACTCCGGCGAAGCTGTGCCGCCAGTCACGGCTGGCAAGTGACATCCGGCACCATGCCTGAGAGCGGGCTCTAACCGCTGTACGCCATCTGGCGAACGACTGCCCAGATGCAACAGCCCGTTCATGATCACTTACGTGGCAGCGACGGCCGTGAGGAGCGCGTGCGCGACCTCGTCTTTGCAGATGTCGCTGTGGTCGTGGATGATCTGGTCGGCGTTGAGGTTGTAGAGTGCGCCCGTCCGGAACGCGTAGGTGCCGCCCACGGCGAGCAGGGTGCCGTCGTTTGCCTCGGGGGTCTTCTGGGCGCCGTTGCGGCCCATGCCGCCGTAGAGGTCGTTCTTGTCCCCGAGCCCTGCGGCGACCTGGCCGGCGATGAGCGACGCCAAGGGGTAGGCCAGACCGACGGCCCGATCGTTCCGGGTGCAAGTGATGACTACCGGGCCTTCGACCATCTGGTTTGCGACGACCTGGCGGAAGAACCCGTCTCTCGTGCCGTCGAACCGCTGGGCGAAGCCATGGTGCGAAAACGCCGCCTGCAGCAGCACAAGGGTGTCGGGCTTGACTACTGGCTGGTCGTCGCGTCCGGCCGCTGCCGCGGTCACCAGGCGCCCACCGAAGCTGTGGCCGATGAGGTGTAGCTTCAGGTCGGGCCGCGGTGTCCGGATGTCGCGCATGAGCGGGCTTAGCCCTTCGCGGCCGACGATGCCGGCTCGCTCTTTCATCTGATAGTAGGTCGCGAAGTTCATCAGGTTGCGGGCGGCCGATTTGATGCCGCTGAAGAACCGTCCGAGCCCGGCTGCGCCGCCACCAGGTGAGGCCGGGTCGCCCAGCCGGGCGGCCCCACCCCCGCCCGACGTCGGCTGGGCAGAGAGCACCGGCTTGCTGAGCCGCTGCATCACCTGCTCCCCGTTGAGCTTGAAGAGGCTGGTCGAGGCGTCCTCGTCGTCGGCGGCGGCGTCTGGCAGCACCGAGCGCAGCAGGTCGGCGAACTGCTCGCGGGCGCGCCGACGGTCCTCGAGGTCGGGGACCAGTTGCTTTGCCTGTTCGAGCTTGTCGTCGGCCGTGGGGTCGGTGAAGACGCCCTTGAGATCGTCGAGTTGCTCGATAAGGGCGGCGTCGGTGACCGCAGAGGACACCCCCGCTGCGCCGCTTGGGATGAGGTCCTTCTCGGCGAACTTCTTCGAAGGCCACAGCACCCCCAGGACCGCGTAGTTACGCCCGGCGGCCGCCGGGAGCCGGGCGGCGTCGAGTTCTGCGCGGACGCGCTCGAAGAAGTCGCGGTAGAGCGAGCGCGCGTCGTCCATGTCGTTGTTCCACCCGTGGGCGATCACGAGCAGGTCGGTGACCGTTCCGCCCTCAAGCAACTGCATGAGCGCCGCCACCTCGCCAGGGTCGTGGACGGCGCCGTCCTTGGTGTACTGCACCTCGGCGTAGGGGAATCTCGACAGCTCCTGCATGGCGGCCTCCTGGGTCAGACGGATTGGATGGCGCGCATCAGGTCGACCAGGCCGTGGCCCTGGAAGCGGCGGTCGCGCTTGAGATCGGTCGCCGAGGAGGTGAAGATCTCCTTGATGGTCTCGGGTCGGCCGATGAACTCGCGCCGTATCGAGAGGAAGGCTGCAATGACGCCCGAGACGTGTGGCGCCGCCATGCTGGTGCCGCTGTCCTCGACGTACTCGCAGTCGCCCTTCTTCTCCCGTGCCTTCTTCAGCGGCTCGCCGGCGGCGCACGACAGGATCTTCTCGCCGGGCGCGACCAGGTCGGGCTTGATCCGCCCGTCGCCCGTCGGTCCCTTCGATGAGAAGTAGGACACGCCGTAGACGTGGGGCATCTCCCGATGGGTGGAGCCCACGGTGATCGCCAGTTCGGCGTTGCCGGGATCGTTGATCGTCAGGTCCAGCCCGGCGGGCATGGCGGTGCCCTTGAACGCGTCCTGGTTGTAGCCGTAGCCGGTGTTGCCGGCTGCGACCACCACCACCACGCCAGAGCGGACCAGCAGGTCGACCTCCACGCACAGTGGGCTCTGCCCACATGCGAACCATTCCGGCTCGAACTCATACCCGACGCTCATGTTCACGCCATGGATGCGTATTCGGCGGCCGTGGCGGTTGATCTGCTGGACCTGCTCGATGGCGGCGATGAGGCTGCTGGCCTCGCCATCTCCGGTGTCGTCGAGCACCTTGAAACTGAGGAGCTTGCACTTCGGCGCCATCCCCGAGATCGCCGTCAACTCCACCTTGTCGTAGGTGATGTCGCCGTCTTCGTCGCGATGGCGCGTGACCGCGCGGATCTCCTTATTCTTGTCGGGATCAACCGACATGGCGCCGGCGATGATCCCTGCCACATGGGTGCCGTGGCCGAACTCGTCGACCAGCGGCTGCTCGTCGCTGCTGGTGAAGTCCCGGTGGCGGAGCGGTTGCTTGAGCTCGAGGTTCTTGTGGGCCTCGAAGTGGGGATGCCCTCCGTCGATGCCTGAGTCGATGACCGCCCAGACGATATCGTCGCCGAAGGCCGCGAACGACACCCGGGCGGCGTCGGCCTTTACTGTGCTGACCGATTTCGTGGTGAGCTTCTTGATCTTGAAATCGGGCCAGATCCGGTAGATCGCCCGCTGGGTGGTCCGCGTCGCGCGTTGCTCGTACGTCTCCCCTGGCCCTTTGTCCGACGAGGCTCGCGGGTTGTCGAGCCGGACCAGCTCCCGGATCACCGACGGCTCGAGCTTGGCGAACATGTACTGGTTGCTGAATTCGCTTTTGGCCTCGTTGATTCCCTGCGGCCCGGGCGCCTTTTTGGTGGCTGCGTGAGCGATGGCCTCGGCTACCAGCTCCCGCACCCGATTGCGGCATTCGTCCCGGCCCAGCTGGTACTCGAGGTTCAGGTCCAAGATGATCCCGACCAGCTTCGGCATATAGCGCTTGCGTGCCTTCCGGGCCTTTTCCTGCTCATCCCGCTCCTCTTTGAGGATCCTCAGCAGCGGGATCGCGATCACCGTCTTATCCAGCACCTCTGGCGTGAACGGACTGCTCTTCGGTGCCGAAGGATCACTCTCCGGCAACTCAGCCATACTGCCCTCCCCTGAGCGGACGGTCTGCTTCGTCTGGGACGCTACATCCCGACATGTCGAGTGAGTGCCTCGGCCTCCTCGTCCCTTGCCTGCAGCAAGTGGTGAGTATACAGCGCAGCCATCAAAACTCACCCCATCGTCGGCCCGCGCGACGTGATACGAGCGCCTCAGCCGCGGCAGCTGTGAAACTGGCTCAAGCAGCCGCATGCCTTCGCTGATCGTATGGGGTTTGCAATTTAAGCTTCAAATATCTCGGAGAGAACGAGTAGGACGTCGGCGACTGCACCATGATGATCGCTAGGAGCCCGAAGCCGTTGGGCCGATAGCTTTTTTAGCCCCTCGCCGCGAGATACCAGTTGATGGCCTGTGTGGCCGCATGATCTACGTACTGGTAGATTACATCGAGGGATTGGCGCGCGTGATCGGGCCCCAGTCCAGTGAGCCAAGTTCACCTGGCCGAATGTCTTGAGTGGTTCGCTTTCGGGGCTCTATTTCCATGCTTACAAAGAACCTCCAATGAAACGTCGGTTTATTAGTTGAGATCCGATCTACGGTATAATAACGGTTCGGCGGCGCGTTGTCGCGAAAAGTGTTCCGGGAGACGGGACAACGACGGAGTTGCGGCGGTCCGGGAAGATGCAGGGGATGGTCCCGCAGTCCATTCAGTTGCCCATCCGGAATTCTTCCGGGGCCGTGTCGTATGTAATACACGATTCGGTGCTTATCACATATGCCGAGTCGGTGAGCCAGACAACCACTACGCTCGACAAGACGATCGGCGACCTGCTGAGCGTTCCTAGCTTCAAGGAACTTCTCGAGGCGATCGGCTTTGTTCCCGAGAAGGCAGTCGTTGCCGATGCCCGCGCCGTAATGGCAAACATCAAGAACTGCAATGACGTGTTCGTCACGGCAAACGGCAAGCGTGATGAGCCTGCCGTCCGCTGGTTCACCAACACGCTCCTCGCGGGCGTTCAGCGAGAGCGTCTGCTCCGGTGCGACTAACAGTGCACCATCCCGCGCGCTGGTCGTACGGTTGTACTGCGCGACGATGTCGTCGACGAGCCGGGCGATGTCGGTGGACCGGTCGATCGGGCGGAACTGGACTGTCCGCATGAACACCGGCGTCTCCACACCGTCGACATTCAGCGGGATAACCTGCATGGCGCGCTGGTCGGCACGCATCATCATATGCCTGGCTTCGTGCAAGCATGTCTCCTTCTCAACGTAGGACGACGACAGCACTGGTATGCCGATCCGCGACTCATGCAATCGCGAATAGAGCTCATCCATCCAGTCGACGCCTGCCGGAAGTGACGTACCGCCGTCCTTATAGTCGAAAACCGATCGAAATCGCTTGCTTAGCTCCCCGGTGATCGCTTGTGCGGCCCAGCTGTCCTCCGACGCGTAACTGATGAAGACCTTCTCTGTGCGCATCTTGGCATCGCGGAAGTAGGTGTCGGCCTCCTTCGGCGTGCTGATTCGGCGCACTGGCGCGTCGATCTGGTCGAGCCTCATGTCGAACTCCTTGAGCAGGCCTTCTTCGGTGCTCCATGGAAGCAGGTCCTCGCAGTAGCCGACTTCGAAGCCGCCGAACAGTGCCTTCTCAACTTCGGGCTGGGACGCGATACCGTCCGCCGTGCGCTGCAAGCGCAGCATCGGGATGGCATGGCCGTGGAGAAACGCCAGCGCGGTCATCCCCGGTACCGTATCGGCCACGTCGACGACCACCCAGTCGAACTGCCGCAGCGAACTGACCAGGCCGGCGGTGAGTACCGGCGGCCAGTTGAGGCATTGAATCCGGTATCCCCGGTCCTCCAGAGCATTGGTCAGACCCTGGACAAGCGTGCTGGTGTATCCATACTCAGTCCCCGGCAGCAGCAGTCCAACGGTTGTCGGCGCGGTCAACAGCAATGACTCCACGTATGCTCGGTATGCCATCTCCGTCTTCACGGACGTGGCGAACGACTCGAACGCCAGCCGATGCCGGCGTTCGCTGGGTCTTCCCCCGTGACCGAGCACCTCCTGGGAGTCGTAAGCCTGCTGGTATATACCGGTAGGAAGGTCGAGATGCGCGCGGTAGCGCTCGTCGTAAAATACGGCCATCGGCTTGCGCGCCCGCGTGGCGAGCTCGAGTTCAAGGCGGAAGTACTGCGACGCGGACTGCAGTTGCTCCTTGTTGACGCGGCTGGTCGTCGACTCCGGCAATGTATAGATGCCGATGAACGCATCGGCGCCCCGCACCATGCGCGCAAGCCTGGTCATGCTGATGGTTTGCGGTCCCGCGTCCACTTCGAACTGCACCTGACCGACTTGGCGGAAGATATTGAAGAAGTACAGGTTCTCTTCGGCCGAAGCGTAGCGATGACTCAGGAACGCCTCGAACGCCAGCGAGTCGTCCGGATCAGGAGCGCTATAGCTGGGGTTCTTCATAGAGGCTCTCCTCGCGCTCGACGCCGCGAGGTGCGATCCTCAGGGCGAGGGGTTCAGGACCGGAGACAAACTCATTATGAACTATGTCGAGCAGCTCGCAGCCGACATCTACGTCGCCGTATACGACTGTCCGATGCCGGACAGCGAGCGGCTACTCTACCTCTTCTACGCCGGGCTCGCACTCGCCGTCGGTACCGCTGCGACACCCGAACAGGTGCATGACGCGTGGTCGGCATGGGCGTGCTGGCAGCGGGGCGAACATCCATGCCTCAGGCCTTTTGGCGAACTCGCGCCTCACGTGCGCGAGCGCGACGAGCCGTTTGCCGAGGCCATCCGCACCGTTATGGCGCGGCGCACCGAGGCGCAGAGCTTGGGAGAAGAGCGTTGATCCCTGAGACCGGCAGGGCGACTGGAAGCCCACCGACGTCCCCGCCCCGGGTCGGCCTGCGCCGCGGCACCAGCAGGCTTCGCCGCACGTGCGCGAAAATCCCCAGCCAGCCCACGACGCGCCGGATCGCCACACTCCAGGCCTCAGCCTGAATGCGCCGCGTTGCATGTGGCGGTGTCCTGCCGCCGCCGGGTGATCTTCATGGCCTGGCGGGCGCAGGGAAATTCAGGTGACTGACGGGTCAAGCCGACCGAGCGCCGCCGGATCGTCTTCTCATCCGGAGCCCGATACCGGCCGACGAGCGGGGGCGCCGCAGATTCGGTGGAACGAGCGGACCAGGTTGCGCGGCTCCACCGGACGGCCGGTCTTGGTGGTGAAGACGAGCCCGTTATCCAGCCATGCCCGGCCCAAGCCCTGGCTTCAGGCGGGCAAGTATGTCAGCGCCTTGGCCATTGATCTACCCAAGCGCCAGAGGGGGGAGGATCGCCCAGCCCCATGGGGGATCGCACGCAGCGGCGGACCAGTGGCTGCTTAACCTCGCGGTCTGGGACACCTCCGCACCGATGAGAGTCGTGCGACCGGTTCGCGGTGGTCAGCCTGAATGAGGCGGCCGCCGGTCTGGCAGGCTGCGAGGGATGTGGATTGGGGCGCTACGGCGACTATTATTCGTCTTCTTCCGTTGCCGCACTGCGTTCTCCGCCCTTGGTCCCGAAAGTAAGGACGTCTGGCAAGCCGAATACTCGGTGAACCACATGTTGTGTCGTCTCCAGATCGTCCTGCTGATCCTCTGAAATCCCCTTGCTCTGTACGACCTCGCTGCTCCCGTCGTTTCTGGACTCGTTCATATGAATCCCTCCATGCTATGAATTGATGAGATCAACTAGCCAGCTCACGATTTCGCATACCAATGCTGCGCCCGCGAGGATCAACGAAAGCTGACGGTAACGCAGATGCCTGTCGTTACGAGGAATAGCCTCAGACAGCCGATAAACTAGTTCCAGCTGCATCTCCGCAAGGCTCAGCTCAGGTTGCCGAACGAGCCACCTTTCATACGTTAGGCGCGCATCAAATCCAAAGCACCAACCCCGCACCGCACTCGCCGCCGTCCACGCCGCAATACCCACGGCGAGCGCGAAGAAGCCGGTCGCGATCCACGCCGTCAACGTGAATTGGCCTTTGCGGACCAGGTTGGCGCCCAGAAAAGTGGTCGCCAAGGCCGTCGCCGCAACGAGCGAGCTGGCTCTCGCCCGTACCTGGTCGAGCTCGCGTTGTTGACCTTCCAATTGACGCATCGCCTCGTCAAAAAGTAGCTGATACCGACCATTCTCGCCCATAGATTTAAAGTCCTCCGTCATCATCCATAAAGAGCGAACGGAGCCCAGTAGGCGGGATGGTCGAAACGCTGTCCGCCTCGACTAACTCCCGCATCTCGCAAATAGATCTGAGACCTTCGCAAGGCCTCGGCCATACTCTCCGTTTCATGCTCTTGTTGCCATGTTTGATAGAAATAATCAAATAGCATGCTGGTCGCCTCTTGTTGAGATACCCAAAGCGAGCCAATAACGTTACATTGTGCCGAAGCGAAGAATGCTGTGGGAAAGTTAATCGACTCATCAAATGCTAGCCCACCAGCGAATGCGCTCTCACAACTCGAGAGCACAATTAGTTCAAGTCGCGACAGATGCAAGCCCTTTAGCCGGTCGGCCGTCAATATATCACTTCCCGCAAACCGTATGCCGCTGAGTCGCGGCAGACTACCGTTGGCATACCCATGCGCCGAAAGATGGACCAGGTTATGCTGAGGCAATAGATTAACAAACTTATGCAAGGTTGCCTCTTCGCCGTAAAGTTCCCGGACTTGCGGAAAGGCGTCTCTGACGGCTTCTACTTCAATGGCTCCGAATATGAGTGGGTCTTCGCCCTCCGCAGCCGGATTGTTGACGATGAGTGCATTCCAGCTGCTTGATCGATTCTTCGTGTGTTTACCTGCCAATAGGCGACCGCTAGGAACATAGGAGAACGCCATATAGTCTAGAGCGCACGAGACACTTGTGCCCTCGCTTACTGTATACGCGGCGTGCAAAGGAACTAGGCCCAGAGGACCGTATGGGACGAGCCGGGCAAATGAATAACCCTTCAAAACCTCGACGATCGTGCCCATTATTGTGTGCCAAAGCCATTCGCAGGTGTCCGTAAGGGTGTCGGCCCATTGAACCCATGCACGTGCAGATTCGTGGCGCCGGCGGTAGGTATGGATGTACTCGGCAACCTGACTGTATACCACGTCCCAGCGTAGCTCCCGCAGTGGCACTCTTTCAGCCTCAGAGACTCCGGGACTTACAATAAGGAGACTGCCTCCTGAGCGGCCAGGAACCACGTACACCAGGGGATGCACTCCTGCGGCGGCTGAAAGCTGCGAGAATTGTGGCCACGCAGGGAAGTCGGACAACCCCTCCAGGGCGCGGATGGTTTGAATGAGGCCATCACGGTTAATCGTTGAAGCATGCACCCGTTGAGCCGCGGATCCTAGCGCCTGCCAATGTGCTTCTGGCGACTCCTCCGCAGAGCCCGCTCTCCTGTCGATCGCTACAAAAGCTTCCTCCGCGTCGCGATGTTCTTGGCCTGCCATGGTTAGTGCCTCGGCGAGTTCGTCACCGGCGATTGAGCGCAGCCGTGCGATGTCCGCTTCATCAATAGCTGATGTCAGCAATCGCGCGCGACCAGCATCTGCAACTTCAACGGCACCATTTACATCTCCGCTCTCGGCGAATGCGTAGGCTGCCCATGCCGGTAGACCGCGGGCGAATATTAGCCAGGATTCCTTATCACTTTCTAGTACTTGTCTATCTATCAGGTCTCGCCACGCTGAAAGTGCAATCCGATAGACGTTTTCGGCGTTTGAAGGCGGGTTTCGTCCTTCCAAGTGCTGCGCCCATGCCAGCGCCAGGCGAAGCTTAAGTAGCGCGTCTGCGGTGGGCACTTGCTCACAGCAATTAATCCAAATCATTTCTGCAATCTTTGCGAATCCTTCGTACGGAGATGTCTGGGATCCAATTTCAGCATAACGCCCTAGAATTTCTAGGTTTCTGGAACTGCCAGGTGCGCAATGCAACATCGCCAGGTCGAGGGTTCCTATGAGTTCTGAGTAATCAGCGTCGGCCGCCTTCATGTCACCTGCGTTGGCACGCAGCCTTAGCCTTTTCCAGAGATGTTCGGCCTTGACGAGTGCAGCGTCTGTAAGAGAATCTGATGTGCCTAGTTGTGCCCCGATTTGATACGCCTCTGAGGCACGGGCGATCGCTTCATCGAGGTACTCGGGATCGCTTTCTTTAGCAAAGCGGGCGGCGGCCAGAAGACTCTGCTGCATTGGTAGCGCACCGTCGATTGTGTTTACGCTTTTCCCCATGTAGGGTCGCAATTCACGAACATATGCCAGTAGGTCTTGGACAGTCGAGAGGATCTTGGCTGGCTGCGAAAAACGTAGGTAAGAGTTGTAGGCGGCTGCCTGAGAGAGGGAGGCGAAGGCGCTAATTGCAACACGCCCTTCGTTGATGTACGGTCCTGACATATCCTCAAGGCCAAATAGCGTTTCGGCCCGTCGGGCTGCGATTGAGCAAAGGTGCCAGAGTACCCTATCGGGCTCAAAGTCAGCGCGAGCTAGGTACGCTGCGCTCAGGAGTATCTGGAGCCGGGCTTGCGCATATTGATCCTCTTTGTCTCGTTCAGCGGCATATTTGAGCAAAGATTCGGCTAGTGTGAACTCTTCAAGCGATCCTGTGATGCGCGCCCGCACCGTGACATCCTGGTGTATTGCAAGAATCTTTTTCAGTGATTTTTTCTTTCCTGATGATAGGATGTGCTGCGCTTCTGATGCGGCTTCCGCACCGTTGTTTATTGCCTTAACCCGGCTCCAGATGAGATGTTCGAGCCTTCGAATGATGAAATTATGGTCATAGCGTTGCCCAAACCATGTAAGAACATTTGCATCTAGTGTCAATATCATTGACAATTCTTCTCGGCTTATCACATCATTCCATGCGTGACGACGTTTAAGGGAAAACGAGACAGGCGTGATGGCAAACGGTGTTACGGCTGATGCCATCGGCCGTTCATGTTCGGAAGTTCCGTTGAACTCCAAGGCCCGCCCCCCCTGTCGGACTGTCGTACCTACTGCAGAGACCCATGCCGAGAAGTAACAATCTATCAGTCTTGACGTCGGTCGAGAAGTCGCCAGGGGCCGGGTTGTTAGTTCATATACTTGGTCATCCTGGCACGTTAGATCGGTCTGTGGTAGAGAATACGGTTTCGTTCTGATCGATACCCGCGGCTGGCATGCCCGCTCCGTCGGGGGCCGGTTCCGAGGGCGGGCGCTAGCATCGGCCCGGCACCTGGCCAGATGCCCACCGCGATAAACACTGGCCAAGGGCATCATTACTGCGGTTTGAGGATCCTCTGAGGGACGCCTCGGTCAATGGCTAGACGCGCGCATTGACGCCGCGTCGGAGCGGCGGATGAGCAGTGGCCAGGCCGTCGCTGCAGCGCAGCGATAGTGATCGCTGCCATCGAATAGCGGCCTACCCCCAACGACCGCGAACGACCTCGGCGCCACGAGTTCGCATCGAGGGGCGCCGTGACACCCACGACCGACACCAACGCGGTTGGATGCCATGACCCTCTATCAGACGCGTACACACTATCTCCGCAGGCAGGCGACCATATCGGACAACTGTGCGGCATCTTCTAAATCTAAACAGGGGGTCGTGCTCAGTCACCACCTGCGGGGGCGTTGAATCGCCCCGGTGAGTCCGGAGACTCAGGTTGTTGTCTGGCGGGCCTCGGTGAGGACGGCATTTTGACGGTAGTAGGCATTCTCGAGTTCAGCAGGCGGAATGTCGCCGCAGGCTTCATAGAGCCGCCGGTGGTTGAACCAGTCCACGTACTCCAGAGTGGCGAGCTCGACCTGCTCGGCGGTGCGCCAGGGCCCCCGCGGTTTGATCAGCTCGGTCTTGAACAAGCCGATCACGGACTCGGCGAGCGCGTTATCCCGCGTCGTCAACTACGCCTGATCCCGTCGCTGCGCAGCGAGTGGTGCGGGTGACGCATCCGTTCCACCCGTGGGCCGGGCGGGAGTTCGTGTTCGTGGCGGTCCGCCAGACCTGGTCTCAGGACCGGGTGTTCTTCCTCGATGCGGAGGGCAGGCAGCACTCGCTGCCGGTGGGCTGGACGGACGCGGCCGGGCCGGACATGTTCGTCACGGTAGCGGCCGGCCGGTCCCCGTTCCGGGTGGCGGACCTGCTCGCGCTGGCGCGGCTGGCGGAGGGCTGCCGGCCCGCTGCCCGGTGACGGGAGTGTAAGGCAGATTCTGCCGCTGATGTTAAGAAGATTATGCCGGGCTCGGTGCGATTCCCGGGCTGATGGTCAGCATTATCCGGAGTTTCCGCAGAACATGCTGTATTCCGGCACAAGATGGCGTACCTTGTCCGGCATAATGCTTCTTACATTCGTGCGATTCCGGGAGGCGGCATGGCACAACGCCGGGACGATCCGAAACAGGCGGCGCTGCGCGAGGCGCGCTGCCTGAACCCGCGGCCGGAGGCGGTGACCGACCAGGCGTTCACCGCCGGGCCGGAGTTCTTCGACGCCCGCGACCTGGTGCAGGTCAAGTACGAGATGGTGCGCCGGGTGCGGGCCGGGGGCCAGCCGGTGACCGCGGCGGCGGCGTTCGGGTTCTCCCGGCCGTCGTACTACCAGGCCGCCGCCGCGGTCGACGCCGGAGGGCTGGCCGGGCTGGTCCCGGCCCGGCCCGGACCCCGGCGGGCGCACAAGCTCACCGCCGAGGTGGTCGCCTTCGCCCGCCAGCTTGCCGACGCCGACCCGTCGCTGCGCAGCGCGGACCTGGCCGACGCGATCGCGGGCCGGTTCGGCATCACCGTGCACCCGCGCTCGGTGGAACGGGCGCTGGGCCGCGCCGCCGCCCCGAAAAGCGCCGCAGGACACGGAGAGCAGCAGTGAGCGCCCCGGCGGCCAGCCCGGTGACATTGCCCGGTATGAGCAGCTGCGCGGGCAGGTGCTCGCCGGGGAGGCGGGCGGCTGGCGGCTGGGCCTGGGCGTGCTGCACAACCGCGGGGTCGCGGGCTGGCTGGCCGCATGGGACCACCTGCCCGCCCCCGTCCCGGTTCCGGCCGCGGGGCCGGGCCCGCCGGCCCGGCCAGCACCCGGCAGCGCCGAGCAGCTGGTCGCGGCGCTGGCCGCGATGGCGCTGTCTTGCCTGGCCGCGCGGGGGTGAGCCGCGGTGAGCGCCGACGCGGCGAAGGTGACCGCCAGCCACCTGGCCCGCAACGCCTATTTGTATATCCGCCAGTCCACGCTCAAGCAGGTCCTCCACAACACCGAGTCGACCGCCCGTCAGTACGACCTGCGCGGCAAGGCGATCGCGCTGGGCTGGGACGCCACCCAGATCACCGTGATCGATATCGACCAGGGCCATTCCGGCGCGTCCGCCGCGGACCGCCAAGGGTTCCAGCAGCTGGTCGCCGAGGTGTCGCTGGGCCGGGCCGGGATCGTGCTCGGCCTGGAATGCTCCCGGCTGGCCCGCAACAACGCCGACTGGCACCAGCTACTCGAGATCTGCGCCATGACCGGGACCCTGATCTGCGACGAAGACGGGCTCTACGACCCGCGCGACTTTAACGACAGACTGGTCCTGGGGATGAAAGGGCAGATCAGCGAGTATGAGCTGCATTTCATCCGGGCCCGGCTGCGCGGCGGGCAACTGTCGGCGGCCCGCCGCGGCGAGCTGCGGATGGGCCTGCCGGTCGGCCTGGCCTACGATGTCGCCGGCCACGTCGTGCTCGACCCCGACGCCGGGGTGCAGCAGGCGCTCCGGCACCTGTTCGCGGTCTTCGACCGCACCGGCTCGGCGCGTGCCGTGGTGGCCGCCTTCGCCGCCGAGAAGCTGCTGTTCCCGGTGCGGATCGGCACCGGGCCGCGCAAGGGCGAGCTGGCCTGGATGCCGCTGACCCACTGGCGGGTGCTGCGCACCCTGCACAACCCCCGGTATGCCGGCGCGTTCGCCTACGGCCGCCGCCGCGAAGCTGTCGCGGTCAACGGCAAGAAGACCATGCAACCGCTGCCCCGCGACCAGTGGACCGCGCTGATCCCTGGCGCCCACCCCGGATACATCACCTGGGAGACCTACGAGGCCAACCAGAAGATCCTGCTGGGCAACGCCGCCGCGCGCGGCGCCGACCGGGCCGCCGGCCCGGCCCGGGAGGGCACCGCGCTGCTGCAAGGCCTGGCCATCTGCGGGAAGTGCGGGCGGCGGATGACCATCCGCTACCACGCCCGCGGCGGCACCGAGGTCCCTGACTACCAGTGCATGCGCGAATGCATCGCCCACGCCGGGCCGCGCTGCCAGGCCATCCCCGGCGGCGCCGCCGACGCCGCCATCGGCAAGCTGCTGCTCCAGGCCCTCACCCCGCTGACCCTCGAGGTCGCCCTCACCGTCCAGGCCGAGATCGAGGCCCGCGCCGCCGAAGCCGACGCCATGCGAGCCAGCCACGTCGAGCGGGCCCGGCACCGCGCCGACCTGGCCCGCCGCCGCTACCTGGCCGTCGACCCCGGCAACCGGCTGGTCGCCACCACCCTGGAAGCCGACTGGAACGACGCGCTGCGCGCCCTGCACGCCGCCCAGGACGACTACGACACCGCCACCTCAGCCACCGCCGCGCTCACCGAGGAAGACAAGACCCGCATCCGCGCGCTGGCCACCGACTTCCCCGCCCTATGGGCCAACCCGGCCACCCCGCAGCGCGAACGCAAGCGCATGGCCCGGCTGCTCATCGACGACGCACCATGACCAAGACCGACCGCATCCACCTGCACGTCCGGTTCCGCGGCGGCCAGACCACCAGCCTGGACGTCCCCATCCCGCCCCCGGCCTGGCAGCTCCGCCAGACCCGCCCGGACACTCTCGCCGCCCTCGACCAGCTCCTCGACGACCACACCGACGCCGAGGCCGCCGCCGCGCTGAATGCCGCCGGGCACCGCTCCGGCGAAGGCAAGCCCTTCACCAACCGGATCGTGCTTGAACTACGCCGCAGCCAGCACCTGCCCAGCCACGCCGACCGGCTCCGCGCCCGCGGCCTGCTCACCCTCACCGAAGTCGCGGACCGGCTCGGCGTGCACATCTCCACCATCAAAGCCTGGCGCCGCGCCGGGCTGCTCACCGCTCACAAGGCCAACGACAAGAACATCCCGCTGTTTGACCCGCCCGACCCCGCCGACCCCCGGCTGATCAAACGCCAGGGCAGCAAGCTCGCCCGCCGAATTCACACCGCAACAACACCAGGAGGTGCAGTATGAAGCCCACGTCTTGTCAAAGCAAATGCCTGTCCGGCCCACGGACTGGCGGATCCCCAGCCGGTCCAGGACTGCCGCGAACTCTGCCGAGCTGTAATTGCTGCC
>Ga0210408_10003094_pt1 | contig 15556 bp, 18 predicted proteins | sample IncBWH4MmetaG_FD_155471 | JGI IMG/M metagenome (GOLD analysis project Ga0210408, IMG submission 155471) | Forest soil microbial communities from Barre Woods Harvard Forest LTER site, Petersham, Massachusetts, United States - Inc-BW-H-4-M | ecosystem: Environmental > Terrestrial > Soil >...
CGTGTCGCAGCCGCGCATCGTTGAGCTCGAGCAATCGGAAGTCAGGGGCAGTGTCACCTTGAATACCCTCCAGCGGGCGGCGGAGGCGCTCGGCTGCCGCCTCGTTTACGTACTTGTCCCGGACCGCCCGCTGGCCGAGGTGGTGCGTGAACGGGCTGAAAAACTTGCCGCCCGCCAAGTCGGCGCCATCGAGCACACAATGCGCCTGGAAGATCAGGCCGTGCGGAACAAACGTGCAGGGCAAGAACTGCACCGGCAAGTGGTCGAAGACCTGTTGCGCCATCCGGCTCGTCTTTGGGATGGACCGTGAGGGATGCCGATGAAGACGCAACGCCGCTGAAGCCGGAGGAACGCAACTGGCTTATGCCGACGCATATCACCCTGCGGAGCGAGCTGAACGAACTTGAACAGCAAAACATTGGCGCAGCCGTCCGCTGGGCGTTTGCGCGGCGGCGGACGGTGCTCGATGAAGGCTTCCTGCGTGGCCTGCACCGCCGCATGTTCTACCAGGTGTGGCGTTGGGCCGGCAAGTACCGGAAGACCGAACGCAATCTCGGCATCGCCTCGCACCAAATCGAGACGGAGTTGCATCAGATTATCGAAGACGTGCGGTATTGGATCGATCACAAATCCTATCCGCCCGACGAATTGGCAGTGCGGTTTCATCACAGGCTGGTCGGGGTGCATCCCTTTCCAAACGGTAACGGCCGCTGGTCACGCTTAGCGGCGGACCTGCTGATCGTGCAGCTCGGCGGAACGCGCTTTACTTGGGGCCGCGCTAATTTGCAGGTCGCGGGAGATGTGCGGCGGGCCTATATTGATGCCTTGCACGCCGCTGATGGTCATGATCTGGGGCCACTCGTCGCGTTCGCGCGCTCGTAAGGTGCGAGAACTTTAACGGCACGCTTCGAAACACGCGCGTCACGGTCTCCTGAATGTCCGGATGGGCGGCACCATAAATCTTTGCCAAACATTCATGGATGCCCGCGGTTAACCATTGTGGTAAAGCGAAGACGCTGAGAACAGCGCAAGCAAGGAGGCCGACGATGGTTCAGGAGAGCGTGGTCCGGCACAAACGCGGCGGGCTCTATTTCGAGGATTTCGTCGTCGGTCGTCTGTACGAGCACCCGCTTACCCGCACGGTGACGCAGATGGACAACATGCTGTTCTCCAACATGACGCTCAATCCGCAGCCGCTGCACATCGACCGGCATTTCTGCGAGCAGGAGACCGAGTGGGGCCAGCCGCTGATGAATTCGCTGTTCACGCTGGGGTTGATGATCGGCATCATGGTGAACCATCTCACTGTCGGGACTACCATCGCCAATCTCGGCATGACTGAGGTGAAGTTTCCGCATCCGCTGTTCGAAGGCGACACGGTGCATTGCACCACAGAAGTCATCAGCAAACGCGAGTCCACATCGCGCCCCGGCGCGGGCATTGTCGAATTCCAGCACCGTGCGTACAATCAGAACAACAAGCTCGTGGCCGAATGCCGCCGTCAGGTTTTCATGCGCATGCGGCCGATCTGATGCGTTCTTTTTTGTTCGTACCTGCCGACGGCGGCAAGAAGCTCGACAAGGCCATGGCGAGCGGCGCCGATGCCGTGATCATCGATCTCGAGGATTCCATCGCGCCTGAAGCCAAGGTAGCTGCCCGCAAAAGTGCAGCCGCCTTTGTCACGGAGGCCGCGAAGTCTGCGGACCGCCCTCGCCTGCTCGTGCGCGTCAACGGCATTGCGACCGGCCTGATCGACGAGGATCTCGAGGCGGTCGCCGGCGCAAGACCGGATGCCATCATGTTGCCCAAAGCGGAAGGGGGCGCGAGCGTCATCCACGTGGACGCGAAACTCACGGCATGCGAGGCCATTGCAGGCCTGCCCGATGGCAGCATCAAGATCCTCGCCATCGCCACCGAGACTGCAGGAGCACTTTTTCTCGCGGGCACCTATGGGGGAGCGAGCAGCCGGCTCGAGGGTCTCACGTGGGGCGCGGAAGATCTTTCCGCCGAGCTCGGCGCCGAAACGAACCGTGATGCCGACGGCCAATTCCTGGATCCTTACCGAATCGCGCGCGCGCTATGCCTCGCGGGAGCCGCCGCGGCCCGGGTGCCGGCGTTCGATACGGTGACCCCCGACTTCCGCAACGCGGATCTGCTGCGGCGCGAAGCCGAGGAAGCACGCCGCGATGGCTTTCAGGGAAAAATTGCCATTCATCCGGCTCAGGTGCCGATCATCAACGAGGTGTTTACGCCGACCCCGGGCGCAGTCGCTCAGGCGCGTGCAATCGTCGCCGCGTTCGATGCGAACCCCGGGAAGGGAGCCGTTGCGATTGCGGGGGTGATGTATGACCGGCCGCACCTTGCGCGAGCTTGTCGGGTGCTGGCGCGGGCAAAATCGGCGGGGGTGGGCTGATCGCAGCAAGCTCCACGATACCTCCCCCTTTCAGGCAGGGCTATCGCGTTTGGCTCCGACGACCGGCTGCGCGTTATGGCGCAACATCCTTGCTTGTCATTCCGGCCGAGCGAGCCGGGGCTTTCGCCCGGCGAGCGAGAGCCGGAATCCAGTAATCAAAGCGGTTCGTGCATTCACGCCGGCCGTGGATTACTGGGTCCCAGCTCGCGCGAGAGCCCGGTTGAGCCGGGGGGAGGTAAGGACGTCCGGGATATCAGCCCTTCGAAGCGGGGTAGACAGCAGTGGGGTCGAATGTCTTTTCTGCGTCGCGAAATTCGAGCTCCACCTCACCGGCCCTACCGATCGGCACAGCGCGATAGAAGCACGACCGGCGCCCGGTATGACAGGCGCCGGGGCCTTCCTGCTCTACCCTGAGCCACACCGCATCCTGGTCGCAGTCGATGCGGATCTCGCGCACATGTTGCACGTGACCGGAACTCTCCCCTTTGCGCCAGAGCGCCCGGCGTGAACGGCTGAAATACCAAGCCTCGCCCGTGGCGATGGTTCTCTCCAATGCCGCCGCGTTCATATGCGCGACCATGAGCACGTCGCCTGAACGTGCGTCGGTGGTGACGCAGGTGACGAGACCGTCAGCGTCGAACTTGGGCGAGAAGGTCCGCCCCTCTTCCACCTCTCTGGCCGCACGCAGCGCGCCAGTGTCACGAACCTGATCTGACAAGCAATCCTCGTTCTGGAACGCCGCCGGACGATGATGGCAGCATCCCGTTTCCTCATTCTCTGCTGACGCTCAGATGCGGTCCGTATCCGGCTCGCGCCAGCGAGGGAAACGCCTATATATTGGCTCAGGAGAGCGGTGCAATTGGCCGACTCTTTGCCCGACGAACACCATGCTGAATGACGTCTACAACCGCCGCATCCTCGAGTTGGCCGCCAATATACCGAGATTAGGCCGATTGGAAGCGCCCGACGCAACCGCGACAGCGCATTCGAGGCTGTGCGGCTCAACCGTTACCGTCGACCTCAAGATGAACGGCGACACCATCATCGACTTTTCTCACGAGGTGAAGGCCTGCGCGCTCGGTCAAGCCTCCTCCTCGATCATGGCAAGCCATGTGATCGGGGCAAAAGCAGAGGAATTGCGCAAGCTGCGCGAAACGGTTCGGCGGATGCTGAAGGAAAACGGCGCGCCGCCTGGAGGCAAGTGGGCTGATATCGCCGTCCTTGAGCCGGTGCGCGATTATAAAGCGCGACATGCGTCTACCATGCTGACATTCGATGCGGTGACCGCCGCAATCGATCAGATCGAGGCCAGACGGAAAGCGGTGGCAGAGACGCCGTGACCGTACGTACCACTGCGTGTCTGGCAGCGCTGGCATTCCTCTTTTCGCAATCAGGCCGCGCCGCCCCAGGGGTCGACTGCGGCACCGAAGCCAAGATCCTGAACCAAGCTCAATCCGAGCTGCCGCGCATCGACGTGACCTCGCCGGCGGATCGACCGCCATACTGCATTACGTTGGAAACCCTCATGGCATTCGCGGGGCGCGTGAAGGCGCATGTCGCGCGGTGCCCAAATTCAGAGTTTGCCGCCGGCATGGCGGAATGGTCAAAAACCCAGACGGGTTATTCCAAGCTGTTCATGCAGCACCGCTGCAAGCGCACAATGTGAGCGGTCGGAAAAGCGAGAGGGACAACGCATGCGTCGCCCCTGACGGAAGCGCCTTGGTGCGGTGCGCCTCAGTCGCTCTGGCCGTCTCCCGGGCGCCCGACGGTCGCGAGCGAGGCCGCCGTGCTGAGCATCGGCTTGCGATCGGGCTCCGGCTCGAACAACGTATCGGTCGTACTCAGGCGCATGCGCTGCAGCTCATCAGCCGAGAGGCGGTACAACGGCTCCCAAGGTGGAATGCGCAAGGCCGTCTCCAGGAGGTCAACGCCCCCACCCATCTCGATTGTGTATTGCGCGAGGCGGCCGATGTCGCGCTGAACGACGTTGAGCTCCTCTGCGGAATAGCTCGATTCCAGCGCCTGTTTGCGCTTCTTTCCCAACCAGATTTGATGCACGAGGACGTGTGCTTCCGGTGGAACGTAGCGCCGCGATCCGGCCAACAGAAGGAAGGCGCACATCGACTCGCAGTTTCCGTTCGGAGATAGCGTTGCGCGCTGATCGTCCTTGGCGGAGCCCGGCACTGGAGTTGTTTTGCCGATCGTGGTGACAATGTCCAAGCTGCGGATCATCCGCCCGAGCACGAGCGTCCCCAGGACCGACCCTCCGTCCGAGTCGAGCACCAGAACCCCCCTGCGCACATTGGGATCCTTGGCGAAAGCCTCAAACTCCCGGGGCGTGTCCGCGGTGATATAGCCCGTTGCGGAAATCCAGACGCGGCAGTTCGAGCCACAGGCCTCAGCCGGCCCCTCGCGTCGCCACTCGAACCGCATCGGAGCACTGCCATCGTCGGCGGGCGCCGCGGACACGGCCCATACCTGAACAACGCCGCAGGCAAACGCTAAGGCGCCCCAGAAAAATCGGAGCATACTGACCCTCACTTCTTGACGCCGCGCCGATCCTTCTTATGGAGGACCACTTACGGGGGGATCGGTCGAGAAGCGTCGTGTGCCCAGAATCGAGTGCCTCTTTTAAAGGCGGCAGAGATTCGGGTCCAGCCCTAAATAGCGGCGAGGACTGCCTAAGTCTGTCGCGGGGGCAAGGAACATGGAAACGGCATGCGGCCCTGTCCGAATGCTCGGCATATGCTTACACTCTTTCGCGGGCTGCTATCGGGTCCGAAGCTGATGGCACAGGCACTTATCCGTGCATACCGCCTGACCCTCTCCCCTTTTATCGGCTTTGATTGTCGGCATCTGCCCACATGTTCCGCCTATGCCGAGGAGGCGGTTGGCCGCTTCGGTATTTGGGCCGGAGGGTGGATGACCGTGGCAAGATTGTGCCGTTGCCACCCCCTGGGTACCTCGGGTCTCGATCTCGTCCCGCGTTCCCTTCCCCCGCATGCACATTGGTACCTGCCGTGGCGCTACGGCCGCTGGCGCGGAACCAGTAGCGGTTGACGCGCCCTCGCCGGGCGGGCTAGCCACTGCGCTCGGCTGAGCCGCCCGCCGGTCCTCGGCTAAATTGCGCTTCATTGTTCCACCTACGCCCTCAGGCTTACCTGCATTCGTAGGCAGCGAGTGAGCAGGAGATACACATGGTCACGCTTACCTTTCCCGACGGCGCGCGTCGGGAGTATCCCGACGGCATCAGCGGCGCCGACATTGCGAAGGGCATCTCACCCTCGCTCGCCAAGCGCTCGGTCGCGATGGCACTCGACGGAACGGTCGCCGATCTTGCGGATCCCATCGAGCATGACACGAGGATCGAGTTTCTCACGCGCGAGGATCCGCGCGCGCTGCCGCTCATCCGTCATGATGCCGCGCATGTCCTGGCGGAAGCGGTGCAGACGTTGTGGCCGGGCACCCAGGTCACCATCGGGCCGGTGATCGAGAACGGGTTTTACTACGACTTCTTCCGCAACCAACCGTTCACGCCGGACGATTTCGCCGCGATCGAAAGCAAAATGCGCGAAATCATCGCGCGCGACAAACCCTTTACCAAGGAGACGTGGTCGCGTGAGAAGGCGAAGCGCGTCTTTCGCGACAAGGGCGAGCTGTTCAAGGTCGAGCTGGTCGACGCCATTCCGGAAGGAGAGGAGATCAAGATCTACAAACAGGGCGAGTGGTTTGACCTCTGCCGCGGACCGCACATGGCCTCGACCGGGAAGGTGGGGGGTGCGTTCAAGCTGCTGAAGGTTGCCGGGGCCTACTGGAGGGGTGATTCCAACCGCGAAATGCTCTCACGCATCTACGGCACCGCTTTCGCCAAGCAGGAGGAACTGGAGACCTATCTCAAACAGATCGAGGAGGCAGAAAAACGCGACCACCGCAAGCTGGGCCGGGAAATGGATTTATTCCATTTCCAGGAAGAGGCACCAGGCTCGGTTTTTTGGCATCCCAAGGGATGGACGTTGTTTCAGATCCTCGAGAACTACATCCGACGCCGACAGAATGAAGCCGGCTACGTGGAAGTCAATTCACCGCAGCTCATGGACTCCTCGCTCTGGGTCGCTTCCGGTCACATGGAAAAATATCGCGACATGATGTTCCTGACAGAGCATCGCGACGATGACGCGCGAACATATGCCATCAAACCGATGAACTGCCCGGGCCACATCCAGATTTTCAAAAATGGTCTCAAATCCTATCGTGACCTGCCGCTGAAAATCGCCGAGTTCGGCAAAGTACATCGTTTCGAGCCCTCGGGCGCGCTGCACGGGCTCATGCGCGTACGCGCATTTACCCAGGATGATGCCCACGTATTCATTACCGAAGCTCAAATTGCCGAGGAGAGTCTGCGGATCAACGATCTCATTCTCTCGATCTATGAGGACTTCGGCTTTTCCGATGTAACCATCAAGTTCTCCGATCGGCCGGAGCAGCGCATCGGCGACGATGCAGTCTGGGACAAGGCTGAATCTGCCCTGATGGCGGCTTTGCAAGCGTCCGGCCGGCCCTGGGCGCTCAACAAGGGCGAAGGCGCGTTCTACGGTCCGAAGCTCGAATACGTGTTGCGCGATGCCATCGGCAGGGATTGGCAGTGCGGCACCGTGCAGGTTGATCTCAATCTTCCAGGCAGGCTCGGAGCTTTTTACATCGACGAGCACTCCACGAAGGTCACCCCGGTAATGCTGCACCGCGCCATGTTCGGCTCGCTCGAACGGTTTGCCGGGATTCTGATCGAGCACTACGCGGGACACCTGCCGCTTTGGCTCTCTCCGCTCCAGGTAGTGGTCGCAACCATTACAGACGAGGCCAATGAGTACGCGCGCGCCGTGGTGGCAGCGGCCTTGCGCGCTGGACTGCGCGTCGAGCACGACCTGCGAAACGAGAAGATCAATTACAAGGTGCGGGAGCACTCGCTCGCCAAAGTCCCAGCCTTGCTGGTTGTCGGCCGCAAGGAAGCTGCCGATCACACCGTCTCAATTCGCCGGCTAGGCAAGGAAGGACAGACGGTGCTCCCGCTGGAGGCCGCGATAGGGGCGCTTGCTGCCGAAGCAGTACCGCCGGACGAGCTGAAGGAGAAAAAAGCGGCCTGATTTCAGGTCCGTAAGGCGACGCATTGCGTCGCCCTCCATCCACAGCAGCGCCTGCCGAAAGAGGGGCGAGGCAGTGGCTCGCCTCTACACGCCTGGCAGAGAGCGCCGCGTCACTGGGCAAGCACTTCAACTTCCCTATCCACCCCGTTCACGACGCGGAATGCGCCTTCATAGGTGTGGTCGTCATTGCGGGCGATGGCCCGGTATTCACCTTCAGCCAGAATCACGCGGGGGAAGGCTCCAATCGATTCCTTGATCACGTCACCGCCCGGAGTGAGCACCGACCATTGGGTATTGGCGCGCGCCTCCCCGCCCCGCTCATTCACAAGCTTGAGCGTAATGATTGCAGCGCGATGATTCACTGCAGTATCGGTGAGCTTGCCGACCTGCACCCGTATATCGGAACGGACAGAGGAGTTCACATCTCCGTAGTTCGACACGATGTAGTAGGTGCCTTCAGGCAAAGGAACCACGTCGCCTGTCATCACAGCCGTTGCGATCGGTCGTTTGTCGCCGGGCTCGAATTGGCTCCCTTTGTAAATTTCGAATGCAATCTGGCCATGCGGGATACGGGCATTCCCGACATGGCCTTCAATACGCAATCCCCCGGCTGGAATCTCAAAGATTTCCTTCACGGCCTCTCCCCGCAACTGCACCGCTTTGGTCGCACTGGCCAATCCAAAGCTAACGTTCACGACGTAAGCACCAGGCGGGAGCACGAAACTGGGCGTGGCTCCCTTCTCCTCCTTGACCAGCTTCGGAGCCGCATTTTGCTCCACACGGAAAACGCGCCAATGCAGCCCGCCGTTGATGACGGGCAGATCGCGACCAAACCGGGCACTCAGGGAGAGCGCACCTTGGCCCGGCGAGAGCTGCGGCGCTGCGTGAACCTGGCCTGGATTCGCGGCCGGGGGCAGCGACTGTAACATTGGTCCCTTGGGAGCAGCCGCACCGGAAGACCCGGGGGTTGCAACGCTGGGCGCCGCCCCGGGCACATCGCTGGGCGGACGAAGGATCGGCGTGCCCCCAAAAAGCTGCGCGGCAGCCTCCCGCGGCAACGCGCCAAGACCAGCGCAGAGCGCGACAGCGTGAATGGCCAAAACGAGCTGGCCGAGCTTTCCTGCCCTGTTACCCCCCAAGCCCATGGGACGGTTTTCGAGTCTAATCGCGGCAAATTCAAGCCAAACGCAGCTGTTTGTCACATCCGCCGGCGTGTGGTACGCGCGCAGCAAACATCGCGGAAAATCGACTATGTCCGATGCTCTCCAGCTCCTGAGGTCCCGCCGCTCGACCAAGCCCGTCGAGCTCGTCGGTCCTGCTCCATCGGCCGTCGAAATCGACACGCTGCTGACCATCGCCTCACGGGTCCCCGATCACGGCAAGCTGGTGCCCTGGCGATTCATTATTTTCGAAGGCGATGGCCGGTTCAGAGCAGGCGAAGCCATCGCGGCCGCTTTCCGTTGCAAGTATCCCCAAGCAACTGCCGAGCAGGTGGAGGCCGAGCATCGCCGTCTCGCACGTGCGCCTCTCGTCATCGCCGTCGTGAGCCGAGCGGGACCGCATGTAAAAATTCCCGAGTGGGAGCAGGTGCTCTCGGCCGGCGCCGCGGCCATGAGCCTGGTTCTCGCTGCGCACGCGCTCGGGTACGGCGCAAACTGGATAACGGAATGGTACGCGTACGATCGCCGAGTGCTTGATGCGCTAGGACTGGCGCCCAACGAACGCATCGCGGGCTTTGTCCATATCGGGCGGCAGAGTGAGGTCCCGGCAGATCGCCCTCGCCCGCCGATCTCCGAAATCGCAATCCGCTTCGGCATGGACAATTGATCATCTGCCAAAGGGCTCCGAACATGTTCTATGACACCGCAAAAAACAATCACGGGCTTCCGCGCAATCCATTCAAGGCCATAGTCGCACCACGGCCGATCGGCTGGATCACGTCCATGAGCGCCAAGGGAGAAATCAACCTCGCGCCCTATTCGTTCTTCAACGCGGTCTCCGATAATCCGCCGATTGTTTTGTTCTCGAGCGAAGGGCCCAAGGATTCTCTGGTGTTTGTCGAAGAGACCAAGGAGTTCGTTTGCAATCTCGCGACGTTCGAGCTGCGCGCCGCCGTCGTGGACACGTCTGAAGATGTTCCGCGCGGGGTCAACGAGATGGAAAAATCCGGTCTTGCCGCCGCGCCGTCACGGCTGGTGCGTCCGCCGCGTGTTGCCGCATCCCCCTGCGCGCTCGAATGCAGGCTTCTGCAAGTCATCCATCTGGTTGACCTGGAGGGTAGGCCATCCAGCCGTTATGTCGTATTCGGGCAAGTGGTGGGTGTTCATATTGATGATCGATTCATCAAAAACGGCCGGCTGGATACTGCCGCTATGCGCCCGATTGCCCGCTGCGGATATACCGACTACTCCGTCGTGAACGAAGTGTTTGCGATGAAACGTCCCGCGGTCGAGCTTGCGAAACGGGTGGCTGCCGAGTGACGCGGTGGAGGCTCACGCCGTCTGTATATAGTCGCGCAAGGCTGCGGATTCCTGCTCCATTTCGTGCAGGCGGTGCTTGACGACATCGCCGATCGATATGATGCCGACGACCTGATCCTGCTCGATGACTGGAACGTGCCGGAACTTGCCTTTGGTCATCCATTCCATGATGTTGCCCACGGTGTCGTTCTGACCACAGGTGACAACCTTGCGTGTCATCACCTGAGCAAGCGGCTTGCCAAGCACCTCCGGGCCTTGCTCAGCCAGAACCCGAACGATGTCGCGTTCGGACAGGATCCCAACGACTCGGCGATCCGGTCCGAAAATGAGCAGCGCGCCAATTTTGTGCTTCGCCAGCGTTTGGATAGCCGTGTTCACGGTGGCGGTCGGCTCGATCGAGATAAGGTCGCCGCGTTTGGCGGACAGAATAGCCTTGACGGTCATGGTCGCCTCCCTGACCGGCCTCGTCGACCCAGCGGAAGACGGGCCGGCTTTATAACGATAGCTTGCGGTCCCGAGTTCCTTCCGTGCGCTGGGCAGTTTGCCGGCGTCAGGCAACCGCCATTCGAGGTCTTGGGGAATTCTTATAGCAGAAGACGACGGCGCGCGGAATGCAGCCCTCGCAACTCTGCATCGCTTCGCAGGTGCTGCTTTTGCCCACCCCCAAACACCCCTTTTTTAGCTGTCAAAGCCTGTCCCCAGGAGGAAACGCGTCCTCCTCTTCCCGGCTCGATGCGGGCGGTGCGAGCGGTATGGGATCGAACGCAGCAAATGCCAAGAGGCCGACGAGGAACCCGCCAATATGCGATTGCCAGGCGATGGCTTGCTCGACCCCGGGCATGCCGATGGATCCCGCTCCGAACAGCAAGTTCACGCCGAACCATATCAGCAGAAATGCCAGGACGCGCGGATCCCGTAAACTCGACATCAGTGGCGAGGCCGGGACCCGATAAGCAGTTTCTGGATCCCGCCATAGCGCAAGCGGACCGCCACGCTGGAATGCGAAGCGTGTGGCTGCACCCATCGCTCCGGAGATCGCCGCTGATGCACCAATCATCGGTAGCAGCTCCCCGAAATGCGTTGCCAAATGGACTGCGGCCCCGGCGGCGGCTGCGATGGCCATGAGCAGCAAGAACCGGCACGCGCCAAAGCGCCGGGCGACCGGCGCGCCGAACGCCAAAAGCCATACGGCATTGAAGATCAGGTGGGTGAGGCCGCCGTGAATGAGCGCATAGGTCACGAACGTCCAGATATCGGCCGCCAAACCTCCCGGCCAAACGATATCCGTTGTCAGACTAGTATCGTAACGCGCAGGGATGAAGGCGAACAGCAGCAGAAATTCGGTTGTCTGCTCAGGTGTCAGCAGCAGAAAAAGCAAAGCATGCACCAGCCCGAGCAGCACTATCAGCACAGCCACGACGGAGGGCACGTTCAGGATTCGTTGATCACGCGATTGCTCGACCATAAGTCCGGAATCACCTGAAAAAATGCGCGCAAACCGGTGATCGGATTGCGCTGCCGCAGCGGGAGTGATCACGCACACTGTTGTGAGCCTCGAACAGCGGCTCAGGTCTGTCCTTAACATTAATGCATCGTTTGCAAAAGCAAACCGGACCAGCCGGCTTATGCCGGCACGCCGTGTGCTGCGGAAATGCACGCTTCCGAAACGCGGCAGATGCAGTCCCAAATTGGGGCAACAACCGCGGTCAACCAGTGCTGGCGTCGCATGAAACACCCCTGCTGCACCCGGACTTCCTGGAAGACGACGTTACCGGCGGGTAAACGCAACCCCCGAGCTCGCGGCGCCGGGTCATCGCTGAGTCCAGCCCTGGATGAAGCGTCGGGCGAGGTCGGGCGCGCGTGACCATCAACCCCCTCCCCGTTCCCGGTCCACGCGGGCCGGCTGAGCGCACTCCGAAAAGAAGTATTGTCCGTTCCGGGGATTGCCCGCGGCGAGCTAAGGAATGGGCGCACCTCTCTGCATAGATATGATGAAGATAGTCCATCGTAATGAGCATACGCGTGAACTGCCTCACGCGTCCTCGCTCGGATATTCCAGCTTAATGGAATCGAACTGTTTCTCCGTCAATTTGCATCAAATTGAGTTGCAATTAGATTAGCATTCGCCGCGCTGTTTATTCTGGTTCTCCTTAAAATGCGCTCGCGAACTTAGCGCGGCTTGAAATTGTTTGTGAGAATTGTGGCTCCTCAAAGAACAGGCAGGGGGGCCACAACAAATGAAACGGAGTCGTGCGGCGCGATGGGGATCGGCAACGGCAGCGCTTGCACTTGCGCTCGCCGCGGGACTTATAGCAACGCCGGTAAAGGCGGCGAGTGACCGACCCCTGTTCATTGGCACAGGCAGCAACGTCCGCGCACCGATCGGCTGGCTCGAGTTCTGTTCCGAATATGCGCCGGAATGCCAAACAAAGCCGCTCGAAGCACGTGATGTCATCCTCAGCGCGAAAGCCTGGAGGGACCTGGTGCGGATCAATCGATGGGTAAACGACACGATCAAGCCGATCACCGATCTCGAGCATTGGGGGGTGGTCGAGCGCTGGAACTACCCGGATGACGGATACGGCGACTGCGAAGATTACGTACTGCTCAAACGGCGCATGCTCATACAGGCCGGGTGGCCCCGTCAGGCGCTGCTGGTCACGGTCGTCCGCGACAAGGGCGGCGATGGTCACGCCGTGCTCACGGTCAAAACTGATAAGGGCGAGCTTGTTCTGGACAATCAGAACGAGCAAATCCTGCTCTGGTCCGAGACGGGCTATCGATTCGTGAAGCGCCAGTCGCAAAGCGATCCGAATGTCTGGGTGGCACTCGGTGAGCCGCACTCGGCCCCTGCCACTGCTACGTCCCGTTGATCACATCGTATTTTTGAGCTTCGCGAGCCGGTCATGTCCTCACTCCTCCCCGTCCCCAGATCGGGCTCGCACGCGGCCGGCTCTCCTCCTGAGCCGGCCGTACTTTTTCATCTCAGCCGCGCGGGCTGGATCTTGACCGCTGCGGATCCCACTCGTCGGGAAGCGTGAAGCTCAGCCCCAGCTTGAAGACGTTGATGTTTGCAGTGGTGTTGAACGAGACCGCTGGAGCGAACAGCCCGCACCCTATGCAGAGGAAACTGTTCGCAGTGGAAGCGAACCTGGAATAGTCGTACTCGACGAAGCCGGTGAGCCAGTCCAAAAAGGCATATTCAGCGCCAATGCCAGCAGTCCAACCCCCTCGCCTCTCCATCACCGTAGCGGTGGCGCCTCCCCCGAAAAGAACGCTGTAATCTCGTTCCACGAAAGCACCCCCACCCTTCACGTAGGCAAGAAAGCGATCCCAGGCGTAGCCGACGCGACCAGTAATGGATGCGAGTGATCTGATCTGAGTCCGATCAGCCAATGTGGGAGCAAGTAGATTCGGGTTGCTCCCAGTTGCATTGGTCCAATCATAGTCGCCCATGATGCCGATCACCCATGCAGCAATCTGATAGTTGCAGTTGGCCTGCACCCCCCCAAGGCCGCCACTCGACGTGTGGCTGCCAAAATCCAATCCGAAGGCCCGGTCACCCGGAATTTGATCCGTCCAATCCGTATTCGCCCGAAGTACTCCGGCGTTTGCGCCAAGATAGCAGCCGGTCCAGTTGAACGGGGCCGCAACAACGGGCACGGGCTGGTAGATGAGGGGCGGCCTCGCGAGCTCAGCAGCATCAGCCGAACGGCCGAGAACCGCAGCGACAGCAAGCCCCGCGAGAAACAATCTTAGCATGCTACGCCCACACCACACAGTGCGTAGAATCTAGACCCCCCGAGGCCTCAAGTCTGTTGCTCCTGAGCAACGGTCCAACGGAAAAAGGCGCTACAGCTTCTTTATTCCCGCCTGCGCAATGATGTCACGGAACATGGGGACTTCGCTTGCCACGCGCGCCATGTGCTCCTTGCCGGGCTTTGCCGTCACCTCAAATCCGGATTCGGTCAGTTTATCGCGCATGTCCGGCCGGCGCAGAATATCAAGCGCCACCTGCTCGAGCAGGGCAACCACTTCCGCCGGCGTCTTAGCGGGCGCCATCAGAGCGGTGTAGGTTTCAAACACGAAATCCGGGTACCCGGATTCCAGCATTGTTGGAATTTCCGGCAAATCATGCCACCGCGTCCTGCCCGTCACCGCCAGAGCTTTGATCGTGCCGGCCTTGATCTGAGGATGCGCGGGTGCAAGCACGCCGGAGTTCAACTGAACCGTCCCGCCGATCAAGGCCTTGAGCGCATCCCCACCACCCGGAAACACGATCGTCGCCATCCCTTGCAGCCCTTCGCGCAGCTTGAGAACTTCGGCCTGAAGTTGCGGCGTGGTGCCGATCGGGGGCGTTGAAACATTGAACTTTTCCGGGCTGGCCTTCGCCACGGCGACAAATTCCTTCATAGTGGCAACGCCCAAATCGGGCTTGACCGCAAATACATGCGGAGAAACTGCCAGCTCGCATATGGCGGTGAAATCCTTGACGGGGTCGTAGGGCAGCATCTGATAGAGGCCGGGATTGACGGCGAAAGCACTGGTCGAGAGCAGGATGGTGTAGCCATCCGGCTCGGCACGTGCGACTGAGCCCATGCCGATGTTCCCCCCTGCCCCGCCTTTATTCTCAACGAAAACCGTTGCGTTCATCGCTCCTTGCATCGCCGCCGCCATCATCCGGGCGATAATGTCGGAGGGACCTCCGGGGGTATTCGCCACCACGATCTTGATCGGCCGGTCGGGGTAGCCGGCAGACGCGGCCGGTATGCGAAGAGCGGGCCCAAGCATAGCTCCAGAGCCAAAGGCAGCGGACGCGGCAAGGACGCGGCGCCGGGTTAGGCGATGCATGTACTTGAAGGCCATGAGCGCAAACTCCCTACGTTGTGATCTGGATCACAACGCGCTCGGCGAAATCTCCGGGGTGTGATCCAGATCACACCCCAATCCCCCCGTGTGAGATAGCCTGAGCGTCAGGTCAGGCGATTCACTCGGAGGCCCCATGCGCAAGCACACCAGTTTTGCAGTGGCCGCGATGGTTCTAGGCCTATCCACAATGTTCTGGATCAAGTCCAGCGTGGTCGCAACCGGCGCCGACGATGTTCGACCCAAGGTCGGATTGGCGAATTACGTCGTCATGCCGAGCTCGTATCTGCCGTTCCAGATCATGGAACCCATCTACTAATCAGTGGTCCGCACAGGACGAGATTTGTGGAAAGCCGCAGAATGGAAGCGGGATGACGCTTCGGCGATGAAGACATCCCGCCGTGCCGCTCGGCCAAGCTGGTGACCGCGCCGGCTTCATCAGCCTATCCGTTTCAACCCTTTCGAGTACTGGCGCCAACGCTCCACGTAAATATCGGCGCCCTGCCTGATCATCTCGGCAGCTTTGCCGTCTAGGCTCCGCAGCACACGAGCGGGGGATCCCACAATCAAAGAGTTGTCGGGGAACTCCTGGCCCTCGGTGACCAGCGCGCCCGCACCGACCAGGCAGTTGCATCCGATTTTCGAGCCATTGAGCA
>Ga0210408_10003095_pt1 | contig 15553 bp, 11 predicted proteins | sample IncBWH4MmetaG_FD_155471 | JGI IMG/M metagenome (GOLD analysis project Ga0210408, IMG submission 155471) | Forest soil microbial communities from Barre Woods Harvard Forest LTER site, Petersham, Massachusetts, United States - Inc-BW-H-4-M | ecosystem: Environmental > Terrestrial > Soil >...
GCCGGCATCGACGTGGTAGAGCGGCACTGGACCGCACGGATCCTTCTCACCCTTGCGGACGGGGAACGCATATTTGCCGATCTGGTCATTCGGCGTCTCCTTGGCGAAGCTGTAGGTCACCTCTTTCGCTACGGTGTATGATTCCTCCGCCCAGTTGGCTGGCGAGCCGCCCGACCATTTGGTGATCTCCGCCGGCGTGAGGCCGGCGAGGATCTGGCCGGCGGCCTTAACGGGGTCCTTCCCCAGGGCCTCGACAACCAGGACATCGTCCCAATAGGCGCTGAGCCGCACCGGTGTCTTGGATCCCGGGAGCATCAGTGCGACACAGCGGCCGCCGCGGTCATTGTGCTCGATGGTGTAGAGCGGATCATGGATGTCGCCAACAAAGTTGAGCAGGAATTGCAGCGCCAACAGCCGTTCGCCCGACAAGGTGGCAGGGTCGCGCAGCTCCTTGGCAAACTGCTCGATCTTGTCAACGACACAGTCGTCCTGCGACCCGCGGCTCGCCGGCGCCATCGACGGCAGAGCGGGTTTGCCGAAACACGCCTTTGTCAAATCGGGATTGGCGGCATCGAGTTTCACGTAATGCCACTTCGCTGTCGCCGCGCGCCCTTCCGGGCTTTTTTCGAGCAGCACGTCCGCCCACGTGGCCTCGCTGCCAATGTCGGTTTTGGTCCAGGTGTTGGACTTGTCGGTCGCGAGCAGCTCGGCGACCTTCTTTTGTGCTGCACCGCCTTGGGCCTGCATCAGGCGATCGGCGACCAGAGCCACGATCATGTGGCCCTCGGCACTCCACCCCCGGCTCTCGGCGGGCGTCAGCAAGAGCACGATCGGCACCAGGGAAAGGGTGGCAAAGCAAAACCGGGGCGCGTTCATTGCGATCTCCGCGGCTCCAAATGCGTGGTCGAGGATCGAAGCCCCATGTTAGCATCGCCGTTGGCACGGTGTACGCCCGCTGCGAGGTTGAATTTTGAGGGGGGGTGAACGTGGGCAAGGGCGTTGAAGACCGCCGCGTCCACTTCCGTTCCGACGGCTTGGCGCTGTCGCCGGCCGAATATGCAAACCTGCTGGCCCGGCTCGCCCGGAACGAGGGGATCTCGGCGGACGAGTTCTCGCGCGATGGCGCCGTCGGGCAGCTCGAAGAACGCATGGCGGCGGTGCTCGGCAAGGAGACGGCTCTCTTCCTGCCCAGCGGGACACTGGCCAATCACTTGGCATTGCGCGTTCTGGCTCAGCGCGGCCGCCGAGTGCTGGTGCAGCGAGAGAGCCATATCTACAACGACTCGGGAGATTGCGCGCAAGAGCTGAGCGGATTGACCTTGATCCCGCTGGCGCCCGGTCGCGCAACCTTCGATCTGGCCGAGGTGGCGGCTGAAGTGGAGCGCGCCGAGCAGGGTCGCGTGGTGACCCCGGTCGGCGCGATCTCGATCGAGTCCCCGGTGCGCCGCGTCGTTGGGGAGGTCTTCGACTTTGCCGAAATGCAGCGAATTACAGCCTTTGCCCGCAAGCAACGGATCTGCCTCCATCTGGACGGTGCCCGCGTGTTCCTGGCTTCGCCTTATACGGGGATAGCGCCGGAGACCTACGCAGCCCTTTTCGATACCGTCTACGTATCCCTATACAAATACTTTAATGCCGCAGGCGGTGCAGTGCTCGCCGGGCCGCGGGATCTGCTGGCTGACCTCTACCATCAGCGCCGAATGTTCGGCGGCAGCCTGCGGCAGGCTTGGCCCTGTGCGGCGGTGACCCTTTATTATCTGGATGGGTTTGGCGAGCGCTTCGGGCGTGCGGTGGAAGCGGCAGAGACTTTATTCGGTGCGATCGGAGAGCACGAGCGGTGCCAGGTTCTGCGCTCCTCCGCGGCGACCAACGTTGCCCATCTGCGCGTTCACGGAAGCGATGCCGCGGGGTTGCCCGAGCGGCTGCTGGCATCGGGGGTAGCGATCCGGTCGGCACTGCAGTCCACGCCCGACGGCGCGCTCTTCGAGCTGATCACCAACGAGACCATCCTGCGGCGCCCAGTCGAAGAGACGATCGAGATCTTTCTCCAAGCGCTCCGATCCGTGTAATCGGCCGCGCGGCCGCCTCAATTAGTCGCGAGGCGATACAGGTTTGCGGTGGCGCCTAGATTCTGGATCTCGATTCGGAAGGGTCCCGTCCATCGCGGCCACCAGCGACAATATTCGTGATCGGTGCTCGCGGTACTGCGGCATACGAGATGGTCGTTCTCGTCATAGACGAAGAGATCGAGATCGCCATCTCCGTCTCCGGCGATGCCCGCCTCGGCCAGCTGCCCGGCGTTGAATACGATGCGAAAGACATCCGTGGCGCCGGGTTGAACGGTGTCCTGATGGGTTTTGGGCTGTTCGATAGTGGTAGGGGGCCCCGTTGCAACGGTCTGGTCAATGAGGAGGTTGATGATCTTGTCGCCTTTGGCCAAATCGCGGGCTTCGACAAGGATCGAATCGGGCGACACCGGTAGACCGGACTTTTGCGTATACCCGGATGCTGCCCTTCCTTCCGGTTTGAGGTCGACCTCAGAACCATTCAGCGCTTTCATGATCCGAGCTGCGGCGATCAGCACCAGTGGGTCTTTGGTGTCGCGCCCGAACGCAAGGAGGTCCGACGACATTTGCAGCCGTGCGATCGGCTCGTAAGTCGCCGGCGCCTTGGGTCCGCTGGAGATGTTCACCCCCTTTTGCGGCGGCGGGAGCGGTGTTCCGACGGCTACCGAGCCCGCCAGTGCCGGGGCGCCTATGCCCAGGCCGATCGCAATGCTCGATGCGGCAAGAAGCTTGTCCAGAGTGAACTTGGCAAGGCAAGCCATCGATCTGTCTCCAAGGACGAAGTCGCCGGTCGCGGAAGACCTTTCTTATCGGGGATAATGGTTAAGAATTTCTCGACGTCCGGGGTGCCGCCCCGGATTGGGTGATATTGACGAGGATTGCCCCGCACCCTACCTAGAATTACGGTTCCGATGGCACTGCTCCCGATCATCACGGCTCCCGATCCGCGGCTCAAGATCAAGGCGCGGCCCGTCCCTACAGTCGACGCCAAGGTGCGGCGGCTGATGGACGACATGCTGGAGACCATGTACCAGGCGATCGGCATCGGGCTTGCTGCACCCCAGGTCGGGAACTCAAGCCGCGTCATCGTTGTCGATGTCGCGCGCGAGGGCGAAAAGCCGAATCCATTGCGGCTCGCCAACCCGGAGATACTTTGGTGCTCAGAAGAGCTGGCGACCTTCAGCGAGGGATGCCTGTCGCTGCCAGAGCATTATGCCGACGTCAGCCGCCCGGCCGAGATCCGGCTGCGCTTTCTCGACCACGAGAACGAGGTTCGCGAGATGCACGCCGCGGGGCTCCTCGCCACCTGCCTGCAGCATGAGATCGAGCACCTCGACGGTGTCCTCTTTGTCGACCACCTGTCTCTGGTCAAGCGCGGAATGATCCTGCGCAAGCTCGCCAAGGCAAAGCGCAGCCGGGTCCCCGTCCCTGCCTAACGCGGGGTCCTGCGGTGATCGAATGATGACCGCCACGGCCCGGAGGGAGACGCTCGACCTCGTCTTCATGGGCACCCCGGTTTTTGCCGCGACTATCCTCGATGCGCTTATCGAGGCCGGGCACCACATCCGCGCCGTCTACACCCAGCCGCCGCGCCCGGCCGGCCGGGGCCATCGACCCCAACCTTCGCCCGTGCAGCTGCTCGCCATGCAGCACCGGATCACTGTTTTGTGCCCGGTCAGCCTGCGGACGCAGGAGGCGCAGGCAGCGTTCTCGGCGCGGGGCGCCGATGCGGCGGTTGTCGCCGCTTATGGTCTGATCCTGCCGCGTGCGATCCTGACCGCACCACGGCTCGGCTGCCTCAACGTGCACGCCTCACTGCTGCCGCGCTGGCGCGGTGCGGCGCCAGTCCAGCGCGCGCTTCTCGCCGGCGACAGCGAGACCGGGATTACGATCATGCAGATGGAGGAAGGGCTCGACACCGGCCCGATACTGCTGCGGGAGGCATTGCCGATCACACCCGGCACGACGGCGGCGGATCTTTCGGGCGAGCTTGCCGTACTCGGTGCCCGATTGATCGTCACCGCACTCGACGGGGTGGCGCGGGGCACGCTCACGGCCAGGCCGCAGCCGCAAGAGGGCGTCACCTATGCCCACAAGATCCGCCGTGAAGACGGCAGGCTCGACTGGCGCCTCCCGGCGGCGGTTCTGACGCGGCAAGTGCGCGCCCTCGATCCCTGGCCGGGCGCCTTTTTCGAAGGCCCGCGCCTCAGGGGCGAGGGCGAGCACATCCGAGTGCTCACCGCCAGCGCCTCGCCGGTTATTGCGGTGAGCATGCCGGGGACGGTGCTCGACGAGCATCTGTCGATCGCTTGCGGCGAAGGCGTCTTGCAGCCGTTGCGGGTGCAGCGGCCGGGCCGGGCGGCACTCGACGTTCCGGCCTTTCTGCGCGGTCATCCGATTGCCGCCGGGACGGTGCTCCCCTGCCCCGCTACAAACTGACGATCGAATATGACGGCACCGGGCTTGTCGGCTGGCAACGTCAGGCGAACGGCCCCTCGGTGCAGGAAGCGCTCGAGGCGGCGGTCACGCGTTTCTGCGGCGAGCGGGTCACCGTCCACGGTGCCGGGCGCACCGATGCGGGTGTGCACGCGTTAGGCCAGTGCGCGCATCTCGATCTCAACAGGACAGTGCCGTCTGATGTGCTGCGCAGCGCCCTTAATCATCACCTGCGCCCCGCCGCAATCAGCATCCTCGACGCCGAACCGGCACCCGAGGGGTTCGACGCGCGCCTTTCCGCTACGGCGCGCATCTATCTCTATCGGATCCTGAACCGGCGAGCGCCGCCGGCGCTCGAGCGCGGTCGGGCGTGGCATGTTTCTCCGCCGCTCGATATCGAGGCGATGCGCGCCGGCGCCCAGCACCTCGTCGGTCATTACGACTTCACCACGTTCCGCGACTCGCTGTGCCAAGCCAAGTCGCCGTTCAAAACGCTGGATGCGCTCGAGCTATGCCGCACCAGCGACGAGATCCATATCATGGCGCGGGCGCGCTCGTTTCTGCACCACCAGGTGCGCAACATGGCGGGCACCTTGAAACTCGTCGGGCTCGGGCGCTGGCACCCCGACGACGTCGCCCGCGCCCTTGCCGCCCGCGACCGCCGCGCCGGCGGCCCGACCGCACCCGCCGAAGGCCTCTATCTGGTCGAAGTTTGCTACCCCGCCGACACTCCTCCGATCACCCCAGCGAGGCAGCGGGGAGCGACCGCGTAACTGGTGTTCAGCAGAAAAGGGGTGCCAACTCATCGAAAAGGTCGCGCCACCGGAACAAGGGAGGTCTGATTCTAGCTAACAGCTGCCGACTGCGGCCGCGCATATCCCGCACCCGGCAGGTCAGCGACGCTCAATCAGTAGAGCCCGCCGGCGATGCGGCTGATCACCACCCCGAGCACGAGGTCGACGAGGACGATGAAAGCCGCGGCGGCGCCGGTGGTGTCGAGCGCCACCCGGGCGATGTACCACTCGTAGACGAGGGTGGCGATCGCGGCGACGATGTCGAGCGATTCGCCGGCCCGGGCGCCGAGGATCCTGCTCTCGGTCGCCATGCCGACCAGCACGAACAGCGCGCTCTGAGGAACCTGACACCAGTTGTACGGGACCATGAAGTCGAAGAACCGGTGGGCGCGACCGATCCAGCGCGTCACCGCCAGCATGACCAGCGGGAAGGCGACCCAGGCGATGACATATCCGATCGTTTCGACCAGGACGATCCGCCAGCTCCCCGAGCGCTGCCACTCGGCGTCGCCGACCCGTGAATTCAGCAACACCAGGTAGAGCGGATACGTCACAGCCGCGGCGCGGAACGAACGCCAGAACCCGTCGAGCGAGCGATCGAAACAAAGAAGCCCGCCGCGATCGCCGCGCGCCAGCCGCAAGGCGCCGACGAGCGCCAGCCACGCCTCGGCCCATGCCGCATTGCCCATCAGGAGTGATCGAAGAACAGGCCGAGAAAGGTGTGATAGATCTCGGTCAGGGCGGCGAGGTCGGCGAGCTCCACCTGCTCGTCGACCTGGTGCATCGTCTGCCCGACGAGCCCGAACTCAGCGACCGGGCAAAAGGCCTGGATAAAGCGGGCATCCGAGGTGCCGCCGGTGGTGCTGAATTCGGGAGTTCTCCCGGTGACCCGGCCGATCGCCTCGGCGAGCTGGTCGCCGATAATTCCTGGCGGAACCAGAAACGACTCGCCGCTGACCCTGATGTCGAGCGTGTAATGCCCGCCGACCCCGTCGAGCCGCTCGGCGAGCCAGTCTTTCAGCATTTCGCTGGTCCAGCGGTCGTTGAAGCGGATGTTGAAGACAGCCTGCGCGCTCGCCGGGATCACGTTCGACGCGGGGTTGCCGATGTCGATCGTCGAGACCTGCAAGGTCGAAGGCTGGAAATGCTCGGTGCCGTCGTCGAGCTTGGCGGTGGTCAGCGCGTGCAGCATCGCCACGAGGCGGTGCGCGGCATTGTCGGCCCGCTGCGGGTAAGCGGTGTGGCCTTGCACCCCGTGCGCCGTGAGCCGGCCGGTCAGACTGCCGCGCCGGCCGATCTTGATCATGTCGCCGAGCGCCTGCGCGCTGGTCGGCTCGCCGACGAGGCAGGCGTCGAGGATTTCGCCGCGGGCGGCGAGCCAATCGAGAACCTTCCGGGTGCCGTTGATCGCGTCGCCTTCCTCGTCGCCGGTCAGCAACAGGCTGATCGAGCCGGTGAACCCAGCGCCGCGCTCGCCGAGGTACTGTTGCGCGGCGGCGATGAAGGCGGCGATCGCCCCCTTCATGTCGACCGCCCCGCGGCCGCACAGCGCGCTGTCGCGGAGTGCCGCACCGAACGGATCGAACGACCAGGCCTCGGGGTTCCCGGCCGGCACGACGTCGGTGTGGCCGGCAAAACAGAGATTGGGCCGACCACTGCCGCGCCGGGCATAGAGGTTGTGGACCTTCTCGCCGTCGTCGCCGAAGACCAGCCGGTGGCAAGTAAAGCCGAGGCCTTGCAACACCTCGGCGGCGATCTCGAGCGCGCCCTCGTCCCGCGGAGTGACGCTCGGCCGGCGGATCAGCCGTGCTGCGAGCGCCGCCGGCTCGACACCCACCTCGCTCATTCGCGCAACAGCTCGTTGATCGAGGTCTTGGCCCGGGTCTGCTCGTCGACCTTCTTGACGATCACGGCGCAATAGAGGCTCGGCCCGGGGCTGCCGTCGGGCAGAAGCTTGCCGGGAAGCGATCCTGGGACGACCACCGAATAGGCCGGGACGCGGCCCAAATGGATCACACCGGTGTCGCGGTCGACGATCTTGGTGGTGGCGCTGATGAAGGTGCCCATCGCCAGCACCGCGCCTTCTTCGACGACCACACCCTCTACGACCTCGCTGCGCGCTCCGATAAAGCAATTGTCCTCGATGATGACGGGCTCGGCCTGCAATGGCTCGAGCACGCCGCCGATCCCGACCCCGCCCGAAAGGTGGCAGTTCTTGCCGATCTGCGCGCACGAGCCGACCGTCGCCCAGGTGTCGACCATCGTGCCGCTGCCGACATGGGCGCCGACATTCACAAAGCTCGGCATCAGGACGACGTTCGGCGCGATATAGGCCGAGCGCCGCACAAAGCATCCGGGTACGGCGCGAAAGCCAGCGTCGCGGAAGCGGTTCGACGACCAGCCGGCGAATTTCGAGGGCACCTTGTCCCACCACCGCGAGCTGCCGCGCTCGGGGTCGGCGGGGCCGCCCGGGATCTCGGCCATGTCGTTGAGCCGGAACGACAGCAGCACCGCCTTCTTGAGCCATTGATTGACCTGCCAGCGGCGGGCGGTCTTCTCGGCGACCCGCAGTCGTCCGCTGTCGAGCCCGTCGAGTGCGGCCTCGACCGCGTCGCGAGCGGCCCCTCGGGTCGACACGGAGAGCACCTCGCGATCCTCCCAGGCGGCATCGATGGTCGCGGCGAGATCGGCGTCGGTCATGGGTTTTTCCGAGACAAAGGGCGGGAGCCCGGATCGGCCGCACGATGATCGAGCCGCCCACGCAGTGTCAACCGAGGCGTAGGCTCCCTCGCCAAATTCCCTGCCATACGGGAAGCCTCAGGGAGAAAATCGAATCTCGGCGCGATATCGATCGGATTGAGCACCAATAAGACCTTCTTGATCATGTGCTTACAAAAACTCGGTCGCAATCCACGGCATGGTCCGGCAGGGATTTTGGCCGCCAGCAGGGAGCTCCATGCTCGATTAGATATACGCTTCGATCTTGGTGCGAAGATGGCGAGGACGCTGTGACCAGCCGCCGTCACCAACTGCTGTCAAACGAGCCAGCCCGTTGCCACCCCGGCGAGCAACACCGCGCCGATAAGGGCGCGATAGAAGACGAACGGCCAGGCCGAGAAATTCTCCAGGATGCGCAAGAGGCCCCAAATCGCGACAAAAGCCGAGAGGCTGGCGACGAGGAGCCCGACGCCGAGCACCGCCCAGCCATGCCCATCGAGACCGGCGTGCCTGAGCTCAGCCAGCTCCTTGAGACCCGCGAGTGCGATCGCCGGGAGCCCGAGCAGGAACGAGAACCGCGCCGCCTCCTCGCGCCGGAAGCCGAGGAAGAGTGCTGCCGTCAAGGTCGAGCCCGAGCGCGACACGCCCGGGATCAGCGCACCGACCTGAGCCAGGCCGACGACGAGGCAGTCGAGGAGACCGACCCGCTCGAGTGATCGTTGATGCCGCGCGACAAGCTCCGCCAAGCCGAGCAGAAGGGCCATGATGATGCAGGAAATGCCCACGATTTCAAGGGCGCGCAGCGGAGAGCCGCAGGCATTGAGCGACTTGGCCAGCGCAAGGCCCGCTATGCCGATCGGCACCGTGCCGATCACGATCCCGAAAGCGAGCCTCAGCGAGCGGTCGGAGAAGTCGCGCCGAGCGAGCGCCGACAACGAACCGAAGAGGATGCCCCTCACATCTTCCCAAAAATAGCCGATGACCGCGGCGAGCGCCGCGAGTTGCATAGCGGCCGAAAACGCCGACCCCGGGTCCTGCCAGCCCAAGAGTGCCGGTACGATGCGCATATGCGCCGTCGAGGAGATCGGCATCAGCTCGGTGATGCCCTGGACGACGCCGAGCACGGCCACCTTCGCATAGCCGAGTGCGACAAACCCGGTGTCGAGACCCTCGGTGCAAGCGCTGGCCATGCGACTACTTCGCACCCGATCGGCGTCGTTGCAAGAACGGTTCATTCGACGCCTTCACCTGCCGATCTTTCTGACGAGCGCGCCGGCACCCCGAACCGAGCCGCCGCGTGAGCGCGTGGACGCGGCGGAACCGTGCGTGTCACAATAAGGAAAAAGAGGGGGACGCGGCGTGCTGGTCTTCATCAGCTATCACACGCCAGACCAGGACAAGGCGAACGCCGTCGTGGCGGCGCTCAAACTGCGCCGGCCGGGGCTCGAATGCTACCTGGCGCCCCGCAACATCACCGGCGGCGCCTGGTGGGTGCCGGGGATCGCCGAGGCGGTGGCGCGCGCCGATGCGGTGCTGTTCCTTGCCGGCCGGCGTATCGGCCCGTGGCAGGAGCTCGAATATTACGAAGCCCTGCGCCTCTCGCGGAAGGGGACCGGCCGCCCGCGGCTGATCCCGGTCGTCTTTGCCGAGCAGGCGCCCGGATTGCCGTTTTTCGCCCAGCTGCACCGGATCTCCACCGCCGATCTGGTGGCGCGCGACACGCTCGATGCGATCGAGCGGGCGCTCGACGATGCTCTCCCGGCGGACGCGACGCCGGCCTGGCAGCGCTTCCAGCCCTATAAGGGCCTGCCCGCCCTCGAAGAGGCCGACGCCGCCTTTTTCTTCGGCCGCGACGCCGAGACGGCGGACATCCTCGACCGCATGGCACGCCACCCCGACCGAATCGTCGCGCTGATCGGGCAATCAGGGGTCGGCAAATCCTCGCTCGCCCGCGCCGGTGTCCTGGCCCGGCTCAAATCGCAGCTCTGGCCGCTGGAGGCGGGCGAATGGCCGGCAAGCTTACGCGACAGCCGCGCCTTCCTGCCGTTGGTCGTGCGACCGGGCGAGCAGCCGCTCAAGGAATTGGCGCTGGCCTTTGCCCAGCTCTATGCGCGCTCCTTCGAGCTCGACAAGGAGGCCTCCGGCTGGGCGGCGCGTTTCGCCGAGGGCGCCGGGCTGCGCGACATGCTGCTCTCGACGCGCGACGAACTTGCCGCCGCCCTCGGCGCCGAGCCACCAACACGATTTGTCGTCTATCTCGACCAGGGCGAGGAGCTCTACACCCGCGCCGGTGCCGAGGAGGCACGCCGCTTCTCCGCGCTCCTCGCCGAGGCGGCCGGGCACGAGGCGTTCTCGGTATTGATGAGCCTGCGTTCGGATTACTACCCCGACTGGCAGAGCGACCGCGCGCTGTTCGACACCGCCGAGCATGTCGATGTCCTGGCGCCGGAGGGCGCGGTGCTGGGCGAGATCATCCGCCGTCCGGCAGCGAGCCTCGGCGCGCGCTTCGAGAGCAGCGACATGGCCGAGCGCGTCGCCGAGGCGACCGAGCGCGAGCCCGGCGCCCTGCCGTTGCTGTCCGACCTGCTGCACGAGATGTGGGTCAACATGCAGGCGCGCGGTGACGGCGAGTTGCGCTGGGCCGACACCCCCGGGCTCGTCGATGTCGCCGCCCCGCTGCGGCGCCGCGCCGAGGCCTTTCTCGCCGATCCGGCGAATGACGAAGCGGTCGTTCGCCGGCTGTTCACCCTGCGCCTCGCCCATGTGCCGGAAGTCGGCGAACCGGTACGCCGCCGTGCCCATCGCAGCGAATGCAGTGGCGCCGAATGGCAAGCGGCGGAAAAGCTCGCCGGCCAGGACTGGCGGCTGTTGACCCTGGCGCAGGCCGCCGACGGCACACCGGTCGTCGAGGTGGCACACGAGCAATTGCTGCGCCGCTGGCCCCGGCTCAAATCCTGGCTCGACGAGGAGCGCGACTTCTTGGTCTGGAAGGGCCAAGTCGAGCACGATTCCGCCGAGCCCGACACCGACCCGTTGACCGGCCGGCGTCTCGCGGTCGCCCGCAGCTGGTTCGACCGCCGCAACGCCGATCTCTCGCCCGCGACCCGCGATTTCGTCGCCGCCTCGCTCGCCGCCGACGCCGCCCGCCGCGCCGGCGAGGAAAGACGGCGGAGATTGGCTTTATGGGCGACTTCGGCAGGTCTGGTTGTAGCGCTGACCCTGGCCGGATTGGCCGCGTGGCAATGGCGGGTAGCGGAAGCCGAGCGAAGCTTCGCGCAAGCCCAGACGGAAATGGCCGAGACCCAGACAAAGGAGGTACAGCGGCAGCGCGATCGCGCCGAACACAGCCTCGCTCTCGCCACGCAGACCGCCAACGGGCTGATTTTCGACGTCGCGCAGAAGCTCCAGAATGCCGCCGGTATTCCCAAGGCGACGATCAAGGACATTCTCGACAGCGCCCGCAAATTGCAGGAGCAGCTCGCTGCCGGCGGCGAGACCTCGCCCGAACTGCAGCGCAGCCAGGCGGAGGCCCTTTGGAGACCGTCGATACCTTGCGGGCTATCGGCGACGCGCCGGGTGCCCTCGCCGCGGCGGAGAAATCTCGGGATATCCTGGAAACCCTGTGAAATCGGCACCGGACAGCACCGACTACCAGCGCGAACTGTCGGTGTCGTACAACAAGGTCGGAGATGTGCTGGTGGCGCAAGGCAATCTGCCCGAGGCGCTAAAATCCTATCGCGACGGGCTGGCGATTGCCGACCGGCTGGCCGCCAGCGACCCCGGCAACGCCGGCTGGCAATACGATTTGGGGATCAGTCATGAACGCATTGGCAATGTGCTGATGGCGCAGGGCCATCTCGACGACGTGCTTGTCGAATATCGGACTGAGCTCGCCATCATGGAGCCGCTCGCGGACAGGGATCGGAGCAACACGGATTGGCAGCGCTTCATCTCGGTCGTTTACGGTAGAATCGGCATCGTGTTCGTCAAACCCGGAAACAGAACCGAAGCGCTGAAGATGCTGACCACGGGCCGGACGATTATCGCCCGCATGACCGAAATTTCCCCGGACAATGTCGAATGGCGCGATAACCTGCGCTGGTTCGAAGAGCAGCTGCAGTCGCTGAACCGGTAATTTGCCCTCTCCGCCCTCAGGGGCGGCGAGGGAGCCGCCGCAATGCCCTCTCCGCCCCTTCAGGGGGGAGAGGGAGGGGCGCCCGTCGCGCAGCGACGGGAGGGTGAGGAGGGCCAAGCGCAGTGCGGTCCGTGATGCCCCCACCTCACCTCAGCCCTCTCCGCCCCAGGGGGGCAGCGAGGGAGCCGCCGCAATGCCCTCTCCACCCTCCGGGGGGAGAGCGAGGGCCCGTCGCGCAGCGATGGGAGGGTGAGGGGGGCCAAGCGCAGTGCGGTCCCGATGCCCCCACCTCACCCCAACCCTCTCCGCCCCCGGGGGCGGAGAGGGAGTCGCGGCAGAGGTTGCGCGGCAGGCTGCCGGGTATTGCGAGGGGCGCCCGGTTGCGCGCGGCAATTACGCGGAGACGTCGACGCCGAGCGCCTTCATGTTGTTGCGCCGGTCGTTGGCCGTGCGTTCGATGGTCGACTGCTCCTGATTGATCTCGCTGACCTGCTGGTTGAGCTTGTTGTAGTTCTGCGCCATTTGCCGGGTGTTCTGCGAGAGCGGCTTTGCCGGCCGTGGCGCCGGCCCGCGCGAGCCTGGCGGCGGCGCACCTGATTCGGAAAGGAGCTGGTTGGGCGTGGTGTTCATGCGCTGCGCCTCCTGATCGAAGGCGACCTCGTATTGCTGGACGCTGGCTTGCGTCTTCTTGCCGTATTCGGCAAGGATGGCGCCGACTTCGCGCTCGCCCTGGTCGATTTCGGTGAAGCGTAGCACGGCCTCGGGCTTGGGGATGGCGCCGCTGCGCAGACCGGCGGCGAGCTGATTGTAGGCCCCGCCATAACAATTGTCGGCCTGCCGGGCGGCGACGACTGCACGCTGCAGCTCGCCGCTGTCGTGATACATGTCGCCGGCGATCGTACCACGACGAAGCTCGTCGTCAGGCTGCTGCTGCAGGCGGGCTGAAGCGTACGTGGCGGCAGCCGCAGTGACGGCACCGGCGGCAGCACCAATCAAAGCGCTTTTCCAATCACCGCCGATCAGCCCCCCGAGCGCCGCTCCGCCCGCCGCACCGGCAAGCGTGTTGACGGCCATGGTCTGCTGAAACTGCTGGTCCTGCTGACGCAAAAGCGCCACAGACTGGTAGCATTGCGGGTAATACGCGACCCTCGTCGTCTGCGGAACCGACGTGCCGCCCGGCGCGGCACAGCTCGCCAACGCGAAGGATGCCGCCAGAACCTTTGCTCCGGGCCTGATCGAAGTCTTCATCGAGCGCTTCTCCGCCGCTTCTGCGAAGTTTGATGCTAGACGAAGGTTCCGAGTCTTTCAACCGTCAATTTTTTAACATAGAGCATGTCTCGCGAAAACCGCTAGATATGGCTACTTCATTGTCTTGACGAAGATGCCGTCCCAGTGCGCCGGATCCGCCGCTTCAAGCTCGGCGCAACGATTGGCCATTACCCAGGGCGGCGATCTTACCGCCCTGCCCTGGTGACCTTGTTCGGCGAGGCAGCGCCAGAGCTGTTGGGCAGCGGCAAAGTCGCCGGCGCGATAGCGTTCCAGCGCCTCCGCGTATCGCGTGGGGTAGGCGCACTCGGCCGGACCGGCGGTATCTTGCTCGCCGATCAGTTCGTAAACCGAAAATGCGTCATCCTTGCCCTTCACTCTGATCCAGTCGAGCTCGCAGAGCACAAAGCGATCGAAGATCGCCGCCGCCGTCCCGGGACCCACGACGATATGGCAGCCGTAATCCCCGGGCACCCCTTCGAGCCGGGCAGCGACATTCACGGTCTCGCCGATTGCGGTGTAGTTGTAGCGCCTGGCTGCGCCGACATTGCCGACCACGGCCGGGCCCGTGTTGAGACCGATCTTGACCGTGTAGCCAGGCTCGCCGCGCTTGTCGGCTTCGGCCTTGGCCCGCATCACATTCGCGAGCGCACGCAACGCGCTGCGCGCGGCATTGGCGGCGTGGTCGGGATCGGCGAGCGGCGCACCCCATAACGCCATGACCGCGTCGCCGATGAACTTGTCGACGTAACCGCCTGTCGTCTCGACGGCCTCGACGATCAGACCGAGATACCCGTTGGTCAGCTCCATCAGCGCCTCGGGACCGACCTTGCCGGAAAGTGCGGTAAAGCCGGAGAGGTCGGCAAACATCACCGTGATCTCGCGCCGCTCGCCGCCGAGCCGCAATTCGGCTTCGTGCTCAGCCAGCCGGTCGACAATGCTCGGAGCCAGATAATGGCTGAAGGCCTCCTGGACACGGCGCCGGCGGCGTTCCTCGACAAGGAGCCGCACGACATAGGCGAGCACAGTCGAGGTGATTGCGGCGGCGATTGGGACAAATACAGGGAGCCACAAGCCGAAGGGGAGCAGTACGAGCGCCAAACCGAAGGCAGCAACGGCCAGGACGGCGACACCGGCGAGCGCGATCCACGGCGCGAAAGCGAAACCGAGCAGCGAGCCGCCGATGCTCCACACCACCGCCGCCGCGGCTCGCCCCGCGGTCGGCACGGGGCCGACTATGTTGCCGGTCAGCACCGATTGCACCGCTGCGGCGTGGAGGAAGACGCCGGGTGCCGTCCCGCTGCCCGGATCGGAGGCACCAAGCCGGCCGAGGCGACACGCGCTATCGCCCGGCGGCGCGGCGCGGGCTGGCGCTATGAACCGGTCGGGCGTGCGCCTGCGATCCTCCTCGGGGAGGTTGGTGCCGATCAGGACGACCTTGCCCGCGAGCGCCTGGGTGACGACGGCCGGTTGGCGATCGAGACAACGCAGGACATCGATCAAGCGATAGGTCGGAATTGCTTCGAGCGGGGCGGCGGGAGCGAGCAGGACCGGGTCGGGCATGGTCGGAGCCTGTGCCCGCGCGAGCAGCGCTGCGGACAGTGTCGGTAACAGATGACCCTCGCCCGTGGTCAAGCTCGCCTTTATCCGGCGCTGCACCCCGTCGCTGTCCGGGTCGAGCTCGACAAAGGCGACGGCAGCCGGCTGATCCCTCTCCGTATCCGTGTCGAGGTCATAAACCGCCGCCTCGATCGGCGGAGCCAGCGCGAGACCGGCCGAGCGCGCCAATACGAGCCGGCCGCGATGGCGCGCCAGCGCTTCCAAGAAATCATGATCGTATTGCGCATCGAGGGCGGGAAAGCGGCTGGCCGAGTAATTGAAGATGATGTCGAAGCCGATCGCCCTGACGCCGCTCCCGGCCAGCCCATCGATCAGCTTGGCCCAGAACGGGGCGAAGAAGACGCGCGGGGTGGCGGCGAGCTCGTCTGCCACGAGGCTCTCGGCGTCGACCGCGATGACCGCGACCGGCTCGCTGCCGATGCCCGGCCTCGACTGTTGCATTGCCAGTGACAGGTCGTAGAAGAGCCCGTCGATCCAGCCGACTGAGACGCTCGTCGTCAGGCTCGCTGCCAGGGCGA